>Ga0307375_10000779_pt1 | contig 37525 bp, 32 predicted proteins | sample TR1MG_FD_202531 | JGI IMG/M metagenome (GOLD analysis project Ga0307375, IMG submission 202531) | Soil microbial communities from Risofladan, Vaasa, Finland - TR-1 | ecosystem: Environmental > Terrestrial > Soil > Coastal area > Acid sulfate soil | place: Finland: Risofladan, Vaasa | collected... | reverse complement strand
GCGCTCCACTTGGAGATGGCGAGCGAGATCAAGGAACCGCCCATGCCCATTACGGCGGCGAAAATCAGCAGGCTGCCGAGATTCAGCCCCGCTTCGGTAAGGTAAGGCTCTACTCCCAGCAGCCGCAGGGTGATCGAGAGCACCAAGACGATGGCCAGGTTGGTGGCGAGAAACAGGAATATGCGTTTCATGATTCAGTCTCCAGGGTGTTCGATTTCTTTTCCGTGTGCTTCGGCCTTGTGGGTGAGGAACAGCGCCGCGCCGATCAGGGCAATGGCACCACCGAGATACAACAGGTCGAGCGGGGACGATATCTTCATGTTCAGCGCCTCCTCGAACAGGGTGACGATCAGGATCATCAGGATTACCTTGGCCAGCCGCGCCTTGAGGTCGTCCAGGTTCTCGATCACCAGGATCTTGCTGGAGGTCTTGCTGCCACGTGCTTCGTCAATGTCGCTGACGAAAAGTTCATACATGCCGAGCGCGAAAATCAGCATGAAAGTGGCCAGCAGGTAACCGTCCACCACTTCCACCACATGGGTGATGGTCTGGTCGTGAAGAAGCTTGCGCGCCTCGCCGGCTAGAGCAGGATCGGCGTAATTGAGCATGTGGCCGACCAGGTACACCACATCCACCGTGGCCATGTAGAAAATCGCGGTGGCGGCAGCCATGCTCGCCACCACCGCAACCACGACCACGAAGCGGCCGTTCCAGAGCGTTTTCTCAAATAGTTTTTCTAGTGTATTCAGCATGCCGGTTTCTATTCGTTGCTATTCATGAAACCCAGCAGATGGAGCAAGCTGGTGAACAGGTTGAAGATGGACACGAACAGCGTGACCGTGGCCATGATGTAGTTGGTTTCACCGCCGTGGATGATGTTGCTGGTTTCGTACAGGATCAGCCCGGACATGAGCAGCACGAAAATGGCCGAAACCGCCAGCGACAAGCCGGGCAGCTCGAAGAACATCGCCCCCAGACCAGCCAGAAAGCCGACCAGGATGCCGACCATGAGAAAGCCGCCCATGAAGCTGAAATCCTTGCGGCTGGCCAGTGCATAACCGGAGAGCCCGAGGAAGATCGCGCCGGTGAGCCCCATTGCCGTCATCACCATCTGGCCACCGTTGGGCAGGCCCAGGTAGTGGCTGACAATCGGCCCCAGAGTGTAGCCCATGAAGCCGGTAAGAGCGAACACGAACGCCAGCCCGAGCGCGCCGTCACGGAACTTGGTGGTGAGGAACAGCAGGCCGAAATAGCCGATCAGAGTAATGATCATGCCCGGATGGGGCAGCTTCATCGCCACCGCCGCCGCCGCGCTCAAGGCGCTGAACAGCAGCGTCATGGACAGCAGCAGATAGGTGTTGCGGATCATCTTGTTGGTGGCAAGCGTCGCGGATGCCTGTGCCGGCAGGGCTTGCGCCTGGTTGATGGAATGGATCGGGTTCATGGTTCTTTCCTCCTTCTAGTAGTAACACCATGAAGTATAGCGACCATTTAATATTCTATAAAGTCGAATATAACTGACATAAAGTTCGATAAACTCGAATATAGGCAAAGCATGGACGCGCTACAGGGCCGCCCTGATGCAGCGTCGCAAACCGTCTGTTCAACGCGTCGCGCAGCATGGCGCGAAGGCGCGGAAAGGTCGGTGGCGGCAAGCAGGGCGGGCAGGCGCCTCATGGGGCGTCCCCCGGCGGCTTTCGCCGCGGCGCTTCCAGGCCGGCCACCGCTTCTTGCAGGGCGAGGGCGAGGCGTTCCGGGGTATCCGGCGCCGTCAGGTCTGGAACCAGCGCCCGCAGGTCGATGGGCGCACCGAAGCGGATGGTAATGGGGACGAGGCGCGGCCAGTGTTTGCCGGTCGGCATGGCGGCGAAGCTGCCGGCGATGTGCACCGGGATGACGCGCAACGGAAACCGCGCCAGCAGCCGGCCGACGCCGGGACGAAAGTCCTGCAGGCGCCCATCCGGGGTGCGCTGCCCCTCGGGGAACCAGGCCAGGCTGTCGCCCTGCCGGATAGCTGCGGCAGAGAGCGCCAGGGCGGCGGTCGCGCCGCGCTCCGGCTCTACCGGCAGGGTGCGGGCGATGCGGCTCAGAAAGCGCGTGACCGGGTTGGCGAAGGCCATGCCGGTATAGCCAGTCCAGCGGGTGCGCGCCACCCGCGCCGGCCCCATGGCGGCGCCCATGATGAAAGGGTCGAGGAAGCTGGCGTGGTTGGCCACATAGATGACCTGCTCATGCGTCGGCAGGTGTTCGCGGCCCTCCACGCGCAGCTGAAAGGCCAGCCGGGCGAGCGGTTCCAGGAGCCGGACGAAGCCCCAGGCAAGGGTACGCGCGAGCGCCCCGGTGGGCGCCAGCCAGCGCCGGTCGACCGCGGTCAGCACCCGCTCGGGCTGATCCCAGGCGGCGGCGCAGACCTCGCCGGCCTTCGCCTCGTTCATTTCGCGCAACAGATCGCGCACGGTTTCGATGCGGGCGATGGCGGCCTCGGTGAGTTCCACGCTGGCTGCCCGCTCAAGATCGAGGGCAATATCCAGCCAGGCCAGCGAATCCACCTGCAGATCCAGGCGCAGACTGGTGTCGGGGGTCAGGCGTCGGCCGGGAAAGCGGCGCACCAGCCACTCCCAGGTCTGGCCCGCTGCGAGCTGGACCAGCAATGCCCGGTCGGCCTCCGGCCATTGGTCCGGCGGCAGGGGTTCGGCCCGCGCGGGCTGCGTCTCGCCAGCGCGGGCAGCCTGGTAGGCTGCGGCCAGCAGATGACGGCGCAGCTTGCCCAGACGGGTGCGCGGCAAAGGGTCGCGGGTGAGCGCGATTTCGGCCACGCGCTGATACGAGGGCAGGCTTGCGCTCACCTCCGCCACCGCCTCACGCACGGCGGCGGCGATGTCGGTGTGTCCGGCGCGGCGGATGGCGCCCGGCTCAGGCAGCGCCAGGCCGAGCAGCCGGCCGCGGTCTTCCAGCAGGGCGAATTCGCGGATGTAGGGATGGCTCTGATAGGCCGTCTCCACGGCCTCGGGCTGCACGTTCTCGCCGCCGGCGGTGACGATGAGTTCCTTGGCGCGGCCGGTGACGAACAGAAAGCCGTCGGCGTCCAGCCGCCCCAGATCGCCGGTACGGAACCAGCCGTCGGCGGTGAAGGCCTCTTGCGTCTTCTCCGGCAGGTTGCGGTAGCCCTTGAAGACATTCGGGCCGCGTACCTGGATCTCACCGTCCGTAGCGATGCGCACCTCCACCCCCGACAGCGGGCGGCCGACGCTGCCCGGGCGGCCCTTGGGCGGGTTGATGCTGATCAGCGGCGCGGTCTCCGTCAGGCCGTAGCCGATCCCCACCTGCCAGCCCAGAGCCCTGAGCCTGGCGGCCAGTTCCGCTTCCAGCGCCGCGCCGCCGCAGGCCAGCAGCCGCAGTTTGGGGGCGAGCCCGGCGTGCAGCAGGTGGCCGAACAGCACGCGGCCAGCATCTAGCCCCAGGCGGTTCAGAAAAAGCGACAAGGCCATGAGCCCGTGCACCAGAGCGGCGGCGATGCCGCCACGCGCCGCCACCCGCGCCTCGATGCCGGCCACCATGGCGGCGTACAGGCGCGGCACCCCCACCATGACCGTGGCCTCGCCATCCTTCAGCGCCCGCAGCACCTGCGGGCCGGTCAGCGCCTGCGGCAGGATCAGAGGCAGCCCCAGGGCAAGCGGCGCCAGCAGCCCCAGCACGAAGGGATAGACGTGGTGCAGCGGCAGCGGCAGGGCGACCCGGTCGGAGGGGGTGAGCAGGCCGGTGGCGGCTAGGGCATCGAGCTGAAAGGCAAGATTGGCGTGGGACAGCGGCACGCCCTTGGGGCGGCCGGTGGTGCCCGAGGTGTAAAACAGGGCGGCCGGGTCGGAGGCGTCCGACGGCGGCAGCGCGACCGCGTGAGGCGACTGCAGGGCCTGCCAACCGCGGGCATCGTCGTCGCACGCATCCAGCAGGACGAGCCTCAACACGGGCGCCAGGCGTGCCAGCCGCTCCACGCGGTCGGATGCGGTGAAAATGATGCGCGCGCCGCTGTCGGCCAGCACATGCGCCAGCACGTCATCGGGGAGTTGCGCGTCCACCGGCAGTACGGCGCCGCCGGCGCGGATGGCCGCCAGCGCCGCGGCGATCCACGGCGGGCTGTCGGGCGCGAACAGGGCCACGGCCTCGCCGCGCTGCAGGCCGGCCTGGATGAGTCCGCCCGCCAGCGCCTCGATGCGGCTGGCGAGTTCGGCGTAGCTCCAGGTGACTGCGCCTGCGGGGCCGAGCGCCAAGATAGCGGGGCGCTGACCAAAGCGGGCGAGGCCAATGAAGATGGGACTGAGACTTACGCTCATGATCGGGTGCTCCTGCCGACGGGGATAAGGGTCAAAGGCGTCTCGCCGTCTGCCAAGCGCGCCGCCAGCATGGGGAAAAGCGTTTTCATCATGGCACGATCTCCTCGCATTGTTTCAGGCGGCGCAGCCGCACATGGCGCAGCAGACCATAGCCCGCCAGGGCGGCGGCGAGGTGTTTGAGGGTATGCCCGCTCACGTTCCCGGTCAACTCGAAAATGGGCCGGTCCAGCCATTCCAGCGCCAGCGCCAAGGCGTAGAGTCCGAGCACCGCGAGCAGGTCGCCGCCGCGGGTATAACGCGCCGGAATCAGCCACAGCAACAGCGGCAGGAGCAGCATGGGGGTGAACTGCACCAGGCCGTAGGCGCGCAAATCCCCCGCCCCGGCCGCCTCGGTCGCCGCCCAGTAGAGCACCGCGACTGGCCCTGCCACGAGCAGCGCCGGCAGGGCGGCAAGGCTGCAGCGCAAACCCAGCCGTTCCGTCAGCACGGCGGCGGTGAAGCCGGCGAAAATCACGCTCATGGCCAGGCGATCCCCTACCAGCCGCGCGTCGGTCGGCTCCAGGTGATACCAGCCGGAAGCGACGCCGGTGAGGACGAGTCCGGCGAAGAACACGGCGTACGGCCAGCGCTCGCGCGGGGCGGCGAACACCCCCTCGGACAGCCGCGCCAATCCCGCTGCCCCGACGACGAGAAAGAGCGCGTTGGAAGCCACGTCGAGAAAATTCGGCACGCCCAGCCAGGCGCGCCGATCGGCGAAGTCGTGATACCACTGCGGCTGGGCAATGGGCGGCACGAAGGCGAACACCGCCGCTGCGATGCCGACGGTGAACGCGGCGAGCCATGCGAGCCGCCCCCGTTCACTCATCCGAGCGCTCCGACAGCAGCACATAGGTGGCCCGGCCCATGCGCCAGGCATCGGGCATTTCCTCGCTCCAGAATTGCCAGGACACTACATGGGCGAGACTCAAATCGACATGGCCGAGGATGCGGTGGATGAGGAACACCCGCGCCCGCTCGCGGCCGACGGCGTTGGACAGCGCGAGCGTCTCCGGATAAGGAATGAGGTTGTCATTCCTGCCATGCACCAGGATGAGCCGCGCCTTGAGCCGCGTGAGATCCTTGTCGGCCAGACTCAGCGCGGCGATATCGCGTTTCATGTTCGCCGGCAGGGCGTCGAACAGGGCGGGGAAACGGTCGCGGTCGCGGTTGGTGACGAGGGCGTAAACCGCCTGCCCCTCGCCGCCGAGCTGCGCCGCCAGATCGTCGAGCCTGGCTGCGCGGTCTTTGAGCCGCCGCTCTATCATGGCTTCGAGCAGCGCCCGGTCACGCGCGCTCGCCAGATAGGCCATAGCCGAGCGCACCAGCACCAGCTGGCCGTATTCGTCAGGCGCGATGGCCTGCCAGCGGCCCTCGTGCTCGAACCATCCCGTGGTGACGAAGCGCGCCGCGCGGGTGAGGTCGTGGTAGCCGCCCACCCCCACGATAAAGCGCACCCGCTCGCGGATATCCGGCTCCAGCGCGGCCAGCACGGCGGGACCCACGGCATAGCTGAAGGCGGCCATACCCGCCCGCCCTTCGGGCGCCAGCTCCGGGCGCGAGACCAGATAGGCGAAAGCGTCGGCCACCTCGCGGGCGTCGCGCGGGTGTATCCGCAGATCGCGAAAGCCCGCCATCTCCGGCACCAGCACCGCGAAACCGGCGCGCGCCAGAGTTTGGGCGAAGGCGACGATGCGGGGGTCGTCCTTGCCCTGCGGCACCGCGCCGGTGACCAGCACCAGGCCGGCACGGGGTTTGCCATCCCCCGGCAGGTAAAGGTCGGCCGCCCGCTGCCGGCCGTCCACGCGGTAGGCGACGGGGGCGCGGGGCGGGGCGGGTGTCTTTGCCTTGAGCCGCGAAGGCGTCTCGCCCGCCACCGTGTCGGCCAGCGCCAGAGCCGATTCGTAGGCGCGCGGGGGCGAGCAGCCTGTCAGTGCCGCAAGACCGAAGACGACGAAAACCCAGAGCGCAAGACTATGCCGCCTCCCCCCCTTTGCTACCGCCGACGAAAGCGCGCCCACGTACCCGGCTTGCTCGGCGCTGCGGCGGATGGGATGCATGCTGTCTTTCGCCTCCGTTTCGGGTTCAGGGGGATGGGCGTGGCGCGTCCGGCTTCGCTTGCCGGTTCCACAACCGCTGCAGAAGTTTCCTCGCCTCTTCAAACAGCAGCACGCTCGCCGCCACGGCGAAGGTCAGGCTCCAGTCCGATGCGGAGAGATCCGTGGTGTGGAAGATTTCCTGCGCCGGGCCCCAGTGCACCACCACTACCTGCAATCCCACCACCCCGATCAGCGCACTCCACAGCTTGCCGTTGGCGAAGAACAGTCGGTTGAAGGCGGTGCCATGCTCGGTGCGGGCGTTGAACACGTTGAAGAACTGGAACAGCACGAAAGTGGTAAAAGCCAGCGTCAAGGCGTGTTCCATCCCGCCCGACGACAACCCATACGAAAACACGCCGATGGTGCCTGCCGCCATGATGGTGCCATAGGCGAGCAGGCGCCAGAAACGCGGCAGGGTGAGGATGCGCGCCTCGGTGCTGCGCGGCGCCTCGTTCATGATACCGGGACGCGCCGGTTCCAGCCCTAGGGTCATGGCGGGCGGACCGTCCATGATGATGTTGATCCACAGGATCTGGATCGCGGTGAAGGGAGTAGGCAGGCCCAGCAGTTGCGCGCCGAGCACGGTGAGGATGGCGCCGACATTGGTGGAGAGCTGGAAACGCACGAACTTGACGATGTTGTCGTAGATGGTGCGGCCTTCCTTGACCGCGCCGACGATGGTGGCGAAGTTGTCGTCGGTGAGTACCATGGTGGCGGCTTCCTTGGTCACCTCGGTGCCGGTGATGCCCATCGCCACGCCGATGTCAGCGTTCTTCAGCGCCGGGGCGTCGTTGACGCCGTCGCCGGTCATGGCGACGACATGGCCGCGCGCCTTCAGCGCCTGGACGATCTTGACCTTGTGCTCCGGGGCGACGCGGGCGAACACCGCAGTTTCCTCGATGTGGCGGGAAAGCTCGGCGACGTCGATCCGGTCGAGCTCGGCGCCGGTCAGCACCGCCCCTTCCAGGCCCAGCTCGCGGGCGATGGCGGCGGCGGTGATAGCGTGGTCGCCGGTGATCATCTTGACCTGGATGCCGGCCTGCTTGCACAAACGGATCGCGTCGCGTGCCTCGGACCGTGGCGGGTCGATGATGCCGACCAGGCCGACCAGGGTGAGCTGCTGCGCCCAGACCATCAGGTCGCCGGCAGGGTCGAAGTCATGCGCCGGGATGTCGCGGCTGGCCACCGCCAGCACACGCATGGCCTGGCCGGCGAGGCGGGCGTTCTCGGCCTCGAAGGCGGCGCGGGCCGCGTCGTCCAGCGGCGACTCGGCGGTTGCGTCGAGATGGCGACCGGCGCGCGCCAGCAGCACGTCGGGCGCGCCCTTCACGAACATGCGCACCCGTTCGCCGTCGTGGTGGAAGGTGGCCATGAACTTGTGCGCCGAGTCGAAGGGGATTTCGGCGATGCGCGGGCTGTGCTCGACCAGACTGTCCGGCTCGATGCCGCCCTTCATGGCCAGCGCCAGCAGCGCGCCCTCGGTGGGGTCGCCGATCAGCTCGCCGGCGCGGATGCGGCTTTCGTTGCACAGGGCGGCGGGCGCCAGCAGCGGCAGAAAATCGGGTGGTGGCAGGCCGTCTTCGGCGGCAAACTCTCCCTCGCCAACATAGCCCTCGCCGGACACGGCAAAGCGCCGCCCGCGGTAGAACAGGTTGCGCGCGGTCATCTGGTTGAGGGTCAGGGTACCGGTCTTGTCGGAGCAGATCACCGAGGTCGAGCCCAGGGTTTCCACCGCCGAGAGTTTTTTTACGATGGCGCGGTTCTTCGCCATGCGGTGCATGCCGATGGCCAGCGTCACCGTCACCACCGCTGGCAGCCCCTCGGGGATGGCGGCCACGGCCAAGGCGATGGAGGTCATGATGGTCTGCACCAGGGGATCGCCGCGCAGGATGCCGAGCACGAAAATCAGGGTCACCACCACGCCGGCGATGATGGCCAGGCGCTTGCCTAGCCCGTCGAGCTGGATTTGCAGCGGGGTGGGGCTTTCCTCCGCCGTATCCAGCAGGCCGGTGATGCGCCCCATCTCGGTTTCCATGCCGGTTGCGGCGATCAGCGCCTCAATCCGGCCGCGGGTCACCACGGTGTTCATGAATACCATGTTGAAGCGCTCGGCTAGGGGGTGCTCGCCGGGCGGAAGCGCCTCGGCGTGCTTGCCCACGGCGTTGGATTCGCCGGTCAGGGCTGCTTCCGCCACCTCGGCGTTGTGCGCCGCCAGCACGCGTGCGTCGGCCGGAATCCGGTCGCCCGCCTCCAGCAGCACGATGTCGCCGGGCACGAGGTCTTCGGCTGCGATTTCCAGCACCTCGCCGCCGCGCCTTACCCGCGCATGCTGCGCCAGCATCTTCTTGAGTGCCGCCAGCGTCGCCTCGGCGCGGTGCTCTTGGTAGAAACCGAGTGCGGCGTTGAACACCACCACGATCAGGATCACCACCGCGTCCTTGATGTCGCCGATCGCGCCCGCCAGCGCGGCTGCGCCGATCAGCACGATCACCAGCAGATCCTTGAACTGGTCGAGGAACTTCATCCAGGCCGGACGCGGCGGCTTTTGCGCCAGACGGTTGGGGCCATGGCGTTCCAGCCGCTGCCGCGCTTCGGCTTCGGTCAAGCCCTGGAAGGTGGTGTCAAAGTGTGCCAGCGCCGCGTCAGCGGCAATGGTCCAAGGTTCCATTTTCTGGCTGACGTTATGGTTTTCCATCAATATCCCTCGTGATTCGAGAATCATGCGCAGCCGGGACACCACGCACCGCGATCAGGTAGTAGCCGATGACCAGTGCGAGAATGACCGCTGCCGAACCATAAATGTGTTCCGGAGTCGTTTCCTTAAAATCGAACACGATCACTTTGCGAGAAATCGCCATCAGCGCGGTGCCCAGCACGATTTCCACGGCAAGGCGGTGGTCGCGGTGATCCTCCGCGTAAAGGATGATGTTGTGGTAAATCTCGATGGCAATCAGCACCGCCATGAAAGCGCCGAAGGTGGCCAGGATGTCCCTGATCTCCAGCAGCATAAAGGGGTGACTGGGATCCGTCAGGCGCTGGTAGAGCACGTAAACGATGTCGGCGACACCCCAGATGATCACCAGCACCATGATCACCGCGACTACCCTGGCGACTTGGCGGATGACCCGGTTGAGAAAACCGATGACTTTATCGTCACTTCCTTTTTCCGACATAACGCTCTCCTTCAAATCAACCGCCGTGGAAATACAGGGCGTAGCTATTGAGCAGATAAATCGCCACCAGCGCCAGACCCGGCCAGCTCATGACACCGCCGATGCGCTTGCGCGGGCGGGTAAGCAGGCCGATCACCACCACCGCGCTCATGGCGATGGCGGCCAGGGCGGTGACGGCGTGAATGGAGCTAACGTGGGCCAGCAGCGGGCCGGGCAGGTAAAACACGTCGTCCACCGCGAGGATGGCGATGTTGAACAGATTGCTGCCGAGCAGGTTGGCGATGGCCATGTCGATGGCGCCCAGGCGCAGCGCCGCGAAGGTCACCGTGATCTCGGGCAGGGAGGTGACGGCGGCGACGAATTGGGTGCCGACGAAGCTGCGGCTCCACCCCACCAGATCGGCGAGGTCGGCGGCGATGAAAGGCAGCATCGATCCCGCCGCCACCACGGCGACGGCGGCCACGGCGTAGCGCGCTCCGGCCTGGCGCAGGGTGATGCCGGGGTAGCGGGCGGCCTCGGCGGCCTCGAATTCAGCCACATCTTCCCGCTCGTAACGGAATGCCGCATGCATCGCCGCCAGATAAACCAGCAGGAAGGCCGGCGCGTACAGGCCGACATGAGCCAGCGCCGGCATCCGCCCGGCTTGGGCGAGGAGCAGGCCAGCCGCGCTCATGACGATGAGCAGGATGCCGTAAGCCGCAATCAGCAGATGGCCTTTCCTTCCCCCGGCAAAGATCGATCCCTTGCGGTAAACGGCGTCGAGCAGGGCGAGGATCAGCAGGTTGAACACGCAACTGCCGAGCACGTCGCCCACGGCGATATCCGTTTCATGGGCGGCGGCCACCGAGCTGATTCCCGTCACCAGTTCAGGCAGGGAAGTCACGGTGGCGAGCAGCGCCAGTCCGATCCACGACCCAGACAGCCCGGTCTTCTCGGCGATCACATCGCCGTAGCGGGAGAGGTGGTAGCCCGCCACCACGATCACGGCGGAGACGATGGCGAACTGCAGCCAGGTTTGCAGGATTTCAAGCATTCAAGCTCCCGTTCACTTGTCCATCGAACAGCTTACCACCAGCCAAGCGCACAAAGGCGTCGCGGCGGGCTTGCGCTGTTGCCGGCTTTTATACCGACATACTCCGGGTGATTTCGAAAAAAGCCTGTTCGCAGGTTTCTACTTGTTGCAGCGCCCTATCGAGCCGATCCCGCAAGTCCGTCCATCGGTCCAGACAGCGCCTTTGAGCAACGCGCCGTGGAGCAGGGTATTTTTCAATTTTGCGCCGGCGAGATTGGCCTTCTTGAGATTCACCATACCGAGATGCGCGCCTTCCAGGTCGGCGGTTTGCAACTGCACGTTTTCCAGATCGGCGCCGGACAGATTTGCATTCTTCAGGCTGGCGCCTTCCAGGTTGGCACCCTCAAGGTCCGCGAGCTTGAGATCGGCCTTGACCAGCCGGGCGCCCTTGAGGCTGGCGCGCTCCAGATTGGCGCTTTCGAGGTGGGCATAAGCCAGATCGGCGCCATCGAGATTCGCTTCGCCCAGGTCGGCCTGCTGCAGGCTGGCATGGCTCATGCGCGCGCCCTTGAAATTCGCCCCCTTGAGGGAAGCGCCCCGGAGGTTGGCATGTTCCAGATCGGCGCTTTCGAAGTCGGCGCCGTCGAGTTGGGCATCACGCAGGTCGGCCCACTTCAGATCGGCGCCACGGCATTGCGGAACGGGGGCTTTCCAGCAGTCCGAAGCCGCCAGGGCGGCGTCATGGATCAGCAAGCCCGCCAGCGCCAACAGCCAGAAACGATACCTTGCCGCTTTTTTTCTCATCACTCAGTCTCCTTGTCGATTCGAAACACCACGCCTCACAAATAGCGCAACCACAGATAGCCGCTACTGACCGCAATGCTCGCCAGCATCAGCGGAAACGCCATCAGCATGAACGGCAGGAAGCGGATCGGCTGGCCGGCGCGCTCGGCGAAGCCGGCCACCACCAGGTTGGCGCTCGCCCCCACCAGGCTGCCGTTGCCGCCCAGGCAGGCGCCCAGTGCCAGCGACCACCACAGGGTATTGATGCTTTCCGCGCCGAAGGTCGGCGCCATGCTGTGGATCACCGGGATCAGGGTGGCGACGAAGGGGATGTTGTCCACCAGCGCCGAGGCCACCGCCGATACCCACAGGATGACCAGGGCGGTGGCGGCGAAATCGCCGCCGGTCAGCTCCAGCAGTTGTTGCGCCAGGAGCTTGAGGGCGCCGGCCTTTTCCACCCCCGCCACCACCACGAACAGGCCGACGAAGAAAAAGATCGTGACCCATTCCACCTCGGCGAAGCCCCGCTGCACTTGGTGGGACTGATCTTCGCCGTTCTGGTCCCAGACCCGCAGCAGTAGCAGCAGCGCCGCGCCGAACATGGCGATGGTGGCCGGTTCCTGGCCGATGACGTGGGCCAGCATGAAGCCCAGGATGACCAGCGCGATCACCGCCAGGGATTGCTTGAGCAGGCGCGGGTCGGTAATCGCCCGGTCCGCGTCGAAGGCCATCACTTGGGCGCGGTCTTCCGGCGCGGCGTAAAGCTTTCTGCCCCAGATCAGGTAAAAAGGGATCAGCGTCAGGATGAAAACCACCAGCGCCAGCGGCGCGAGGTTGAAGAAGAAATCGTTGAAGCCGAGCCCGGTCGCGGAGCCGATCATGATGTTGGGCGGGTCGCCGATCAGGGTGGCGCTGCCGCCGATGTTGGAGGCGAAGATCAGGGCGAACAGGTAAGGGTAGGGCTTGAGCTTGAGGGCGTCTGTGATGAGCAGCGTCACCGGGGCGATCAGGAGCACCGTGGTGACGTTGTCGAGCAGGGCGGAAAACAGCGCCGTCACCACCGACAGCATCACCATCAGCCCCCACGGATCGGCCTTGACAGCTTTAGCGGCGACCACCGCCACGTACTGGAACACGCCGCTTTTCTGGGTGATGGCGACGATCACCATCATGCCGGTCAACAGCCCGATGGTGTTGAGGTCGATGCCGGCGAAGGCCTCGCTCTGGTGCAGCACACCGGAGAAGATCATCAGCCCCGCGCCGAGCAGGGCGACGATGGCGCGGTTGATTTTCTCGGTGACGATGACGGCGTAGGTGGCGACGAAGATGGCGAGCGAGACCAGCAGCGGGCTCAGGCCGAACAATACCTGCGTAGCGGTGGCAGCGGCGCCGTGCATGTCACAGCCCCGCCTGTTGCGCGAGATAGGCGAGCAGCGCGCGGCGGCTCAACATACCGCGCAGCTTGCCGTCCGCGCCCACCACCGGCAGCGGCGCGGTGCTGTTGGTGAGCAGCAGAGCCGCTTCCAGCAGCGGACAATCCTCGTCCAGCAGCGGGATGTCCTTCCTGGCGAATTCCCCCACCGTCAGGCGCTCCAGATCATGCAGCCGGCTGGTCAGCATGCGCTCGGCGTCGCCGGCAAACCTGAGGTCGGACAAGCCCCCTTCCGCCCGCGCGCTGGCCGGGATCAGCGCCCGCAGCACGGCGTTGGTGCTGACGACGCCGGCGAAACCGCCGCTGCCGTCGCACAAGGGCACATGGTTGATCTGCTTCTCCAGCATGAGTTTTAGTGCTTCCATCAGCTTGGCCTCGGGCTGAAGGCAAAGCGTGGGCGGATAAATAGGAATGGCCTTGATCGACATTTTTTTCTCCGGCTTAAGTTAAATTTTCCACCGTCACGCCCATAAACTCAGGGGCGGGTCGGCGATGACCGCGCGCAGGATGTCGCCGCGCGAGACGAAGCCCACCATTTCCCCCGTCTCATTCACCACCGGCACGCCGGTGAAACCGGTATCCAGCAGCACACTGGCGATGCGGCGGATGTCGGCCGCTGGGTCGGCGCTCACCACGGGACTGGCCATCACCTCGGCCACGGTGCGGGCTAGGACATCGCGCACCTCGCCCCCCTCCACGTTGAGCACGGTGAGTAGGTCGCGCTCGGAGACGATGCCCACCAGACGATGCGCACTATCCAGCACCGGGGCTTGGCGAATGCGCCCTGTCACAAGGGTGCGCCAGGCTTCTTCGATCCGCGACTCCGCCCGCACCGCCGTCACTTCCCGGCTCATGATCTGGTAGGCATGATAGAGCGGGCCGCGTTCGGTCTCTTGATGCCACATCCCCGGATAGGCACGGGCGGCGGCTTCATAATTTGCGCCGTCTTGATCCGTACGCCGGGCGGTCTGGGGTATCTCCACACCCGGCTCCTCGCCCTCGCGGGCGAGGCCGCGGGCATGATGGGCGCGCATCACCCCCGGCACCTGAATCAACTGCTCCAGAGGGCCGTGGAAAGTCTGGCCGGTGACGCCATAGATGGAGAACATTTATCGTGACCTTTCCTTTTCAACCTGGCGGAGCATCAGTTTTAATTATGCCTTGGGTGCAGCCATGTCGCCAGCAGAGCCGGATCCACATATCGCCGTCCGTGCAGGCTGCCCTTCAGCACGACCGCAGCGGGCTGCTCCGGCTCGCCCAAGTCGGATAGCACGGCGACCGCGCCGGTGAAGTCTTCGTGCGCGGTGTAGCCGTTGATCGTGATCAGCGTGCAGAGGCTGGCGCCGATGGCGGCCTTGAGGCCATTCGCCGAGTCCTCGACGGCAAGGCAAGACGCGGGCGGTAGAGCGAGGCGCTCCAGCACCCAGCGGTAGATGTCCGGGGCGGGCTTCTTGGCAGACACCACATCGCCGGCACCGATCACCTCGAACCAGCCGACGCTCTCGGCGCCCAGGCCGGTTTCGAGCAGCGCCGTCACCGCTTGCGGGGCGGAGGTGGTGGCGATGGCCAGGCGCACGCCGCCCTGCCGCAGTTCCCGCAGCAGGCGCGCCACGCCGGGGCGGAGTGGGATGCCCGGCTGTTGCAGCAGGGCGGTGAAATGGCGGGTCTTCGCAGCATGCAGGCGGGCTATCCAGGCATCGAAATCCTTCCGGGACAACAGTTCGGGATGGTTGCGCTCGACATAGCCGCGGATACGCTCCTTGCCGCCGCCGATTCTGAGCAGTTCGCCGTAAAGCGCTTCGTCCCAGTTCCACCCCAGGCCGAATTCGCGGAACGCCGTGTTGAAAGCAACGCGGTGGCCATCCCGCTCGGTGTCGGCGAGGGTGCCGTCCACGTCGAAAATGACAGCTTCAAGCATGGGGCGACTTTAGCCCGGCCGGCGCCTCGTCGATTTCCGGGTAGTTCAGTGCCAAGGCGCGCCAGGCTCTCATCAGCCGGTGTTGCGCAAGCCTGCCGCAATCGCGTTGATGGAGCGCAGCAGAGGTCTGAGCCAAGCTTCGCGCTCCGCCTGCGGCAGGCTTTCGTCGCGGCAGCGTTGCAGCAGCAGCACCTGGATGTGGTTCAGCGGGTCCAGGTAGGGATTGCGGCGCGCTAGCGACAAGGCCAGCTGCGGCGTTTCCTGCATCAGGCCGGTGGCGCCGGTGATATCCAGTACCTGGGTGACGGTTCGGTGATACTCATCGCGAATCGACCGGTAGATCGCGTCAGCGGTTTCCCGGTTTTCCGCCAGTGCGGCATAGCGGGCGGCGATGCTCATGTCGGCCTTGAACAGGGCCATCTGGGTGTTGCTGAGCAGCGCCCGGAAAAACGGCCATTCCCGGAACATGCGCTGCAATTTGGCCAGGCGCTGCGGATCGTTGCTGTGCCAGTTGTGCAGCGCGGTGCCGATGCCGAACCAGGCGGGCAGGGTGTGGCGCGACTGAGCCCAGCCGAATACCCAGGCGATGGCGCGTACCGAGGCTTTGGAACGGTCGCCCTTGTTGCGGTGGGAGGGGCGCGAGCCGATGTTGAGCAGGCCGATTTCGGTGACCGGCGTGGCTTCGTAGAAATAGTCGATGAAACCCGGCGTGCGGTCGGTCAGGCCGCGGAAGGCGGTCTCGCCGTCTTGCGCCAGCTTGTCCATGATGTCGAGGAAGTCGCTGCGACCCTGCTTCTGCTCACGGATCAGGCTGGTGCTGGCCTTGAGCAGGCCGGTCATGCCCATCGACAGTTCGTAGGAGGCGGTTTCGACATTGCTGTATTTGAACGACAGCACCTCACCCTGTTCGGTGAACTTGATCTGGCCGCGCACGGTACCCTCAGGTTGCGACAGGATGGCCTCGTGGGTGGGGCCGCCGCCGCGCCCGACTGTGCCGCCACGGCCATGGAACAGGCGGCATTCGATGCCGCGCGCCTGGGCCAGCGTGGTGATCTTGGTCTGCGCATCGTAGAGCGACCAGGCCGAGGCGAGGATGCCGCCGTCCTTGGCGGAATCGGAATAGCCGATCATGACTTCCTGCAGCTTGCTGGAGCAGCCGAGCAGGGCCGCATAGGCCGGGTTGTCGAGGAGCGCTGTCATCACCGGCTGGATGTGTTCCAGGTCGATGATGGTTTCGAACAGGGGCGAGATGCCGATATGGCAGAACCAGCCCTGGTCATTGCGGCCGGCCAGCCCCGCCAGGCTGGCGAGGAACATGACTTCCATGACGTGGCTGGCGGCATGGGTCATCGAGATGACATAGGAGCCAAATGCCTGTGGGCTGACTTCCTGGCGCATGCGCGCCATCACTTCAAAGACTTCGAAGGTTTCGCGGCTGGTGTCGCTGAGCATTTCGCGCTTGACCGGGAGGTTCTGTGCACGGGCGATCAGGTCGCCCAGCAATTCCAGCCGTCCGGTTTCGTTCAGGCTGCCGTAATCCGGCATGCCTGGTTGCTGGGCGAGCAGTTCGGCAACGGCTTCGGAATGGCGTGTCGATTCCTGGCGGATATCGAGGTGAACCAGGTAAAAGCCGAAGGTTTCCGCGTTGCGGATCAGATCCTGCAGTTCACCGTTGGCAGCCGCGTGGTCGCCGTGGCTGACTAGCGAATCGCGCATCAGGGTGAGATCTGCCAGGAATTCCCGCTCCGACGGGTAGCTGTCGGCACAGGCGTTCCCGCTGTGGCCCTCGATCAGCGCATCCACGGCATCCAGGTTGTGTTGCAGCCGGTGCCGCATCAGGTAAAGCTTGCGGCGGTAGGGTTCCTGGCCGAAATGCTGGGGGTAATCGCCGAACACCGCGGCAAAGCGCTGTTCGTCCTGCGCCAGGCTGGCGGCCATTGGGTCGCTGATCGTGCACAGGCGTTTCGAATGGGTCAGCACATGGCTGAGGTTGATGATTTCGTGCAGGTAATGGCGCAATACCTCCCGCTTCTGCAGGCGCAGGGCGAGGACGGTGGTGTCGTGAGTGACGAAGGGGTTGCCGTCGCGGTCCCCGCCGATCCAGGAGCCGAAGCGCAGGATGTTTGGCACCCGGATACGCCGGCCTTCCGCCAGTTCCGGCCCGTAGACGCGGTCGATGGCCTTTTCCAGGTAGCGGTAGGTTTCGGGCACGGCCTTGAACAGGCTTTCGCGGAAATAAAATAGCCCGTTCTTGATCTCGTCCCGGACCTGAGGCTTGCTGGCGCGCACCTCGTCGGTTTTCCACAAGGTCTGGACCTGCCCTTCGAGCTGGCTGATCAGTTCCTGGCGCTGTTCCTTGCCAGTGCGCGGGTCGTCCAGGCGCTCGGCGGTGAGGAAGATGCGGCGCAGATGTTCCATGATGGTGCGGCGCTTGGATTCGGTGGGATGGGCGGTGAACACCGGAATGTAGGCGGCCTTGTCGAACAGGGTCTGGAGTTCTGCGGCGCTGATCCCCTGGTCGTGGAACTCCCGCAGGGTGGCGTCGAAAGAGCCCTTCCACAAGGGGCCGCCATGATATACCTGGGCGCGACGGGTCTGGTGCTGGAAGGATTCCTCGGCCAGGTTGACCAGGCTGAAGTAAATGCTGAACGCGCGCACCACATGGGTGAGCGTCTCCGCATCCAGTGATTCGATGATCTTCTCCAGGCGGCGCCGGCTGGCTGGCGAATCTTTCTTGTGCAAGCGGATGTAGCCTTTGCGCAGGGCTTCCACCGCATCGAGCACGCGGCCGTCTTGCAGGGGACGCAGGACGTTGCCGAGCACGTTGCCGAACAATTTTACGCGGGCGCGCAACTGGGTATCGCTAGGTATTCTGGACATGCTTTCAGTGGCTCTAAGTTCATTAAAAAGGCGCCAAGCTGGCGCCATGGGCCATCATCCGAATACGGTGCTCGATTTGTCGTTACTCGCCGAGTTCGAAATCCATGGCCGCCCTATCCGCACCGCCTTGCTGGGACAGGCTGTTGGCGAATTTGAGCTGCTCGGGGTGGTTGCTGAAGCTGGCAGCCACTTCCGGCGTGGCCAAACGTACCAGCCAGCAGCGGCGGCGGTTTTCGCCATTGACCGCGGTCCCGGCCTGCACGCGCCGCACCCCGGGAATGGCCGCGAGGGTTTCCTTGCTCCGGATCACCATCGTGGCGGCCGCCTCTTCAGACAGGCTTGCGGGCTGATTATACAGCACGATGTGTTCGACTTCGCGCCACGGCCGGCATTGCGCCAGCACTTCGGCGGCACGGCCGCTACTGCCCCACAGGCGGATGCAGCGCTCCACTTCGGCGCGTATGGCGCCGCGGACGCCATGTGTGATTGCTTTGTAGCTCTTCTGGCCGGGGCTGACGTTGGCTTTGATGGAGTTGGCAGCCGCCTCGGAGAGCGCCGTATAGTAGTTGATCTTGGCCACGCCATTGGCGATCAGCTTTTTGCACTGATCGTCGGAAAGGCCGGTGCCGCCATGGATCGCCAGCGGGATGCCGACTGCCTCATTGATCTTGGCCAGGCGCGCGTAATCCAGTTTGGGTGTGCCGCTCATCCGCCCGTGCACGGTGCCGATGGATACCGCCAGGAAGTCCACGCCGGTTCGTTCCACGAAAGCCTTCGCTTCGGAGGCCAGAGTGTAGACCAGACCGCCGGGAATTTTTATGCCCTCCTCATCCTCATCGCCGGGCACGTAGCCCAGTTCGCCTTCCACCGCCACGCCGCAGGCATGAGCCATGTCGGTCACTTCTCGGGTAAGCCGGAGGTTCTCGTCGAGGGGTAACAGCGAGGTGTCCACCATCACTCCATTGCAGCCCGTCCGGATGCCGCGCACGGCGGACTCGATGTTTGCGCCGTGATCCAGACAGATGGCGACCGGGACTTTGGCTCGCTGTGCCGCCACAGTCACAGCCGGCATCAGCAGCTCCAAATCGTAATAACTGAAATGGGATTCGATCAGGTTTAGTATGACCGGCGCTCGACAGTCTTCCGCAGCCTGCAGGACGCCTTGCACAAAGTCCAGATTGACCACGCCGAACGCTCCGACGGCATAACTATGACGGTAGGCATGTTTGAGCATGTCGGCCATGTGGACGAGGGGCATCGTGGCTTCCTTTATTTTTCCGTCAGTTTCGCCAGCGCTTCATCCGCGGTCTGGTCGTAGCGGGCGCGTTCCTTTTTCGCCGCAGTTTCCAGTGCATTGTTGATTTCCGGGAATTTCAGCGCCAGGATGCGGGCAGCCAGCATGGCGGCGTTCTTGGCGCCATCCACCGCCACCGTGGCAACGGGCACGCCCGGCGGCATCTGTACCGTAGAGAGCAGAGCGTCCAGGCCGGACATGATTCCGCCCGAGAGCGGCAGGCCGATTACCGGCAGGCGGGTGTGGCCGGCGATTACGCCGGCCAGATGGGCGGCCACGCCGGCACAGCCGATCAGCACCTGCACGTCTTCCCTGTGCGCCCGCTCGAGGTAGGCTAGCACCTTGTCCGGGGTGCGATGGGCCGAGGCCACCACGATTTCGCTGGCGATGCCCAGTTCGGTCAGGGTGTCGCGCACCTTGACCACGGTGGGCAGGTCATTGGGGCTGCCGGTGATAATTCCGACCAGAATCCTGCTGCCGGCATCCTGGGTGGTTTTTTTTGCATCAACTGATTTCTTCATACATCTTCTCCTGAGGTTGAATTTCGGCGGGGCAATACACAATAGCAGCGCGGCGCAAGCGGTCGTTCACCGCTTGCCAATCAACGTCCACGGGCGGCGCTTCGGCCAGAATAAAGTCAAAGCGGACGCCATCGAGTTGGCGTAAAGTCGCGTAAAGCTTGTGCGCATAGGCAGCCGCCGCGGCGGGCATCTGGAAATGCAGCAGGTGTGGGCTGTCTTGACAGGGCGATGTCAACCCCAGCACCGCCACCCGCTGTTCCCGCTTCACCAGCTCCCGGCTGCGCCGCTTCAGCGACTCGGCAGACAGGACCTCCAGCGGCGTCACGGGCGCATAGTGTGAGGGAAGGCTCCCCGACACGCGGACGGCGGATTGTGCGGTGTCAGGCGCCTCAATTCGCCCCCCCAGCACGGCTTCAAGCGCCGCGACGGAGATGCCGCCGGGCCGCAATAACAGCGGGGTTCCGCCAACAAAACTGATTATGGTGGATTCCAGGCCAACCCGGCAGGGTCCGCCGTCCAGCACCATGTCCACCGCCTCGTCCAACTCTGCGCGCACATGCGCCGCCGTGGTCGGGCTGATGCGCCCGAAGCGGTTGGCAGAGGGTGCCGCCAGCGCCTTTTCCGGCCCCAGTTCCTGTAGTAGCGCCAGCGCGACGGGATGATCGGGCACCCGCAGCCCCACCGTATCCTGGCCGCCGGTCACGGCGTCAGGAACATGACGCTGGCGCCGCAGGATCAGCGTCAGCGGGCTTGGCCAGAAGCTCTCCGCCAGATGTCGCGCCGCTTGGGGAATCTCCCGCGCCCATCGATCCAGCAGGGAGGCGTCGGCGATATGCACAATCAGCGGATGGTCTGACGGCCGGCCCTTGATTTCGAATATCTTGCGCACGGCTTCCGGGTTGGCGGCATCCGCGCCCAGCCCGTAAACCGTCTCGGTAGGGAATGCCACCACCCCGCCCGCCCGCAACAGACGGGCCGCCGCTGCGATTTGCGTGTGCCGTTCCCGATCGCTCACTCCGTCGCTCCGCATGCTCGTCATGAAAATGCTTCGAAGAGGTTGCTGACCGGGTTGTAGCGCAGCAATTCGCCGTGCTCCATATCAAAATACCAGCCATGCAGCGTCAATTTTTTTTGCGCGACCCGTTCCAGAATCCAGGGAAAAGTCAGCAAGTTGTCCAGGGACACCAGAATGGCTTCCTGCTCGCAGGCCCGCGCCTGCTTTTCCAGGGGTTCCCCATGCATGCGGGACAGCACACGGTTGCGCGCGTTGCGGGCAACTTTCATCCAGCCGGAAACAAACCCTTCCTGAGGTTCGGCGCCCGGCGTTGTGCTCATCAGTGCCCGAATGCCGCCGCACTGGGCGTGCCCCAGCACGATAATGTCTTCCACTTCCAGATTGCGCACACCGAACTCCAGCGCTGCGCTGGTGCCATGATAGTTGCCGCTGGTTTCGAACGGCGGCACCAGATTGGCCACATTGCGAATGATGAACAAATCGCCGGGGTCGCAGTCGGTCACAATGGCGGGGTCCACCCTGGAATCGCAACATCCCACCACAATCGTCTTGGGAGACTGGCCTTGCTTGGTGAGGCGGTCGAAGAGGGCATGATTCTCTTCATAATTGTTGCTGCGGAACCGTTTGAAGCCGTCGACAAGTTTCTCGATGTGACTCATTGTCAGACCTCCGTCAGGCGCTTTAACGCTTGGCGGTATTTTTCGCCGGTTTTGGCGGCGACTTCCGGCGGCAGTTCCGGGCCGGGGGCCTGCTTGTTCCAGCCGGTGGATTCCAGCCAGTCGCGCACGTACTGTTTGTCGAAGCTGGGCGGGTTGCTGCCCGGCCGGTACTGGTCGGCGGGCCAGAAGCGGGAGGAGTCAGGGGTCAGCGCCTCGTCGATCAGATAGAGTTTGCCATGGGCGTCCTGGCCGAATTCGAATTTGGTATCGGCGATGATGATGCCCTTGGTTGCGGCAAATGAGGCGGCTTCTTTGTATAGGGCGATGCATGTGTCGCGCACCTGGGCGGCTAGTCCCTTGCCGAGCAGTTGTTCGGCCTGTTCGTAGCTGATGTTTTCGTCGTGTGCGCCCATTTCCGCCTTGGTCGAAGGGGTGAACAGCGGCTGCGGCAGCTTGTCGGCCTCGCGCAGGCCTTCCGGCAGGGGGATGCGGCATACGCTGCGGCTCTTCTGGTATTCCTTCCAGCCCGAGCCGACCAAATAGCCGCGCACGATCGCCTCGATCGGCAGTGGCTTGAGTTTCTTCACCACGATGGCGCGACCGCTGACTTGCTCGCGTTCGTTTTCTGCGACTACGGATTCGGGGGCAATGCCGGTGAGCTGGTTGGGGATAATATCCTTGAGCCGGTCGAACCAGAAGTTGGAGATGGCCGTCAATACTTCGCCCTTGCCGGGGATGGGGGTGGGCAAAACGACGTCAAAGGCGGACAGGCGGTCGGTAGTGACAATCAGCAGGTGCTGGTCGTCGACGGCATAAATGTCGCGCACTTTTCCGCAGTTGAGCAGGGGCAGGCTTTTGATGCCGGATTGATACATCGGTGTAGTCATGACAAGATTCCGTAGGTCTCAGTTTTTAAGGGTGTTGCGTGAATCTGCTGCCGGCTCGTCGCCCGGATACGGATAGCGGACATGGCCAAAACGGATTAGCAGCACGGCCACCGTCAACATCAGGATCGAGCCACTCACCGCGAGCATGCGCCAGTCGTCCATGGCTTTCATGTCCAGGATCAAATAGCGCGCCAGCGCCACCATGCCGATATACAGCGGAAAACGCACCGGCAGTTTGCCTGAACCGTAATACAGCCCGACCATCGCCAGCACTTCCAGGTAGAGGAAGAGCAGCAGAAGGTCCGCCAAGGTCACCTGCGCCGCGTGCACCATGACCATGACTTCGCTTGCCATGGCGTACACCGTGGCAATGGCGATCACCAGCAGGCCGATGTGCTCCACCAGGGAGAGCATCCACTTGTTGAATTCCTGGATCGGTTTTTTCATCGTTGATCTCCTCAAGGCCGCGCAAAATACGGACAATCTACCCGAAAAATCGAGGATAAGGAGTGCTTTGCCCTATTGCTTTCCTTGGCGCCTTGGGCGGTAGGCTGTCGTTCCCTTATTCGTCCTCGCCCAGTTCCGGGTCCCATCCCTCGTCACGGGCGGTCGTGATGGCCTGGGCATAAAACCGGGCGTGCCGCTCACGCAGCTCTTCCGGCAGACGGCTGGGCAGATGGGCGTAGGGCTCCCAGGCAGCATAAACCTGCTCGTATAGGTTCTGCATGCGCGCGGAATCCCAGCCCGCGCAGGTTTCCGTTTCGGGCAGAATGTCGAATACCCATGCATCGCGCACCATGCGCCCGAGGTGGGTCAGGCCCGCGTTAGTATCCTGATCGATACCGACATAAGTTTGTACTGTCATCGTGTAAGCCCTGCATAAAGTACCGGCAATTTCTCCGGCAGGCGTTCCACATGGTCCACGACCATGTAGTTCTTGGCCCCGAAAATCCGGGAGACGTATTGATCCGCTCTCGGGTCGAGCGACATGCAGAAAGTGGTCACGCCGGAACGTGCCATCTCCTCCACCGCTTTCTTGGTATCGAAACGCAGATACTGCGGGTCGCGCACGTCCACGTCCGCAGGTTCGCCGTCGGTGATCACCAGCAGCAGCTTCTTGGCCGATTTCTGCAATTTCAGATAATGCCCGGCATGGCGAATGGCCGCACCCATGCGCGTCGATAGCTGGCCGCTCATGCCTGCCAGGCGCGATTTCGGGAGCTCATTATAAGACTGATCGAAGTCCTTGAAACGGAAATATTCGACGTTGTGGCGCCCGTCCGAGCAGAAACCGTGAATCGCGAAGGGGTCGCCGATCTTGTGGATCGCATCCGCCAGTAGCACGGTGGCCTGGCGCTGCAAGTCCAGTACGCTGTAGTCCTGCCCGCTGACTATTTCGTTGGTGGATTCCGATAGGTCCAGCAGTACCATCACCGAAATGTCGCGCACCTTGCGCACCGAACGCATCATGATGCGCGGGTCGGGCTGTTGCCCCATGCGGATGTCGATCATGGCGCGGATGGCGGCGTTGACGTCCACCTCGTCGCCGTCCTCCAGCTTGCGGATGCGCGTCACGCCTTGGGGTTGCAGGGCGTCGAGCAAGAATTTGAGGCGGCCGATGGTGCGCTTGTGCTGGGAGGTGATATCGTCGATGAGTTGCAGATCGCCAGCTTTCGGGCGCTTTTCCAGCACCGTGGCCCAGGCCGGACGTTCGAGCTGGATCTGGTAATCCCATTCCGAGTAATGAAAGGGCTCGGAAATCGGCTCCTTGCCTTCCAGTTCGTTGAAGGATTTGCCCATGTCTTCATAGGGGAAGAGCTCCGTGCCCAGCACCCAGATTTCTTCCGCATCGTCGCCGGCGTTCTCGACGTCGATTTCGTTGGCGAACTCCATCAGGCTGACGTGCTTGCGCACCTGTTTGGGGGCTTCGTACCCTGCCGCAATGGCCTTGTCGAAATCGAATTCTTCGAACTCCCAGAAATAGCGGTTGTCATCGCGGTACGGTGCGGTGAGCAGGTCGCTGCGCGGATTGAAGGCAATGCGCTTGCTGATGAATTCATGCGCCAGCTGCACGCCGATGTCCCAGGAAACCTGGTTGGTGTCGAGGCGTTCCGCAGCCTGCTTGAACAGCACCCGCCCCTGGGCGATCCACGGGTCGTTGTCCCGGTAGCCGTCATCCAGCAGCGCGCGCGCCAGGCGGTTGAGATAATCCCCCGCCGACTTGCCCTGGTCTGATGCTATCGTGTGCAAAGCTGCCCACAGGTGTTTGAGGCCGGGGAACTTGCGCACCGCCAGGGTTTCCACCCGGGCATCCTCGATCACGCTGATCACGGCCATCTGGAAGGGATTGAGCGCCTCGGCCGAGATCGGGTCGCGGGTATAGACGATATGGGCGGCGCTATGGGCGGCAGCGGCACGGTACATCTCCAGGCCCGGCAGCTTGTTCCCCTCTCCCCCTCCCCCTCCCTCGGAGGGGGAGGGGTGAATAAAATCGTCGTAGGCGTCGGGCAGGTGAATGAAATAGCCCTCCACATAGGGCCGGTAGCCTTCGCGCGTTTCGAAGTCGCCTGATGTCGGCTTCATGAAGAAATCCCGCGCCCACAAGGCGCGCAGATACATGTTGATGCGACGCTGGACGTCGATGAACAACGTGCCCTTGCGCTCCTTCTGGAGCATGGCCAACGATTCCTTGGATTGCAGGCTGAAGTAGCTGGCCTGCTCCGGATAGTTGGTGCGATGGGCATGGGCGCCCCACAGCGCCCAGCGGCGCAAGCCGCCCAGGGTCAGCTGGCTGAACAGCATTTCCAGATTTTCCAGCATCGGGCGCACGCCGCGCGGCGCTTGCGACAGCAGGGTATTGAGGAATTGCAGGTAGGAGCGGAACAGAGTCTCGTCGCCGAGGCGATTGGCGGCCGTGGGTGCAGTGCTGAGGACCAGTTCGATCACTGCCCCCGAGGTTTTGGAGGCCAGCTCAAGTGCGGTCTGCACCAGATCCGGCACGGCATCCTCGCCGATTTCCTTGGCCACCAGCGGCGCATGGTCGATCCAGGTGGCGACCAGACCATCGCCCTTGCCCAGGCTTTTCAGCGCGGCGGCGCCCTTGAGATAATTATCCAGGCCGCGCGCGCTGAACACCTTGGCCGCTTCCACCCACGCGGAACGCAGGCTTTCCTGCAATTCCGGGGAAAGCGAGTCGATCAGTTCCTGATAGTCTTCGAGATTGATAGCCATGGCAAACCCCTGTGATGGGTGATGGGGAATGGGTGATGTGTCAAAACCGCGAGGTTCGACCCATTACCCATCGCCATTTACCTAATTACTAGAAAAATGTCGTTACTGCCGCATCGAGTGCATCGCGCATGTCGGGATCGTCGGTGATCGGGCGCACCAGGGCCACGCGGCAGGCCTTGACCGGATCGACGCCGGTGGCGATGAGGCTGCCGGCGTAAATCAGCATGCGCGTCGAGATGCCCTCGTCCAGCCCGTGCCCCTTGAGGTTGCGGGCGCGTTCGGCGATGGAAACCAGTTTGCCGGCCACCTCCGCATTGACGCCGGTTTCATGGGCGACGATCTCGGTTTCGATGGCGTGCTCGGGATAGTTGAAATCCAGACCGCCGAAACGCTGCTTGGTGGACTGCTTCAAATCCTTCATCAGGCTCTGGTAGCCGGGGTTGTAGGAAATCACCAGCTGGAAATCGGGATGGGCGTGAACCAGCTCGCCTTTCTTCTCCAGGGGCAGGGTGCGACGGTGGTCGGTCAGAGGGTGGATCACCACGGTGGTGTCCTGGCGCGCCTCCACCACTTCGTCCAGATAGCAGATGGCGCCTTCCCGGGCGGCAATGGCGAGGGGGCCGTCCTGCCAGCGGGTGCCGCTGGCGTCGAGCAGGAAGCGGCCCACCAGGTCGCTGGCGGTCATGTCCTCGTTGCAGGCCACGGTGATCAGCGGCTTGCCCAGCTTCCAGGCCATGTATTCGACGAAGCGGGACTTGCCGCAGCCGGTGGGGCCTTTCAGCATCATCGGCATGCGCACGCTGTAGGCGGCTTCGTACAGCTCCACCTCGTCCGAGACGGGGCGGTAGTAGGGTTCTTTCTCGATACGGTACTGCTTGATGATGTCGCTCATGGTCACGCTCCTTAAGGGTGGGAGAGGAAACAAACCGATAAACACCCATGGGTATTCATGAGATTGTGCCCTGCCTGGGTGAAACCCCCCGCGCCTTACGGCGCTGGGGCCATTACTACTTTCTCAACCGCGTCGTTACTTAAACCGTCTTGCCGCGGAAAATCACCATGGCCGCGCCCTGTGACTGGTTGAAGTTGTTGTAACCAATCAGACGCACGTGGTTGTTGGGGTTGGCCTTGTGACAGGCTTCCGCTTCAGCCAGCACCTTGTTCACGTCGGTTTCGCCGAACATCGGCAGTTTCCACATGTACCAGTAGGAATCCATCAGGTATTCCGGCTCAGTATGCTCGATGGCGGGGTTCCAGCCTTTGGAAACCAGGTATTCCACCTGCGTCTTGATCTCGTCTGCGGTCATGGCCGGCAGGTAGGAGAAGGTCTCGAACTTGCGGCTGGCAGGATCGCTAACGCGCGATTTGTAATCCATTACTTCACTCATGATTTGCTCCTTGTATCACGTTAGGGGTGAGGCGGGAGGCGTGAGGCGGGTTAGCTTTTTCGCCTCCCCCATTACCCCTCACTCCTCACCGCAATTCATTACTTGTGAGCCACGTCCAGCTTGTCGACGGTATCGAACTCGAACTTGATCTCTTTCCATGTTTCCATGGCGATCTTCAGTTCCGGGCTGCTGGCTGCCGCCTTGGTCAGGATATCCTTGCCTTCCTTCTCGATATCACGACCCTGGTTACGCGCTGCCACGCTGGCTTCCAGTGCCACGCGGTTGGCCGCTGCGCCAGCTGCGTTACCCCAGGGGTGACCCAGCGTACCGCCGCCGAACTGCAGCACCGAGTCGTCGCCGAAGATGCTCACCAGTGCGGGCATGTGCCACACGTGGATACCGCCGGAGGCGACCGGCATCACGCCCGGCATGGAGCCCCAGTCCTGATCGAAGAAGATGCCGCGTGAACGGTCTTCCTTGACGAACTCGTCGCGCATGATGTCGACCCAGCCCAGCGTCGCTTCACGGTCGCCTTCCAGCTTGCCCACCACGGTACCGGAGTGCAGGTGGTCGCCGCCGGACAGACGCAAACACTTGGTCAGCACGCGGAAGTGAATGCCGTGGTGCGGGTTGCGGTCCATCACTGCGTGCATGGCGCGGTGGATGTGCAGCAACATGCCGTTGTCACGGCACCAGTTGGCCAGGCCGGTGTTGGCGGTAAAGCCGCCGGTGAGGAAGTCGTGCATGATGATCGGTGCGCCGATTTCCTTGGCGAACTCGGCACGCTTGTACATCTCTTCCGGGGTCGGAGCGGTCACGTTCAGGTAGTGACCCTTGCGCTCGCCGGTTTCGCGCTGAGCTTTCATTGTGGCTTCATGCACGAACTCGAAACGATCGCGCCAACGCATGAAGGGCTGGCTGTTGACGTTCTCGTCGTCCTTGGTGAAGTCCAGGCCACCGCGCAGGCATTCGTAAACGGCACGACCATAGTTCTTGGCGGACAGACCCAGCTTGGGCTTGATGGTGCAGCCCAGCAGCGGACGGCCATACTTGTTCATCTTGTCGCGTTCGACCTGAATACCCTGGGGCGGTCCACCGCAGGTCTTGACGTAAGCGATCGGGAAGCGCACGTCTTCCAGACGCAGGGCGCGCAGGGCCTTGAAGCCGAACACGTTGCCCACCAGCGAGGTCAGCACGTTGACGATGGAACCCTCTTCGAACAGGTCGATCGGGTAAGCCACGAAAGCGTAGAAGCAGGTATCATCGCCAGGCACGTCTTCAATAGCGTATGCACGGCCCTTGTAGTAATCCAGATCGGTCAGCAGATCGGTCCACACCGTGGTCCAGGTACCGGTGGAAGATTCGGCAGCCACAGCAGCGGCGACTTCTTCACGAGGCACACCAGGCTGCGGGGTGATTTTGAAACAGGCAAGGATGTCGGTATCCAGTGGAGTATATTCCGGCGTCCAGTAGGTTTGCCGGTATTCTTTTACACCGGCGTTGTAGGTCTTGACTGCCATTGCAAGCTCCTTGATTTCAGGTTAAAACGTATGCTTTCCGGCATGGAAAGCTTGTGGCTCGTTAGAGCGTGGTGTAACTATAAACACGTTAGATCATAAATAATAATTGTATTTTTAAAGGTTAATCATAGATAATTATCTATGTTAACTTCTTCAAGGAAACGGCAATGAAACATGCCTCTTTGCGTCAGCTCAAGGTTTTCGAATCGGTCGCACGCAACCTCAGCTTCACCCGCGCCGCCGAAGAACTGCACCTGACCCAGCCGACCGTCTCCATCCAGCTCAAGCAGCTGAATGATATTGTCGGGTTGCCCTTGCTGGAACAGATCGGCAAGCGCATTCATTTGACCGATGCCGGGTGCGAACTGCTCAAGGTCTGCCACGACATTTTCGAGGGCTTGTCCCGCTTCGAGATGCTGGTGTCGGACATGAAGGGGGTGAAAGCGGGCAAGCTGCGCCTGGCGGTGATCACTACCGCCAAGTATTTCGTGCCGCGCCTGCTCGGGCCGTTCTGCCAGCGCTATCCCGGCATCGACGTGTCGCTCAAGGTGACCAACCGCGAGCGGGTGTTGCAGCGCATGGCCGACAACGAGGACGACCTGTACGTGCTCGGGCAACCGCCGGAACACATGGAGGTCGAGCTCGAACCCTTCCTGGAAAATCCGCTGGTGGTGCTGGCCGCGCGCAGCCACCCCCTGACGGCGGAGAAAAATATTCCGCTATCGCGTCTGGTGGAGGAGCCGTTCCTGATGCGCGAGGCGGGCTCCGGCACCCGCCTCGCCACCGAGCGTTTTTTCGGCGAGCGCGGGCTGAAACTCAAGGTCAGGATGGAACTCGGCAGCAACGAGGCGATCAAGCAGGCGGTGGCCGGCGGGCTGGGCATCGCCGTGCTGTCGGCGCACACCCTCGCGCTGGAGCGCAGCAGCGACGAGCTGGCCTTACTCGATGTCGAGGGCTTCCCGATCCGCCGCCACTGGTACGTGGCCTATCCCAAGGACAAGCAGCCGTCGGTGGTTGCGCTGGCCTTTCTCGACTTCCTGCGCGAGGAGAGCAAATACTTGGGCGAGCATTATTTGCAGGGGATTCCGGGCTTCCCCGCCCTGCCGCGCAAAAAGAGCAGAAAGGCTGGATAAGGAGCCCCTCGCGGTTTTTGTGGAAGCTTGGGGCCGGCGAAATCCATCAGATGGGTGCGGTTTTCTGGAGAGCCAAAAGAAACCGGTGGCAACTTGCTTGCCACCGGTATAAGACGCCGAGCTTAGTAATTACTTACTGATGCCCAGTGCCTTGGCTACGCCGGCACCGTATACCGGGTCGGCCTTGCTGCAGTTTTCGATATGGCGCAACTGGACTTCACGCGGAGCGCCGCCAACGGAGCGCGCGGTGTTCTCGAACAGCACCTGTTGCTGCGCCGGCGTCATCAGGCGGAACAGGGCGCGCGGCTGGGAATAGTAGTCGTCATCCTCGCGGTGATTCCAGTGATCGGCGGCGCCTTCCATGGACAGCGGCGGTTCGGAAAAATCGGGCTGCTCCTGCCACTGGCCGTAACTGTTCGGCTCGTAGCCTATGGTGCTGCCATGATTACCGTCAACCCGCATAGCGCCATCACGGTGATAGCTATGGAACGGGCAGCGTGGCGCATTCACCGGTATCTGGCCATGGTTTACCCCAAGACGGTAGCGTTGCGCATCGCCGTAGGAGAACAGCCGCGCCTGCAACATCTTGTCTGGTGAGAAGCTGATGCCGGGCACGACATTGGCGGGGTTGAAAGCGGCCTGTTCCACCTCGGCATGGTAATTTTCCGGGTTGCGGTTCAGTTCCAGAACGCCCACCTCGATCAGCGGATAATCCTTCTTTGGCCAGATTTTGGTGAGATCGAAGGGGTGATACGGCACCTTGGCGGCATCCTTTTCCGGCATGATTTGAACGTGCATGGTCCAGCGCGGATAGTCCTTGTTCTCGATCGCTTCGTACAGGTCGCGTTGGCTGCTCTCGCGGTCGTTGGCGATAATCTGCGCGGATTCCTCGTCGGTCAGGTTCTTGATGCCCTGCTGGGTGACGAAGTGAAACTTGACCCAATAGCGCTCGTTACTGGCGCTAATAAAACTGAAGGTATGGCTGCCGAAGCCGTGCATGTGGCGATATGAAGCGGGAATGCCGCGATCGCTCATCACGATGGTCACCTGATGCAGCGCTTCCGGCAGCAGGGTCCAGAAGTCCCAGTTGTTCTTGGCGCTGCGCATGTTGGTGCGAGGATCCCGCTTTACCGCGTGGTTGAGATCCGGGAATTTGAGTGGGTCGCGCAGAAAGAAGACCGGCGTATTGTTGCCCACCAGATCCCAGTTGCCCTCTTCAGTGTAGAACTTGACCGCAAAGCCGCGGATGTCACGCTCGGCGTCAGCCGCGCCACGTTCTCCGGCCACGGTGGAAAAACGCACAAAGAGGTCTGTTTTCTTGCCGACCTGGGAGAATATTTTGGCGCGGGTGTATTGGGTGATGTCGTGCGTTACCGTGAAACTGCCATAGGCTGCCGAACCCTTGGCGTGCATACGTCGCTCGGGGATCACCTCGCGATCGAAGTGGGCAAGCTTTTCCAGCAGCCAGACATCCTGGAGCAGCATGGGGCCACGGGGGCCGGCGGTCATCACATTCTGGTTGTCGGGTACGGGCGCGCCGCCGGCGGTGGTAAGTTTTTTCGTGCTCATGACTTATCTCCTTGGGTTGTTAAACAAGCTACGATGCTACGATGCTTAGTGTATGGAGCAATAGCAAACACCTCCAATTGTTTAAACCAATGCCGTTGATTATCATAGACTATCAATGGATGGCGAAAACAGGTTCAGCCGGCAACACTGGATTCCAGATACCCCAACCCGCGCTCAGCCCTCAGCCTGGCACAGACGGAGGAACTCGCCCACCTCCGTCACCCATAGCACGCCGTCCCCCGTCTGACCGGTATGGGCGTTGTGGTGAATGATACGCAGGATGTCGGGCACCATCTCGTCGGGCGCAACGATTTCGATGCGTACCTTTTTCGTGAAGTCGGTGAGTTCCTCCTTCAACGTGTCGTGCTGTTCCGCCCCCACGTGGGCGCTGCATCCTTCGACATGGGATATGCTCATGCCGGGAAAGCCGGACAGGTGACGGAAGGCGTCGCGGATTTTATGCAGCCGGGTCGGCCGCACGATGGCTTTGATCTCTTTCATGCATATCTCCTTGTTTCAGGCCTCGACAGGTTTTTCTTCAAACCATTTATACAGGGTGGGCAGCACCACCAGGGTGAGCAAGGTGGACGTAATCAGTCCGCCGATCACCACGATGGCGAGCGGACGCTGCACCTCCGACCCCGGCCCGCTGGCGAAGAGCATGGGGATCAGACCCAGCATCGCCACCGTTGCGGTCATCAGCACCGGGCGGAAGCGCTGCTTGCAGCCCTGCACCACGGCGGCGGCCTGGCTCATGCCCTCGTCGCGCAGACTGCGGATATAGGATACCAGCACCACGCCGTTCAGCACCGCAATCCCCCACAGGGCGATGAAGCCCACCGAGGCCGGCACCGACAGGTATTCGCCGGTGAGGAACAGGGCCACCACGCCGCCGATCGAGGCGAAGGGCAGCACCAGGATGATGAGGGCGGCGTAGCGCAGGGAGCCGAAGAGCAGGAACAGCAGGAAGAAAATCGCCGCGATGGTCACCGGCACGATGATGGTCAAATGGCCCATCGCCCGTTCCATGTTCTGGAACTGGCCGCCCCACTCCAGGTAATAACCCTCCGGCAGCTTGATCTTGCTGTCCACTGACTGCTGCAACTCGGCGACGAAACTGCCGAGGTCGCGGTCCTTCACGTTCACCCCCACCACGATGCGGCGCTTGGCCTTTTCACGGCTGATCTGGGCCGGTCCGTCCACGACGCGGATATTGGCCAGATTTTCCAGCGCCACCAGGGCGCCGTTGGGAGAGCTGACGAGCAGGCCGCGGATCGTCTCCACGTCGCCGCGGAATTTCTCCGGCAGGCGCACCACCGCGCCGAAGCGGCGCTCGCCCTCGTAGATCTCGGTGGCTGTCCGGCCGCCGATGGATGCCTCGATCACGTCGTGGATGTCCGACACGTTGAGGCCGTGGCGGGCGATGGCCTGGCGGTCGATCTCGATGGACAGATACTGCTGGCCGGTCACCCGCTCCACCTTCATATCCTGCGCCCCCTTGACGGCAGCGGCTACCTTGGCGATGGCGTCGGCCTTCTGCTTGAGGAGGTCCATGTCGTCGCCGAACAGCTTGATCGCCACATCGGAGCGCACCCCCGTGACCATCTCGTCCACCCGGTCGGAAATCGGCTGCGCCATGACAATCTGCACCCCCGGCAGGGTCATCAGTTTCTCCCTGATGCCGGCGGCGATGTCGTCCTGGGTCCAGCCCTTGGGCCACTCGCTGCGCGGCTTGAGGCTGACAATGGGGGTGGACTCGTTCTGCCCCTGCGAATCGGCAGGGCTTTCGCCGCGCCCGACGCCGGAGACGGCGGACTTCACCCCCGGCACCTGCATCACCAGGCGCATCGCTTCCATTTCCAGCTTGATGGATTCCTCCAGCGAGATGTTGGGCACGCGGTTGATGCCGGGCACGATCGAGCCTTCCTTCATCTCGGGAATGAAGGCCGTGCCGAGGAATGGCAGCAGCAGGATGGCGCCGACGAACACCCCGGCTGCGGCCAGGATGGTCTTCTTGCCGTTGGCCAGCGTCCAGTCGAGCAAACGCAGGTAGGGCTTCTTGGCCATGGCCACCAGGTGGGTGTCGTGCTCGTCCTTGCCCACCAGCAGGTAGGAGCACAGCACCGGAGTGAGAGTGAGCGCCAGGACCAGCGAGACGAACAGCGCGATGGCGATGGTGAAGGCGAGCGGGGCGAACATCTTGCCCTCCATGCCTTGCAGGGTCATCAGCGGCAGGAACACCAGGATGATGATGGAAACGCCGAAGATAACCGGCGTGCCCACTTCCGTCGCGGCATCCAGCACCACCCGTACCCGGCTTAGCCCCTTATCCTTGTTCTCGGCCAGACGCTGGAAGGTGTTCTCCACCACCACCACCGAGCCGTCCACGATCAGGCCGGTGGCGATGGCCAGGCCGCCCAGGGACATCAGGTTGGCGGACAGGCCGTAATGGTTCATCACCATGAAGGTGATAAGCGGCGTCAATATCAGGGACGCGACCACCACCAGGGACGAACGCACGTCGCCGAGGAACAGGAACAGCACAATGATCACCAGCACCACGCCCTCGATCAGCACCTTCACCACGGTGTCGAGCGCGGCATCAACCAGCTCGCTGCGGTCATAATAGGGGGCGATCTTGAGGCCGTCGGGGAGCATGCCCTTGTCGTTGATCTCCGCAACCCGTTCCTTGATGCGCGACACCACCTCCTTGGCGTTGCCGGCACGGATCATCATGACGATGCCGCCCACCGATTCGGTGACGCCGTTCTTCAGCAGCGCGCCGTAGCGCACCTCGTGGCCGATGGTGACTTCGGCCACGTCGCGCACCAGCACCGGCACCCCGTCCTGCTCCTTGAGCACGATGCTGCGGATGTCGTCGAGATCCTTGACCAGGCCGATGCCGCGGATCAGGTACTGCTCGGCATAGTGGGGCAGCACGCCGCCGCCGGAGTTGGCGTTGTTGCGGGCCAGCGCCTGGTAGACGTCCTGCAGCGTGACCTTGTAGTGGCGCATGCGGTCGGGGTTGACCAGCGCCTGGTACTGCTTGACGTAGCCGCCCTGGGAATTGATCTCCGCCACGCCGGGGATGCCGCGCAGCAGCGGGCGCACCACCCAGTCCTGGGCGATGCGGCGCTTGGTGAGTTCTTCCTGGCTGAGCGCCCGCTCGCCATCGTCGGGCCGCTCCAGGGTGTACTGGTACACCTCGCCCAGCCCGGTGGAGAGCGGCCCCAGCGTCGGCGCCACCCCCTGCGGCATGCGCCCGGCCACCTCGATCAGGCGCTCCATCACCAGCTGGCGCGCAAAATAGACATCGGTGGCGTCGGTGAACACCAGGGTGATCAGCGACAGGCCCGGCTTGTTCAGCGAGCGCATTTCCTCCAGCCCCGGCAGGCCGGTCATGGCCATTTCCAGCGGCACGGTGACAAAGCGTTCGACTTCCTCGGGCGAGCGACCGCGGGCCTCGGTGGCGATCTGCACCTGGACGTTGGTGACATCCGGGAATGCGTCCACCGACAGCTTGCGCGTCGCGTCCAGCCCGAACGCCACCAGGCATACCGCCACCACGGCCAGCACCAGGCGCTGCTTGAGCGCCGCGCGTATTAGGGATTCCAGCATGTTGTTTCCGTTTCTATCTGAAAAGCGATTAACCGCAAAGGCGCAAAGGCGCAAAGGAAAGCCCTGAGAGTGTCGAAACTCATCCGGCTTCCATAGGTATATTCAACCGGTTTCATACTTTGGTTTTCTCTGCGCCTTTGCGCCTCTGCGGTAAAGCTTTTGAATTGAATAAAACTGCGGTTAGCCTTCCAGTTCCTTGCGCTTGCGCTCGTTGTTGAGGTGGAACGCGCCCTCGGTGACGACGCGTTCGCCGCCTTTCAGCCCCGCCTGCACAGGGACGTATCCGTTGCTTTCCTGGCCCAATGTAACGGGACGCAACTGGAAGCGTTTATCATCCAGCTGGACGAAGACATGATCCTTGTTGTCCTCGCGCACCACGGCAGCGGCCGGAACCAGCAGGCGGCGCTGCGGGGTACCCCGGATCAGCATGGAGGCGAGCATTTCCGGCTTGAGCGTGCGCTCGGGATTTTCTACGTCCATGCGCACCGTTACCGTGCGTCTATCCGGATTGACGGTATCGGCGACGAAAATCAGCCGGCCTTCGATACGTTTTCCGTTCAATGCCGGAATCTCGGCCTGCGCTGCTTCGCCCTTCTTCACCAGAGCAGCCTGCTGTTCGGGCACCTCGGCCACCAGCCAGACATGCGACAGGTCGGCCACGGTAAAGAGTGCATCCGCCGGCTGCACCACCTGGCCGGGTGTCACTTTGCGCTCAATGACCACTCCATCCAGCGTTGCAGTGATCGAGGACAGGGAATGCACGGTGCGGCTGGAGGCGAGCTTCTGGATCGCGCTCTCGGTCATGCCCAGCACGCTGAGCTGGCCGTGTGACGCCTGCATTTCGGCTTGGGCCTGGACTAGCTCGCTTTCACGCTTCTGCAGCTCGGCAGAGCCGATTACATCGGAAGCGAACAGCAGCTTGGCGCGATCCACGGCGCGGCGCTGCAATTCCGCCTGGGACAGCGCCTTGAGGTAGGCCAGTTGGGCGGCGGACAGCTCGGTGCTATGAAGCGTGGCGAGCAGCTCTCCGCGCTTCACCCGCTGGCCGAGGGTGGCATGAATCTGGGTAACGCGCCCGGTCACGGCGGCACCGATGCGCGCCACCCGCTGCTCGTCGACTTCGATACGAGCCGGCACACGCAGTGTCTCGATTGCCTCGCCCTCGCCGGCTGGGGCGATTTTCAGGCGCTGGAGAAAGTCAGCCTGCACCGTCACCAGTGTAGGGTCGATGGGCGTTGCTGCGGCAGGAGGTGTTTCCTTGCCCTTGCATCCGCTCAACGCAGCGGCTAACAACATGGCAATAAGGATGGGGGACAACGGGCGCTTCATAATGATTCTCCTGTAATGGGGGTGGCACGCAGCCGCTCGATCTCGATCAACGCGGCCTGCAGTTCATAGCGGGCGTTGAGGAAGTCCACACGGGTCGTGCGCAGCACGCGCTGGGCGTCGAGGTAATCGAGAATGCCGCGCTCGCCGAAGCGGTAGGCCGCCTCAGCCACCTTCATGGCGTTTTCCGCTTCCTTCATCAGGCCGGATTCGAATGTCTGCACCTGGCGTTTGGCAATCTGGTAGCGGCTGTAAGCCTGATCCAGCTCCGCCAGCAAGCCAAGATGGATCTGCCGCGCTTCCGCCTCAGCCCGGTGCATAGCGGCAACGGCCTCGCCGATCGGACCCTCGCGGCGGTTCCACAGCGGCAGCGGCAGAACCACACCGACGCGCCACTGGTTCATGTCCGGATCGCGCTCGGTGCTTAACTTGATGGTGGGCTGGGGCAGGCGAGAGGCGCGTTCCTGCTCCACTCGCGCCTGGGCGCGGCGCGTCTCGGCCTCGGCCACCTTGAGCAGTGGCTGACGCGCCAGCAAATCCCGGCGCAGCTCATCCAGCTCCGGCAGGTCGGCCGCCAGCGGCGCCTCCGGAGCCACCTCGAAGTTTTCCGCCAGCGGTACGCCTATCAGTGCCCGCAGCCAGTCACGGGCCTGGGTCACGCGCAGCTCGGCACTTCTGGCGGCGCTTTCCGCGGCCAGCGCCTCGGCTTCCGACTTCACCAGCTCGTAGCGCGGGGACTCGCCGACTTCCACCTTGATTTTCACCCGATTGCGGATTTGCAGGAGCAGGGCGTGGTTTTCCGCGGCAAGGAGAGCCTCCTCCTGGCGGCGCAGCACGTCGAAGAAAGCCTGCTTCACTACACTGTGCTGGTTGAGTTGCGCATCCCCCAGTGCCGCCGCGCCGGAGACGATACCGGCTTCCGCGCCCTGCCGCCGTGCGGCGCGCAGGGAAGGCAGTTCGAATTGCTGGGACAATCCCAGCAATTCGTTGCGCCCGCTCGTACCGCCAATCTGGCGCGGACGCGAGACACCCGAGGTAAGCTCTATCTCGGGATTGGGATAGGCCAGCGCCGTGTTCAGGGCCGCCTGCGCGCCGCGTTCCTGGGCTTTTGCCGCGGCCAGCGCCGGGCTGTACTCCGCGGCGAGGCGCAAGGCTTCGTTCAGGGTGAGCGGCGCCGCATTGGCCGTGGGTGCGGCAATCACGGCAAGCACCAGCAACCAGTAGCGGGCTGGCGATAGAATCCGTCGAATAACGTGTGATGTCATGTTCAAATTTACTCAGGTTAAAGGCAACACCTCCCCTACGGCTGAAAACAGCCGCAAGGCAGTACAGGTTTCAGGGTTGGTAAGGGTAGAGCTACCGCATGGGTCGCTGGGGTGGCATGTATTCGTTAAGGTGCCTGAGCATCGCGATGCGCTCTTCCAGCGGCGGATGGGTCATGAACAGGCGCTTCAAGCCAGAACTCACCCTGCCGGAAATGCCGAAGGCGGCCATCTTCTCCGGCAACGGCGCGGGCTCGTGCTGGGCCTTGAGGCGCTCCAGCGCGGCGATCATGGCCCCCTTTCCGGCCAGTGCCGCGCCGCCCGAGTCGGCGATGAACTCGCGCCGGCGCGAGAACCACATGACGATGATCGAGGCGAGGATGCCCAGCACCATCTCGGCGATGATCATGGTGACGAAGAACGCCGGGCCGGTTCCCC
>Ga0307375_10000777_pt1 | contig 37656 bp, 31 predicted proteins | sample TR1MG_FD_202531 | JGI IMG/M metagenome (GOLD analysis project Ga0307375, IMG submission 202531) | Soil microbial communities from Risofladan, Vaasa, Finland - TR-1 | ecosystem: Environmental > Terrestrial > Soil > Coastal area > Acid sulfate soil | place: Finland: Risofladan, Vaasa | collected... | reverse complement strand
CGACCGCATCCAGCAACTGCTGCCGCAGATGCGCAAGAGCCTGCCCGGCGCCACCAACCTGACTGTGCTTTCGGATCGAACCGTGACAATACGTGCCGCGATCTCGGATGTTAAATTCGAACTGATGTTGTCGGTGGTGCTGGTGGTATTGGTGATCTGGCTGTTCCTGCGCAGCGTGCGGGCGACTTTCATCCCGGCGATGGCCGTGCCGCTGTCGCTGATCGGCACCTTCGGCGTGATTTACCTGGCCGGCTTCTCGATCAACAACCTGACCCTGATGGCACTGACCATCGCCACCGGTTTCGTGGTGGATGACGCGATCGTGATGATCGAGAATATTTCCCGCTATATCGAACGCGGCGAACCGCCCCTGCAAGCCGCACTGAAAGGCGCCAAGCAGATCGGCTTCACCATCATCTCGCTGACCTTCTCGCTGATCGCCGTGTTGATTCCCCTGCTGTTCATGAGCGATGTGGTCGGGCGTTTGTTCCGCGAATTCGCGATCACGCTGGCGGTGGCGATCCTGATCTCGGCAGCGGTGTCGTTGAGTTTTACCCCGATGCTGAGTGCCCGGCTGCTTAAACATGTGCCGGACGACCAGCAAAGTGCCCTGATGCGCTGGAGCCAGCAGCAGTTCGATCGACTGATCGAGGCATACGGTCGAGCAGTGCGCTGGGTGTTGAGTCATGAACGGCTGACACTGATGGTGGCATTGGGCACACTGATACTGACCGTGCTGCTGTATCTGGTCATTCCCAAGGGATTCTTCCCGGTCGAGGACACCGGGTTGATCCAGGCCATCACCGTCGCACCGCAAAGCACCTCGTTCCAGGAAATGAACCGCAAGCAGCAGGGATTGATCGATCAGTTGCTCAAGGATCCCGCGGTGGCAAGCATCTCCACCTTCATCGGCGTGGACGGCAGCAATGCCACGCTGAACAGCGGCCGCATGCTGATCAGCCTCAAACCGCTGGCGCAACGCAGCGACCGGGTCGGGCCCATCATCACCCGATTGCAGCAGCGCGCCGCCCGCATGGACGATCTGCAGGTTTATTTGCAACCGGTGCAGGATCTGACCATCGACGATCTGGTCAGCCGCAGTCCCTACCAGTTCAGCATTTCCGCGACCAGCGCCGACGATCTGGCCAAATGGACCGGGCTGCTGATCGACAAATTGCGCACCATGCCGCAATTCACCGGCGTGACCAGCACCCTGCAGAATGACGGCCTGCAGGCCTATGTGGATATCGACCGGGATGCCGCTTCGCGGCTCGGCATCAGCGTCGCGGCCATCGACAGTGCGTTGTACAGCGCCTTCGGACAGCGTCTGGTCTCGACCATCTTTACCCAGTCCACGCAATATCGTGTGGTGCTGCAACTGGACAGGCAGGATCGCCAGGGGCTGGACGGGTTCAACAGCATCTACCTGACCTCGGCCAGCGGCCAGTCAGTACCGCTGGCCCAGGTGGCGAATATCGTGCAAAAAACCGGGCCACTGGAGATCGATCACCTCGGCCAGTTCCCGGCGGCAATGATTTCCTTCGGGCTGGCTCCGGACGTGTCAATCGGCGCTGCGGTAAAGGCGATACACCAGGCACAAACGGAAATCGGATTGCCGGTTGCGGTGCCCATAAAAATGCAGGGCGCGGCGGCGGCGTTCGAGTCTGCCTTGTCCAATCAACTGTGGTTGCTGCTGGCCGCTGTCGCAACCATGTATATCGTGCTCGGGGTGCTTTATGAAAGCTTCGTGCATCCGGTAACCATCCTGTCCACCTTGCCGTCTGCCGGTATCGGTGCCCTGCTGGCATTGATGATGACGGGCAACAACCTGACCGTGATCGCCATCATCGGCATCATCCTGCTGATCGGTATCGTGCAGAAAAACGCCATCATGATGGTGGACTTCGCGCTGGACGCGCAGCGCAATCAGGGCTTGCCCCCGGCCGACGCAATACTGCAGGCAGCCAAACTGCGGCTGCGGCCCATCCTGATGACCACCTTCGCCGCGATATTCGGCGCGATACCGCTGATCATCGGCGGCGGCATGGGTGCGGAACTGCGCCAGCCGCTGGGTATCACGCTGGTCGGCGGATTGCTGCTGTCGCAGCTGCTCACGCTGTTCACCACTCCGGTCATCTACCTGATGTTTGACCAGCTGGCGGCCACCTGGAAAGCGCGGCTTTCCGGCGATGCAGCAGGCCAGGAAAGCACCGTGTGAACATTTCCGCGCCATTCATTCAGCGCCCGGTCGGGACGACCTTGCTGGCAATGGCGATCGTGCTGCTCGGCCTAATCGCATTCAACTTGTTGCCGGTGTCGCCCTTACCCCAGGTGGATTTCCCCACCATCAACGTGCGGGCCGACCTGCCGGGTGCCAGCCCGGACGTTATGGCGGCGACTGTCGCGACCCCGCTGGAACGCGCGCTGGGAAGAATCGCGGGCATCACGGAAATGACCTCTAACAGCTCGCTGGGCTCGACCAATGTCACCATCCAGTTCAGCCTGTCCAAGGACATCAATAGTGCGGCCCGCGAAGTGCAGGCCGCGATCAATGCCGCGCTGCCGATGATGCCGACCGGCATGGCGGGCAATCCCACCTACCGCAAGGTCAATCCGGCCGATGCGCCGATCATGATTCTCTCGCTGACATCGAAGAGCAAGTCGCAAAGCCAGATGTACGATGCCGCCTCGACCATACTGGCGCAAAAAATTTCCCAGCTGGCCGGCGTCGGCCAGGTTATCGTGGGCGGAGGCGCGTTGCCTGCGGTGCGTGTCGGCATGGACCTGGACCAGCTCAACAACATGGGCCTCAGCCTGGAGCAGGTAAGACTGGCCATCGTCACCGGCAATATCAACGCGCCCAAGGGATCACTGGAAGATGATCAACACCGCTGGCAGATACAGGCCAATGACCAGCTCACGGCAGCCGGGCAATACGGCAAACTGGTTGTTGCCTACCGCAACGGGGTGCCAATAAGACTGGATCAGGTGGCACGTGTCAGCACCGGACTGCAGAATGTGCGCAACATGGGCATGGCCAATGGCGAGCCCTCGATACAGCTGATCATTTTCCGCCAGCCGGGAGCCAATATCATCGATGCGGTGGACGCCATCAAGGCCGAACTTCCGGAGCTCGAAGCCGCCATTCCCCCGGCCATCGTGGTGCATGTCATGTCGGACCGCACCGTCACGATCCGCGCTTCATTGCACGATTCGGAAGGGACACTGGTGCTCTCGGTGTTTCTGGTGGCACTGGTGGTGTTCGCCTTCCTGCGCGATTGGCGCGCCACGCTCATTCCGGCAATTGCAGTGCCCATATCTTTGATCGGAACGTTTGCCGCGATGTATCTGCTCGGGTACAGCCTGGACAATCTGTCGCTGATGGCGCTGATTGTCGCGACCGGATTTGTGGTCGATGATGCGGTGGTGGTATTGGAAAATATCATGCGCCACGTCGAGGCGGGAGTCGCACCGATGCAGGCCGCGTTACGCGGGGCCAAAGAAGTCGGCTTCACGGTGTTGTCGATGAGCCTGTCGCTGGTGGCGGTGTTCCTGCCGGTGCTGCTGATGGGCGGGATCATCGGCCGGCTGTTCCGCGAATTTGCGGCCACCCTGTCGATCGCGATCTTCATCTCGCTGCTGGTTTCGCTCACGCTGACCCCGATGCTGGCTTCACGCTTGCTCAGACAGCACAACATACAGCAGGCACCGGGACGCTTCACGGCCTGGGGCGAGCGCAGCTACGGCAAGCTGTTGCATGCCTATGATCACACCCTGACCTGGGCGCTTGATCATCACCGGATCATGATGGCGATTTTTTTCGGCACGTTGGCGCTGAATGTCTACCTGTACGATATCGTGCCCAAGGGATTCTTTCCCACCCAGGACACCGGACTGGTAATCGGCAACATACAGGCTGACCAGGCGATCTCGTTCCAGGCCATGTCGCAAAAACTCAAGGACATTGTGGCCATCATCAAACAGGACCCGGCGACAGAAAATGTGGTGGCCTTCACCGGAGGAGGTTCGACCAATGGCGGTTTCATTTTCCTTGCCCTGAAACCCTATCAACAACGCCAGGATGCAACCGCGGTCATTGGCAGGCTCAGGCACAAACTGGCTTCGATATCCGGCGCACAGGTATTTCTGGCGCCGGTACAGGACATTCGCGCCGGCGGCCGCCCTTCTCCGGCGCTTTATCAGTACACCCTGCAATCCAGCGATCTGGAGGAATTGCGCACCTGGGAACCGCGCGTACTTGCCGCCTTCGGCAATATTCGCGGACTGACCGATGTCAATACCGACCAGCAGAGCAAAGGGCTGGAAATCACCCTGGTGATTGACCGCGAAGCGGCCGCGCGATATGGAATCTCGGTGGCCACCATAGACCAGACCATGAACGATGCGTTCGGCCAGCGGCTGGTTTCCACCATCTATGCCCCGCTTAACCAATACCGCGTGGTATTGGAGGCGGCACCGCAATATCTGCAGGGTCCGGAATCACTCAACGATATCTATCTGATGTCTGCCGCGGGGCGGCGCGTTCCGTTGTCTGCCCTGGCACATTACGAGCGCAATACCACGCCCCTGGCGGTCAACCATCAGGGGTTGTTCGCCGCTTCGACGCTCTCGTTCAATCTCGACAAGAATGTGTCGCTCGGCCAGGCGCAGCAACTGATCGATGAAGAGATGGTGAAGATCGGTTTGCCCGGCAGCATACAGGGCGGTTTCCAGGGCACGGCAAAACTCTTCCAGGACACGCTGAAAAACCAACCCCTGTTCATCTTTACCGCTATTCTTGTCATTTATATCGTGCTGGGCATGCTGTACGAAAGCACCATACATCCGCTTACCATACTATCCACCCTGCCCTCTGCCGGCATGGGCGCGGTACTGGCGCTGCTGCTGTTTCATACCGATTTTTCGATCATCGCGCTGATCGGTGTATTCCTGCTGATCGGAATCGTCAAGAAGAATGCCATCCTGATGGTCGATTTTGCGCTGCAACTAGAAAGGGAAAAGGGTGATACCAATCCGCGCGAGGCGATACACCAGGCATGTTTACTGCGTCTGCGTCCGATACTGATGACAACCCTGGCTGCACTGTTTACCACGTTGCCGCTGGCGCTCATCAGCGGCAACGGCGCCGAATTGCGGCAGCCGCTGGGGATATCCATCGCCGGCGGCCTGATCGTCAGCCAGTTGCTGACGTTGTACACCACGCCGGTGATTTATCTGGAACTCGACAAATTGCGCCAGTGGGGCCGCCGCAGATGGGCGCGTCGCCATGCCAATACTAACGAACTCAATCAATCTGCTTAGAGGTCTGCCATGAAACCGATGGAACATTCAATAGTACAGTCGCCGCAGCGGCCAACAATCTGGGGCATAGCACATCAGCCTCTCCTGCAGCCGAAATCGCTGTTGCTTGCACTGTCGGTTTGCGCGGTACTGGGTGCCTGCTCGGCCGGTCCGGATTACAGGCGGCCGACTGTTGACACGCCAGCGCAGTACAAGGAAAACCGTGGCTGGGTTAAAACCGCACCCGCGACACCGTCTGTGGATGCATGGTGGACGATCTACAACGATGCAACGCTGAATTCGCTGGAGCCTCGCATCGCCAGCGCCAATCAAAGCCTGCGCGCGTCTTATTTTGCCTACCAGCAGGCACTGGCTCTTACCGATACGGCACGGGCAGGCGACTTTCCTACCCTGGGTGCGACTGTCGCATCCACGCGTAGCGGCACAGGCAGCGCCAGCTCTGCGGCGCCTGTCGCGTCGGGTAAAACCGTGTCGCTCACCGCCAGCTGGGTGCCGGACTTCTGGGGCAGGGTCGGCAGGCAGATCGAGGCCGGCAAGGCCAGCGCGGAGGCCAGCCGCGACAATCTGATTGCCGCCCAGCTCAGCCTGCAGGCCACGCTGGCACAGGATTATTTTCAGATCCGTCAACTCGATAGCCAGATTGCGCTGGCGCAGGATACCGAGACTGCCTATGAAAAATCCTTGCTGCTCACCCACAATCGCTACGCTGCCGGTATCGCCACCAGATCCGACGTTGCCCAGGCAGAATCGCAATTGGCCAACGCCCGGGTCCAGTTGGTCACCTTCAGTGTGCAACGCGCACAGCTGGAACACGCAATCGCGGTGCTGATCGGAGAGCCACCGTCCAGCTTCAGTCTGCCGGCTGTGGTCGGCATCCCGCAAGCGCAGGCAATTCCCGCCGGACTCCCCTCGCAGCTGCTGTTGCGCCGTCCCGACCTGCTCGCGGCTGAACGCCAGGTGGCGGCAGCCAACGCACAAATCGGCGTTGCCGAATCGGCGTATTTCCCGGCCCTGACGCTCTCTGCGCAAGGCGGCTGGCACGGCCCGTCTTTTGCAGGTCTGATTGCGGCGCCCAATATGTTTTGGTCGATGGGCCCGTCGCTGGCCGAAACGCTGTTCGACGGCGGTGCGCGCAGTGCGCAGATCGCGCAAAGCCGGGCTGCATACCAGCAGACCGTGGCGCAATACCGGCAACTCAGTCTGCAGGCGCTTCAGCAGGTCGAGGATCAGCTTGCCGCGACCTCCATACTTGCCGAAGCAGCCAGATTGCAACAGCAGGCGGTAACGGCAGCGAACGAGTCCCTGCGTCTGGTTACCAACCAATATAAAGCCGGGGTCGTATCCTATCTGAATGTGGCGACCGCCCAGGCTGCAACTTATACCGCCCGCAATGCGTATCTGCAGATCGAGGGACAAAGGCTTACCGCAAGCGTAGCGTTGATCCAGGCCATGGGTGGAGGTTGGGGGGAAACTATCCAGACTGCCCGGACGCCGGATATTCCCAAGTAACGCTGCGAATCAGATTTTCGGGCACTGCAATCCTGTTCCGTTCAGGAGGTTCGCACAGGCCTAAAACGCCCGTGCCGATTCGGAAGCAATCCCGAACCGGCACGAATACATACATTAAATGACGGCGGCAGCGCCGATCATCGCCCAGAAGTTACGGGCGGTGATCCAGGCGGTGTTGTTGAAGACGCGGAAGGCGGAGTCGCCGGTACCGCCCGCCATCCGCTGGGACAAGTAGCCACATAAGGATAATACCCGCCGGCTGAATCGCAGTAATACCAGTACTGCTGCGGTTGCGGAGCTAGTGGTTGCGGCGACTGCACCACGACGGTTTGCAGCGGCACATAGTTATAAGGTTCGGGGTATGGGTATACCGGCCGCGGATAGAAGAACCATTCCCCGCCCGCTATCCACCACCAGCCAAACCGTCCGTCATGCCAGGATTCCCGCCACCCCCCTCTGCGCCATAACCAGTAGTCATGCCGGTCGAAATGACGGAAATCCGCATGCCATGGCCCCCTGGGTCCGCGCCAATCATCTCCGCGCCAGTCACCACGCATCCGTCCATCATGTCGTTCAACGCGCATTCCGCCATCACGCCCCTCGCCACCCCGCATCCCGCCATCATGCCGGTCCCCGCGCATATCATCGGCACGGGCGGACATTGATGCCATAGCAAGGATTGCGAATACCAACCCGCCGATTGCAAGCGTACGTTTAATTGTCATATGAGTTCCTTTGAAAGCAATCCTTCAGTTCTTTGCAAAATATCGAATAAAGCGGGTGCGACAGGAGCTTCCGCTATTGCTGGGGTGGCGGCGGATAGTTGGGGGGTGGCGGAGCGACCTGTTGCTGGTATTGATAACCGGGAACCTGGTTGCCCTTGGCATACATGCACTGCTTGTACGCGTTGTTATAACGCCACTGCGCATCATGTGTAGACCCCTGCGCCTCATTTGCGCCCTGTGATGATCCGGCAAGAAATCCCATACCGGCACCAACCGAGGCGCCTTGATTACCCCCGATCAATTGCCCTGCCACTGCGCCGATCGCCGTTCCCGCTGCCGCCGACCCGGCGAAACTTCCATAGGAGGTCTGGTCGGCACTCAAACCCACGGCCTGACTCGCATACTGGCGGCACTGTTGATCTTCCACCGTAAACACGTCGAACGGTTTGCCGGGTGCCGGCATCACCGACACGGTGGGACCAACAGGACGCTGCGTTGCACAACCGGCCAGCAAGCCGGCAAATACAAGCAGCGCCGAACTGTAAGCAGCGCCCCGATACCATTTGGAAATCATCTCTTTCTCCTTTGTTTAAAAAATATTATTTGCCATGTCCTCTTGCCGCATGGTCATCTCGCCGGTGATGCGTATGGCGCACCCGCGGGAACAGCAGGCGGTGTAGCCGGTACGGCCTGCCAGCCGCCGGGACATGACGCAACATAGGGGTAATATGCATTGGCAGCGCGACAAAAATACCAGTATTGTTTTGCTGCGGGCGCAATGTTGGGAGCGTACACGGGCTCGGGCTGAACGTAAACAACCTGAGGTTGCGGCCGGGTAATGTCATAAAAGATGGCCCCGCCGACCAGCGCCGGGAACAACCACCAGCCGCCATCATGATAGCCCCCGCCATGCCCATAACGGCCATCGCGGTCAGCATAAGCCGGAGATACGATTAACACCGCAAGGACTACAATAAGAACCTTTTTCATGTCCTGACTCCTGTATATTTTCTTTTGACAGACATTGTCGTCAGTTGTTCAATCGATGCGACTCACCGGCGAAAATTAAATCAGAGCGATGTATCGGGCTTATTTCAACAATGTTTAGTTTTGTAACAGTTTAAAAATATTCAACAACGCGTTTATTCTATACTCGCATCTGAACCTGGCATTCGATATTTCAAGCAGGCCCATTCCTGAATGATGCAAACCCATTTAATCTGACCTTCTATGAAACTGCAAGCAACCCGGACATCCAGAACAGAAGTGATTGCAAGGTTATTGCTTCTTCCCGCATTGTTTGTACTTTCAACCTGCGGGGTTGCTGCCGGAGCGACTTTTGACCCGTTTGGCACCGACTCGTTATTGCCGCCCAAGCCCGCATTGCGAATGGCGGATACGGCCGCAGATCCGTGTACTGCGCAACCCCTGACTCACGCGCTCAACCTTCAGGAAGTCGTCAACCGGGCTTTGTGCAACAACCCGCAGACACGTGTGGCATGGGCAAATTCCCTGGTACAGGCTGCCCAGGTTGGCGTGGGCAAGTCGGCGTATTTGCCCAGCGTCAGCCTGAATGCGGCTGACAATCGCAGCTCCGGAACCAACCCCGGGGTCACTCAACGCAGTGTTGGCGTGACATTTTCCTATTTGCTGTATGACTTCGGCTCGCGCTCCGCCAGCCTGGAAAATTCCCGCCAGTTGCTCGCTGCCGCCATTGCGACACAAGACAATACCGTGCAGTCGGTATTTCTTGCCGCGGTGCAGGATTATTACCAGGTACAGGCAGATTCGGCCGCGCTGGATGCCGCCCAGGAATCGGAACGGGCAGCAAAGGAAAGCTATGATGCCGCCGCTGCCCGCTACAAAATCGGTAGTGCAACACCCGCCGACAAGCTGCAGGCACAAACCGCTTATTCGCAAGCCACACTGAACCGCATCACCGCCGATGGCAACCTGAGAAATGCACAAGGCACACTGGCAAACATGATCGGACTGGATGCCAACCGCAGTGTGGCCCTGATACCCGCCAATACGACCGCAATCCCGGCAGATTTTGAGGGTGACATCAGTACGCTGATCGAACAAGCGCGCCAACACCGCCCCGATTTGCAAGCCGCCGCGGCGCAAGTCAAGGCTGCGCAAGCCAGCGCAGACGCCGCACGCGCTGCGGGCAGGCCGACGATCTCGCTGACCGCCTCGTCAAACCAATACAATTACTCGGGCATCAATTCCAATGGTTCTCTGGTGGGTATAAATTTGAGCGTTCCGCTCTTTTCCGGATTTAACACAACCTACCAGGTGCGAGCTGCCGAGGCACAGGTCGATGCCAGGAATGCCCAATTGGAACAGGTACACCTGCAAGTGGCGCTGGATGTCTGGACGGCCTACCAGAAGCTGACCACCGCAACCCAATCGTTGCGCACTTCTGCCGTTTTACTGGACAGCGCGCAACAATCGGCACAGGTTGCGCTGGGTCGCTACAAGGCCGGGGTAGGCAGCATACTGGATGTGCTGAATGCGCAAAGTGCCCTGGCCAGCGCCCGCCAGCAGCGTATTCAAGCGACTTTCAACTGGAACATCAGCCGCGCCACGCTGGCCCAGGCGATGGGCAGTCTGGACGCAGGGCTGTTGCAAACCTTGTCCGATGACCGTGTTCAAAAGACCGGCGAAACCCCACCACAGAAAACCCAGCCATGAAAAAAATATTCCGTTCACCGCTTGTAATGATCGCTACCGCTGCTGTCCTCATAGCTGCCGGCGCCGCCTATTATTTGTTATACGATCAGGAAAAGCCGCCGCAATACCGCACCCAGGCCGTGGAGCAAGGCGATGTCAGCCAGGCCGTATCAGCCAACGGCACGATCAATCCGGTAACACTGGTCAGCGTCGGCACGCAGGTTTCCGGTACGGTTAAAAAACTCTATGTGGATTTCAACAGCAAGGTAAAAAAAGGCCAGATATTGCTGGAACTTGATGACTCCCTGCTTGCGGCACAGGTCAGACAAAGTGAAGCGAGTGTGCAAAGTGCCAAAGCCTCGCTGGATCTGGCCAATGCAAACGAAAAACGAACCCGTGATCTGTTCGCACTGGAATATGTCGCCCAACAGGATTTGGATACCGCGGTACAGGCACAAAAGGCCGCTACGGCAACATTGATATCTGCCAATGCACAATTGGCAAAAGACCGCGCCTACCTCGCCTACTCGGTAATACGCTCACCGGTGTCCGGTGTGGTAGTGGACCGGGAAGTGGATGTCGGACAGACCGTGGCCGCCAGTTTGCAAACCCCGACGCTGTTCAAGATTGCCCAGGACCTGTCCAAGATGCAGATCGATACCAATTTTGCCGAGGCCGATATCGGCAACATCCGCGTTGGCCAAACAGTAAGGTTTACCGTTGATGCATTCGAGAATCGGCATTTCAACGGCGTGGTCAAGCAATTGCGCCTTAATCCGACCACGGTATCGAATGTGGTCACCTACGACGTGGTGGTCAACGTGGACAATCCGGAAAAAATCCTGCTACCTGGCATGACGGCCTATGTAAACATCGTGGTGGCCGAACACAGGGATGTATTGCTGGTTCCCAATGCCGCACTGCGTTTCAAGCCTTCCTCCGACGAATCAGTGGTATCGCCGGCCGGTTCAGCCAGTGATACCCGGAAGAATACCGCCGGCAACAGCGGCGCTTCCCGGGGTGCTAAATCCGGTGGTGCAAAACCGTCGGCGGGATCTCTGCGTGACACATTTCCCGGCAAGGTGTTTGTATTGGAAAATGGAAAACTTAAACTGGTCAGCGTGACATCCGGTATCACCGACAACCGCAACACCGAAATTGTCAGCGGCGATCTCAAGAAAGGCGACCAGGTTGTCATTGGCGAAGTGCAGACGACTGACCAATCAAGCAGCACCGGCAGCCGGCCGATGAGATTGTTCTGATGAGTGATACCGTTATTCGAATTGAAAACCTGGACAAGTCGTACCGGACTACTGCCGGTTTATTTCCCGCACTCAAAAAGGTGACGTTGAACATCAATGCGGGCGAATTCGTCGCGATCATGGGCGCTTCCGGTTCCGGGAAATCCACTTTCATGAATATCCTCGGCTGTCTCGACAAGCCGAGTGCCGGGCGTTACTTGTTGGAAGGCCGTGATATCGAAAATTTCGACAAGGATGAACTCGCATTGCTGCGCAACCGTACCATCGGTTTCGTATTCCAGGGTTACAATCTGTTGCAGCGCATGTCACTGCTGGACAACGTGGCATTGCCGCTGATCTATTGCGGCGTGGAACACCAAGAACGCGATCAACGGGCGCATGAGTTGCTCGCCAAGGTCGGGCTTGCAGATAAGGCAGCTTCCCTGCCCAACCAGATCTCCGGCGGTCAACAGCAACGCGTGGCGATCGCTCGTGCCCTGGTCAATCACCCCCGCCTGATCCTCGCGGATGAGCCCACCGGTAACCTGGACAGCCATACCAGCGAAGAAATCATGAAGTTGTTTGAGGAGCTGAACCATGAAGGAATCACCATCGTGCTGGTCACCCACGAGGAAGACATCGCCCGCCACGCCAAGCGCCAGGTGCGCTTCCACGACGGCTGCATAGTCAGCGACAAAAGCACAAATGAGGTGGCGGCATGAACACGGTACGCGTAGCGCCGGTGCGGGTAATGCCGCCAGCCACCGAACCCACTGAATTTATTATCTTGGCTCTAGATATTGAGGTGGCGGCATGAACACGGTACGCGTAGCGCCGGCAACAAAGTCAGGCAATCCGCTAAGTGATAATTCGCTTGCGGAGTTGACACTGCGGGTAATGCCACCAGCCACCGAAGCTGCAAAGCGTGAAGTTTTATGTCCGTTTGATGAGGTGGCGGCATGATATTGGCGATGCTCGGTGAAGCCTGGCGGGCCATGGGGGCCAACCGTCTGCGCACATTCCTGACCATGCTCGGCATGGTGATCGGTGTGGGCGCGGTGGTGCTGATGATGTCAATCGGGCAAGGCGCGCAATATGCGATCAAGCAATCCATCGCCGCAATGGGCAGCAACCTGTTCATTTTGCTTTCCGGAAGCACATCTGCAGGCGGCGTGCGCTCCGGCGGCGGTGGCGGATATACGTTGAATCTTTCTGATGCGGATGCCATCGCCGAACTACCCGGTGTGCAGGCGGTAGCGCCGATACAACCGGGCAGCGCGCAGGTGGTATACGGGCCGAACAACTGGAACACCTCCATCATCGGCACGACCCCCGGCTATCTGGAAGCACGCTCCTGGCCGATCGCTGCAGGTGAAGCATTCGGCAATTCGGATGTGCGTTCCGGCACGCGAGTTGCACTGATCGGACAAACTGTCGCCCAAAATTTGTTCGGCGACGAAGATCCGGTCGGCAAGACCTTTCGCATCCGGCAAAGCCCCTTCGTCGTCCTCGGTACGTTGGCGCTCAAGGGACAGGGGATGGATGGACGCGACCAGGATGACTCCATCATCATCCCGATCACCACCGCGCAGCGACAGGTTTTTGGCTCACAGTTTCCGGGCTCGGTACGCATGATGATGGTACAGACCACCACCCAGGAAATCATGCCTGAAGTGGAGAAATCCATGGTTGCACTGTTGCGCCAGCGGCACAGGATACGCTCAGGTATGGACAACGACTTTTATCTGCGCAATCTCACCGCGGCAGCTGATTCGGCAGCCGAAAGCACCCGGGTGATGTCGCTGTTGCTCGGCGCGATTGCATCGGTATCGTTATTGGTCGGCGGCATCGGGATCATGAATATCATGCTGGTATCGGTCACCGAGCGCACCCGCGAGATCGGCATCCGCATGGCGATCGGCGCTCGCGAACGGGACATCCTGCTGCAATTCCTGCTCGAAGCGATCATCATTTCGGTGGTGGGATGCTTCATCGGCCTGCTGCTCGGTATCGGCGGTGCGCTGCTCGCCGACTCATTGACCGGGACGCCGGTGATCGTATCGGGAAGCTCGGTTATCGTTGCATTCAGCGTTGCCGCGGCAGTGGGAATCTTCTTCGGGTTTTATCCGGCGCGCAAAGCCGCGCGGCTTGATCCGATCGAAGCGCTACACTATCAATAACGGGTATTGCCGGCCCTGAACATACCTTTCATGCCAATTTAATTCCCAATCACAATTGTAAACAATTCAGTCCGCGTGATATTCTCAGCTATTAACCAATCTTCGACAACTAATGACAGTTTCCATCAAAACCCCGCAAGAAATCGAGAAAATGCGCGTTGCCGGTCGCCTGACCAGCGAGGTGCTCGATTACATCGCCCCGTTCGTCAAGGTTGGCGTGACCACCAACGAACTGGACAAACTCTGCCATGACCTGATCGTCAATGTGCAACACGCCATACCCGCCCCGCTCAACTACGCCCCGGGCGGCCATACGCCTTACCCAAAATCGATTTGTACCTCGATCAACCATCAGGTATGTCACGGCGTACCCGGCGACAAGGTGCTCAAAAACGGCGATATCGTCAATCTCGACATTACGGTGATCAAGGACGAATATCACGGCGACAGCAGCCGCATGTTTTATGTCGGGGAACCGTCGATTCAGGCCCGTCGCTTATGCGAGGTCACTTATCAGGCGATGTGGCGCGGCATACGCGTGGTCAAGCCGGGAGCATATCTGGGCGATATCGGCCATGCGATCCAGAGCTTCGTTGAACCGCTGGGCTACGGTGTGGTGCGCGAATTTTGCGGGCACGGTATCGGCAAGCTATTCCATGATGAACCGCAGGTATTGCATTACGGCCGCCCCAAGACCGGGCTGAAACTCCAGGCCGGCATGACCTTCACCATCGAGCCGATGATCAATGCCGGCAAACCTGACATCAAACAACTCGGCGATGGCTGGACCGTGGTCACCAAGGACCACAGCCTGTCTGCACAATACGAACACACCATACTCGTTACCGAAACCGGATTTGAAGTATTGACCGTTTCCGATGGCTGCCCTCCCCCTCCCGGATAATATTGCCGGGTTGCGCGTGTCTTTAAACAATGACCGTTTAACCCTCGAACAAAGCTTTCTGCACACCAATCCCCGCAAGGGGGAGGCCGGCGGGTTCCCCGCTGCTACGCAGCGACCCTCTCGCACCGGCAAGGCGGCACATCTGCTCGGCGCGCACAGCCGGCTGATTGACCGTTACCTGCATCACGTTTGGCAGCTGCTGTCCATGCCGGGACATATTGCGCTGGTTGCGGTGGGTGGCTACGGACGCGGCGAGCTGTATCCCAAGTCGGATATCGATTTGCTGATCCTGCTGAAGGCCGACAATCCGGACGAAGCGTTGCAGGAAAAGCTGCACCAACTGGTCAGCATGCTGTGGGATATCGGCCTGGAAGTCGGGCACAGCATACGCACCGTCGCCCAATGCCTGGCCGAGTCGGGAGATATCACCGTGCAAACCAACCTGCTTGAGGCGCGCCTGCTGATCGGCGATGCAAGGCTGTTTGGTGAATTGCAAAATGTCCTGCATCAATACCTCGATCCACGCGAATTTTTCCTGGCCAAGTCACATGAACAGCAACAGCGCCATGCGCGTATTGCCGATACAGATTACAACCTCGAGCCCAATCTGAAGGAAAGCCCCGGCGGCCTGCGCGACCTGCAAACCATTACCTGGATCAGCCGCGCGGCAGGCCTGGGCACACGCTGGAGCGAGCTCGCCAAGGCCGGACTGATCAGCATGGCGGAGGCACGCCAGATCGCCCGCCACGACAACCTGCTGCAGATATTGCGCATACGCCTGCACTATCTTGCCAAACGGCGCGAAGACAGGTTGATATTCGAATTCCAGACGCCGCTTGCCCAGCAAATGGGCATTACCGCTTCGGCCAACCGGCGCGCCAGCGAGCATTTGATGCAGCGCTATTACCGGACAAAACTGGCGGTACGCCAATTCAACACCATTCTGCTGCAAAGCCTGCACGATCACCTGTTCCATGAAACGCCACCCCAGCATGCGCTCAACGAAAGATTCAGGGTCATCGGCACGCTGCTGGATATTCGCGATGAACAATTGTTCGAACATGTCCCGGAAGCAATTTTTGAATTGTTCCAGCTGATGCAAAAACACCCGGAACTGACCGATTTCAGCGCAACAACACTGCGTGCACTATGGCGGGCCCAGCATCGGGTCGATGCCGCGTTTCGCCGCAACCCGTTGAACCGGGAACATTTCATGGACATCCTGCGCCAGCCGCAGGGAGTACTGCACACACTGCGACGCATGAATCAATACGGCATACTCGGTCGCTATATCCCCGCGTTCGGGCGCATCGTGGGACAGATGCAGCACGACCTGTTTCATGTCTACACGGTGGAGGAACACATTCTGATGGTGGTGCGCAATCTGCGCCGCTTTGCCGTACCGGAGTTCGCCCATGAACACCCGCATTGCAGCCAGTTGATCGGAAAATTCGCCCGCCCCGAAGTGCTGTATGTTGCCGGGCTTTTTCACGACATCGCAAAGGGACGCGGCGGCGACCATTCGCAGCTCGGCAAGAAGGATGCCCGGGCCTTTTGCAAACAGCATCTGCTTAGCCGCGACGACACCGACCTGGTGGTATGGCTGGTCGAGCACCATCTGACCCTTTCCGCCACCGCTCAAAAACAGGATCTGTCCGACCCGGAAGTAATCGCAAATTTCGCCGCAAAGATCAAGAACGAGCGCTATCTGGTCGCACTGTATCTGTTGACGGTCGCCGATGTGCGCGGCACCAGCCCGAAAATATGGAATGCCTGGAAGGCCAAGCTGATTGAAGACTTGTATCGCGCAACACGCCGCTACCTGAAAGACGGCAAGGTCACCAATCTCCTCCACGATATCCGCAAACAGGCCGCGACCACGCTCAATCTTTACGCGATGACGCCGGAGTTCTACCAGCTGTTGTGGGCACAGCTCGACGACAGCTATTTCCTGGACCATGAAGCGCAGGAAATCGCCTGGCATACCCGCTTGCTGGCGTACCGGGTGAATACCAAAGAACCCGTTGTCAAAACCCGGCTCAGCCGGGTCGGCGAAGGATTGCAGGTAATGGTGTATTGCATGGATCAGCGCGGGCTGTTTGCGCGCATCTGCGATTTTTTTGCACGCATGAACTTTACCATCGTCGAGGCCAAGATCCACACCACCCTGCATGGCTACGCGCTGAACAGTTTCCAAATCATGGAAGCTGCGCGCAGCGACACTCCATACCGCGACATCATGACCTATATCGAGTTCGAACTTGCGCAGCAAATCGTGCAAGCCAAACCGATTGCGCCTGTCGCCACCGGCAGGGTCAGCCGCCAACTCAAACACTTCCCGCTCACCACCGAGGTCGAGATCAAGCCCGACAACAAGGGCATGCTGGTGCTCTCGCTGGTTGCCGGAGATCGTCCGGGGCTGCTGGCGCGAGTCGCGATGATTCTGGACAGGCACAACATCCACCTGCACCGTGCCAAGATCAATACCCTGGGCAGCCGTGCCGAGGATGTATTCTGGATCAGCGGCAATGACCTGGATCAACCCGGGCAAACAGATGCACTGCGGAACACGATGCTGGCGGTCTGAACGGTATGTTGCAGTGTGCAAGACAACGAAGATAACCGTGGGAAAATCACCTTGAATATTGCCATCATCGGTGGCGGCTACGCGGGCATGGCTGCCGCAGTCAGGCTGTCTGAAAGCGGCATCCCGGTCACCGTGTTCGAAAGCGCGCGTCAACTCGGCGGACGCGCACGCGGCGTGGCTTACAACAATACCCAGCTCGACAACGGCCAGCACCTGCTGCTCGGCTGTTATCGCCAGACCCTGCGCATGATCCAAATGGTTGGCGGCAATCCCGAAACGGATTTTCTGCGTCTGCCGCTGCAGCTCGATCTGCACGGAGAGTTCTCTCTGAAAGCACCGCACCTGCCCGCTCCGCTGCACCTGCTCGCCGCGCTTGCCCGGGCCAAAGGCCTGACTTCGGCCGCGCGATTGAATGCCGTGCGTTTCATGCTGGCACTGCGCCGCATCAACTTTCACTTGCCCAACGACATGACCGTTGCAGCGCTGCTCGCACAATACGGCCAGAATGAACACCTCGTAATGAAGCTCTGGGAGCCGCTGTGCATCGCCGCCCTGAATACGCCGATACGCAAGGCCTCCGCGCAGGTGCTGCTCAACGTGCTGCGCGATGCGCTGAACCGGTCGCGCGCGGACAGCGACATGCTGTTGCCGCGCATCAATTTCACCGCGCTGTTCCCGCAACGCGCCTCAGACTATGTCGAGCGGCACGGAGGCAGGGTAAGTATCGCGTGTGGTGTGGAAGCGCTGCATCCGTTCGAAGACTGCATCGAAATATCCACCGCGCGGGGTAACGAAAAGTTCAGCCACGTCATTTGTGCAGCACCGCCTGCGGTTGCCGCCAAATTGATGCGTCCCGTCGCCAGCCTTGCGGAAACTGTCGCACAGATCGATAGCCTGGAGCACCAGCCGATCTACACTGTATACCTGCAATATGCCGGCAATGTCGGTTTGCCCAATCCCATGCTCGGCCTGCACCAGCGCTATAGCCAATGGCTGTTCGACAGAGGGCTCATCGCCGGCCAGCACGGCCTGATCGCGGCAGTGATCAGCGCGGAAGGCATACACCAGGAATTGTCGCAGGAGGAGCTTGCGCAACATGTCATCGCGGAATTGCGCGAGAAATTCGGCATCACCGAACAACCGCAATGGCACAGGGTTATCGCCGAAAAGCGCGCCACGTTCTGTTGCTCACCGAATCTGCAGCGTCCCTCGCAACACACCCCCCTGCCTAGATTGCTGCTGGCGGGCGACTACACGGCAGGCGATTATCCGGCCACGCTGGAAGGCGCGGTGATCAGCGGATTGAAATGTGCTGATGCGCTTGTGATGCAGCCAGGTGAAAAATAGCCTGGCACAGGATATTCGGAATTTTCCGTAATTAAATAGTTTGCCAAGTTTCCTGAAAACATCGGCCGGTTGCAATCGCATCCCGAAAGCAGGCATCAATCCATATCTGTTCTGGATGATCAAGCGACCCTTCACGACCTGTTGTGTTGAAAAACTCGCTTTTGTTTTTACGTTGCCAGCCAGAGGAAGATTTCCAATTAGTTATGCCTGAATACTTTCAGCTCAGAATATATTTTTAAGTTCATCACGTTTACCAATGATATTTCGACCCTCCTGCATATCTGGAATTTGATTGTGACCATTAGCACAGACTATCAGACGTAATATAACTAGACTGAACACTGGATATCCAATTCAGGAAGTGCCATGTCAAACTCATCACCGCACACCGTTATTCTTGGCGCAGGTTTCGCCGCCCTTACAGCAGCACGCGAGCTGCGGCTTCGTGCTCCACTTATGCGAATAACCATGATTGCGCCCAAGCCGGAATTCGTCTATCTACCGAGTCTGATCTGGGTACCCACCGGGATTAGGAAGGGCAGCGATTTGATTCTGTCGCTCGAACACTTCATCGCTGACCACAAGCTTGATTTTCTCGCCGCAAGCGTTACCGGCCTCCAGAATGGAGGTCGCACGGTCATTACCGATCATGGAGAAATTACCAACGATTATCTGCTGATTGCCACAGGAGGGCGATTTCTCAAGGGGATGCCGGGTATCGAGCATGCATTGACCCTATGCGAAGGTGTGGCCGCGGCAGAAGACATCGGCAAGCGCTTGCGAAAAATGGATGGAGGCCATATTGCCTTTGGCTTCGGCGGAAATCCCAAGGAGCCATCCGCCATGCGAGGCGGCCCGATGTTCGAACTTTTGTTTGGTGTTGAAACCTGGCTACGCCAACAGGGTAAGCGGGAGAATTTCACTCTCACATTCTTCAATGCAGCAGCCGAACCAGGCAAACGTTTGGGGGAAAAGGCTGTCAAAGGTTTGCTCGCCGAGATGAAACGACGTGGCATCCACACCCATTTGGGGCACAAGATTGGCGGCTTTACAGCAAAGGGTGTGGAAACCGAGAACGGCGCCATACCCGCTGACCTGATCCTGTTCATGCCTGGACTCACCGGACCTGCCTGGCTCGAAAACAGTGGCCTGCCGCTCTCTTCTGGAGGTTTCATCAAGGCAGACGAATTCTGCCGTGTGCCTGGTACAGTTGGGTTGTACGTGGCAGGCGACATCGGCAGTTTTCCCGGTCCGGACTGGCTACCCAAGCAAGCACACATGGCCGACCTGCAGGCCAAGGCGGCAGCAAAGAACTTATTGCTTGAAATCGATGGCAAACCACCCGTCGCCCGTCCCAAGGCTGAATTGATTTGTATTGTGGACAGCGTAGATTCTGGAATTCTGGTTTACCGCGACGAGAAGCGTGCATGGCTGCTGCCTTCGTCACGTATATTCCACTGGGCAAAGCGATTTTTCGAGCGTCATTACCTGCGAATGTTCCGCAAATAAAACGAAGAATGAAATGCACAGATTCGTCCGGACATGATTTGATAATACGGACAGAGTGTTAAATTAAACAACAGCTGACTGATCGCCTGCATGGTTAGGGTGATGGTATTGGCTTTCCCATGTAACAGTTGGGAGACCGGGGTGAAGTGGCTGCTGTCCTCATCTGCTCTCCCAACCGAGAGACTGACTCCGATAGAACTCCCCACCCACATCGCCAGCCACAGCATGGCGAGCCGGTAGAGAAATCGATGCACGCTTTTCTCCCAAGCATTTAGCGTGGAATCTACGCTGCATCAAATGGCTGCCCTATTGAATATGCGCGTCGAGAACCGGCGTACTTGGGCTTCCGGAATAAGTTATCTGTCGAATGCGGTTTTCAATTGTCTGTCTTTGATCAGATCATCCCAACGGTGCGGCGACAATTTCGCTGATGCGACGCATCGTGTCTTCGCCAAGCTTGGCCAGAATCAGCAACGGCATCCGGCGACGCAGCAGGTCTTCAAGGTGAACAACCATTTCGTTGTGCGCGCAAAACAACAGATCCGCGTAGATGAACGGCAACTCGGGAACGATGCGCTCGGCCAGATGCGGATTGCCCGCGATGCCGTGCAACACTTGCACTACCCGTTTGCCGTGCCTGCGCATCAGCCACTTCGCGTTTTCATGATCAATGCCAAGCCGGTCTGCCTGCGCGTAGATTGCTGCCGACCATGCCGCAAAATCCGTTTCCGGTGCCCATGGAAATCTGCGCTCATGGGTGGCGCACGGCGTATCGATACCCAGTTTCCCGCACACCGTGTCAACAATGCATGCCGCATCCTCGCGGGCCGAGGTCAGCTTCCCGCCTATCGAATAAAGCACACCATTGTTCGCGGTCTTTAATTCCCAGTCGCGGCTGACATCCGATGGCAAGGCTTTGTCGCTGCGCTTCATTACCCGCACCCCGGCATAGCTGCCAACCACATCGTCTTCCGTCCATGCTGTCTTGAGGTAATGATTGGCCGCGGCAAGCAGATAGGAGATATCTTCGGGCTCGACCGACACCGTGCCCGGCCCGCCCTTGTAGTCATCATCCGTGGTGCCGACCAATGTCATCCCATACCATGGGATCATGAAAAATACCCGGCCATCCGATTGTGCGGTCAGCAGCAGCGCTTCATCCGAACTCGTTCCCGGCAGCACGATATGCACGCCTTTTGACAAGCGGCACCAGCCATGCGCCGGTGGCGACCCAGACATCCACTGGCCGGTGGTATAGACGATCTGCCGGGCAAAAACCTGCGCGCTGTTGTCATTCATCCTGTCCAGCACCGTTGCCCCGCAGGCCACGCCGCCCGATTCCGACAGTCCGGTGAGTTGGCAATAATTCACGCACACCGCACCCGCCTCCATCGCACCCGCAATCAGCTCCAGCACCAGCCGTGCATCGTCGGTCTGCGCGTCGCCATAGGTGTAGCCGCCTTTCAGGCCGGTATCGGCGAGTGCGGGAAAGCGAGCGGAAAATGCGCTGCGGCCAAACTGGCGATGGGCGAGTCCCTCGCCCGGAAATCCGGCAAGCATATCGTACAGGGTCAACCCAGCCTTCAGTTGCAGCATGCCGATGCGGCTGTCGTTATACACCGGCACGCCGAAACGCAGCGGCCAGACCCGGTGCGGTGCCAGTTTCAGCAGGCGTTGCCGTTCCCGTATCGCCTTCCTGACCAGCTTGAAATCGTATGTCTCGAGGTAGCGCAATCCGCCGTGGATCAACTTGCTGGATGCGGAAGAAGTTGCGCCGGCCCAGTCACCCTGCTCCACGATCGCGACGCTCAGGCCGCGCAGGGCCGCATCGTATGCCGTCCATGCGCCATAGATGCCGCCACCGCAGACCAGCAGGTCGACATGCCTTCCCGCCAGCAGGGCAAAATCCCGTTTCACCCGTTACTCTGGTTTGCGGCCCTGATCTGCAGCGCCTTTTGCGGTACATCGCTAATCAGGATATCCACGCCCAATTCCAGCGCCTTGTTGATTTCCATATCACTGTTGCAGGTGTACACCGCGATCAATTTGCCGTGATCGCGCAGCAACCCGACCATTGCCGCATCAAGCGACTCGATTGGCAGGCAGAGTCCGCGCAGAAAGGATTGCTCGGACAACACCCGCTGCGCGTCTGAGTAGGTCTGGTCTGTTTCAAGGTTGTAAACCAGCGGGATAGCCGATGAATACCCGTGGGCATAGACCAGACTGGCAAGATTGAACGAAGAAACCATGATGGAATCCTGACTCGCTGCGCCAACCAACCCGAGTGTTTGCCGGACCTTGATTTGATAACGAGCAACCGCTTCCCAGTCGCGGTTCTTGATCTCAAGTAGCAAGCGGCAGCGCGTACGGTAGGCATCCAGAAATTTTTCCAGGCTCATGATGCCTTCCGCTTTGGCATGTGGTGAAAAATGCCTGGCAAAATTCATCGCCTGCAATTGGGCGTGATCGAAATCATCGATATGCTTGAGGGGAAAACCAAGCTTGCCGAGAAAACGGTCGTGCCACAGCACGGCCACTTCATCACGGCTGAGTTGCACATCAGTCTCGATCCCATCGATGGGATATTCCAGCGCCTTGTCGAAAGCACTGCGGGTATTTTCCGCCGCTTCCCGGTTGGCGCCGCGATGGGCAAAGATTAGTGAATTAGTCATTGTGGTTTTTGAATTTATCTTGGCTTGATCCATGAAATAGCGCCTGCCAAACTGCCGTTAACCATACAATCCGGACGTCGCTACGGTTTCGCATACCAACCGGGAACATCGCGAAGAAATACCGGTAAATCGGTACTTGGCGGGCTAACGGGAACTTGATAAAGCATGTCGACAACAAAGCCTCGATGAAATGTTTTATGGTTAACAGCGTGTAACAATATATCTCCTCTTGTCAGTACACCAGCTCCACCGTCAACAAAATTAAAATAGACGAGTTCATCGTGCAGTTTTGTAGAAAGCTCATCAGCATAATTGATATACCAATCGTCAATGGTTGCTTGGTTTTCGCGCAATATTGCCAACTCAGGTGCGGTTTCGGTGTTGCGGGAAGCAAAACCGTGCGGCTCCCCTAAAAGTTGTGCTTTCCATATAAGGTCGGCAACGTAGGCATGATTAAGTGTATGCACCATACTTCCAAATAATGTCGGGCGCGATTTGATTGCTTCCCCATCAGGGAGTTGAGCAAGAACATCGAAGATTCGATTATTCGCCCAAGTCGTGTAGCGAGTAAGCATTCGAATATTACGCAAAGCGGACATATTCTTTCGACCCCCAACGAAGTTGTAGAAAAATATAAATGTACAAATTGTATCGTGCCATAAATAAAATTAGCCTGCATACCAGAAGTGGCCTGTCGTCCTCGTGGCATGTGCCGGAATGTCTACACCCTGAAATTAATCGTAACAAGGCGGCCATTGGCAGAAAAATATTTTCACGTATACAAAGCAGACGGTGGTCACCGGCAGTTCTCGACACACAACCGATGTTGGAGATTCCCGGAAGCAAACGTCCGATAACTTGGCATTAGATCCACACCCCTTTCAGCATGGTATAAAACCATCAACTTCAAGCCCCTGCACCTGGGGCTCGAATCAACATAGTAATCCGGAATTTACAACTGATGATGCACCGGTATATGATGGAAGAGCTTACCCGACGAGTGGTACTAAAATGACCGCGGTTCAGAAGTTCACTGAACAATATAATTGTTTTCTGCAGGATACCAATTTTGAAAACATCTGATATTTGGGATAGCACCCCAAGTTCGCAAAGAAATGACACACGATATCAAGCTCGCTGGAAAGTGATGCTCGTGTTCGACCACGCGACCAGTAAACCAACCTTCCAAACCTGGGCTAACGACCTGTCATCGACCGGGATATCAGTACGGTACCATTCAGAGGAAAAGCTTAACACCATCCTGACTTTGCTACTGGCACTCCCGCCAATAGACGGTGTTCCTCGAAAAGTCATCAAGCTGAAGGCAGAGGTAATATCATCAAGGGCATACCAGGGTGGATTTCGTCTTGGAATGAGCTTTATCCAGAATGCCGAGCTCGACAAGTTCCGGCAATGCCTTCAAATGTATGTTGCATCAGATGGCATCCTTTATTCTGATTCAGAGGCAGAAGAGTTTCCAAAATTGAATCTGTGAACTTGCATAACTATTCCGGAGCAGAACGGTAGGCTCTCAGCGTCGTAAACTCTTATGGTTGGCAAGAGAACATCGCCCCACGAATGAATGGAATACAAATTGAAGTTCCGATGATGGCACAGAGCACTCATTCATCCTCTTGGACTGCTTGTCGCAAGGTTGTCCCTGGCAATAAATAATTTGATAGCCTCAAGCAGGCCGTAACCACAGGCAACAGTCGACACAAACCGGTTGTAGCAGTAGGAATTTGCGACCGTCTGTTTCTCATCCAAAAGCAGTCATAGTAATTGGTGTAGTTCAAGCAGCTAGACCGTCCCTTGCCGACTGCCGGCTCAACCGGTCGATGCAACACTTTATCTTAAAATATTTAAGAGGAGGTGTTGATCATGAAATACAGAACCCGGATATATTACACTGAAGAACAAAAGACGGTGATGTGGGATCGGTGGCAAAAAGGAGATTCCTTACATGCGATCGCCCGACTGTTTGACAGGAACCATTCCTCCATTGCTGGCATATTCTCTGGGACCGGGGGAATACGTCCTGCAAGGCGGACACGTTCAAGTATTGCATTATCGCTTTCTGAACGAGAGGAGATATCAAGAGGGATCGCCAGTGATGAATCCATGCGTTCGATAGCGATTCGACTGGGTCGTGCGCCCTCAATCATCAGCCGTGAGATTCAACGAAATGGCGTTGATGGAAAATATAGCGCCGCACGGGCCGATAAAAGGGCATGGGAAAGAGCCTGTCGACCTAAAAGCTGCAAGCTTGCCGGTAGTCCATGGTTAAGGCGTGCGATAGAAATCAAGCTCAGGGTAAACTGGTCACCGGAACAGATAGCCGGTTGGCTAAAGAGAGAATATCCTGGAGACGAGAGCAAGCACGTGTCACACGAGACGATCTATCGCAGTTTGTTCATACAGGCCCGCGGCGTATTGAAGAAGGAGCTGCTGCAATACCTCCGCTCAGAACGTACGATGCGAAAGCCAATTCATGTGGGCCAGCTAGAAGATGGGCGAGGCAAGATACCATATGCCATTTCCATCAGTGAGCGGCCTGCAACAGTTGAGGACAGGGCTGTTCCGTGACATTGGGAAGGCGATTTAATCTGTGGTTCAAACAATAGTTATGTTGCCACCTTGGTCGAACGCCACACCCGATATGTGATGCTGGTGAAATTAGAAAACAAAAACACAGAAAGTGTCGTTGCTGCACTCATCAAACAGGCAAAGAAGTTACCAAGTGAACTATATAAATCGTTGACCTGGGATCGCGGCTCGGAAATGACAGATCACCAACGCTTTACGTTGGCCACGAACGTCGATGTCTACTTTTGCGATCCACAAAGTCCATGGCAACGAGGTTCTAATGAGAATACCAATCGTTTACTTCGGCAATACTTTCCAAAGGGAACGGACTTATCGGTACACTCACAATCGAAACTCAATGCGGTAGCTCGTCAGTTAAATGAACGTCCACGGAAGACATTGGGTTTTGAAACACCCGCTGAGAGATTTAATGCATGTGTTGCGTCGACCGGTTGAGCCGGCAGTCGCATTTCAGACCATCAGCTCTTGCATAAAACTGATGACTCGTTGAGCGCAGTTAAACACGGACCATTTTGGTTTCCAACCGTTATGATCAACAATATCTACTCGCACATACACTGCAGTCAAAAATAGCCAATGCGCCAATCCCTTGCCAAAACCGTCACGCCACGCGAAGTCTGGTCCTGGGCCATGTACGACTTCGCCAATTCCGGCTATACCACGGTGGTCATCACCGCGATCTTCAATGCCTATTTCGTCTCGGTGGTCGCGGGTGACCAACCCTGGGCGACCTTCGCATGGACGGCTGCACTGGCAGTATCCTATGCCGTAATCATGGTCACCGCGCCGGTGATCGGCGCCTATGCGGATGCCTATGCCGCCAAGAAAAAAATGCTCGCGCTGACCACCATCGGTTGCGTGGCCTTCACTGCACTGCTGGCTTTATCCGGGCCGGGCAGCCTGTGGCTGACCATAGCTCTGATCGTGTTGTCCAATTTTTTTTACGGCAGCGGCGAAAATCTGATTGCGGCCTTCCTGCCCGAACTGGCGACCGGACGCTCGCTCGGCAAGGTGTCGGGATGGGGGTGGAGCCTGGGTTATGTCGGCGGCCTGGTCAGCCTGGGCGCCTGTCTCGCCTACGTCACCTGGGCTCAGGCTCGGGGGCAACACGCGGCGGAATTTGTGCCGGTGACCATGCTGATTACCGCCGCGCTGTTCGCGGTTTCCAGTCTGCCCACCTTCCTGTTTCTGAAGGAACGCGCCGTGCCGCAGCCGCATCGGCAGGCACTGAATCTGGTCCAGGAATCCTTTGCGCGGCTGGGCCAGACACTCAGGCACGCGAGGGATTTCCGCGACCTGCGGCGCTTCCTGATCTGCACGGTGTTTTACCAGGCGGGTATCCAGGCGGTAATTACGCTCGCCGCGATCTACGCCAACCAGGCAATGCACTTCACCACCCGGCAGACCATCATGCTGATTTTCGTGGTCAACATCACTGCCGCGATCGGCGCATTCCTGTTCGGTCATCTGCAGGATCGCATCGGCCATATCCGGACCATCGCGTTGACGCTGGCCGGCTGGATCGTGATGGTTGTAATGGCCTGGGCCGCTCAGGGCCCGGGAGTGTTCTGGGCCGCCGCCAACCTCGCCGGGATTTGCATGGGCTCCAGCCAGTCTGCCGGACGTGCGCTGGTCGGCTTGTTGAGCCCGGCCACCCGGCGCGCCGAATTTTTCGGTCTATGGGGACTGGCGGTCAAGCTGTCGTCGATACTGGGACCGCTGACATACGGGCTGGTCAGCTGGATTTCGCAGGGCAACCATAGACTGGCGATCCTGATCACCGGCAGCTATTTCGTCGCGGGGCTGGCGATCCTGGCCGGTGTGAACGTCTGGCGCGGCAAGCGTGCGGCACTGCGCTCACCGACTTGATCACGGCAACTGCTCGATGAACTTCTGCATGGAAAATTCAAGTGCCGCAAAATGCGGGTTGTACATAAGGCGGCGCATGATGCCCACCCCAAGGTTTTTTGCCGTCACCTCGCCTTGAAAATCCCGTTCGGGATAGCTGAGGCAGGCGGCGTATTTTTCCGGGTCGTGCGGATAATAATGCACGCAATTCGAATACTTCCCCGCCGCGCCGTAATGCTCGTCCTCGGGCGACATCACAATCGCCGTGTGTGCGGAACTCAACACTTTTTGATCGGGAACCACGCTGTTCACCAGCTCCAGTTTTTTTCCCGGAATGGCGGACGGGATCTTGTCCGGCTCGGTGGTGTAGAGCACCAGTTTGCTGCAGGGATGGCGTGAGCGCGCGATGAATTCGAGTATCACCGAAGTCTTGACGGTAATGTCATCCGCGCTTGCCGCGATGAACACCGGAATCTCCAGTTCCTGTTGCCGCAGCAATGCTTCAACCGTCCTGGTCAGCGCATAGGCTTGCGCGGCAGCATTCTTGGTAAAGGACTCGTACTTGTAAATATCCAGATCCGGCTTGATGTCCACCCATTTTGCAGCAGGGATCAACCAGCTGTACAGCCTGTGCAACTTGGCCAAAGCTGCCCGTCGTGTAATCTTCAATGCGGGGGAAAACAGGAACAGGCCGCGCACCCGGGTGTCGCGCAGGCTCTGGTAGACACTCAGTGTTGCACCGGTTGAGTATCCCGCCAGATAGACTTCATCGACCTCTTTCGCCAGCTGATACGCGCCATAAGCCACGGTCTTGGCCCATTCCTGCCAGGTCACATCAAGCAGATCGCCGGGCTGTGTGCCATGACCCGGCAGCAATATTGCCATCACACGGAAACCGCGCTGCCGGAAGAACGCGGCCAGATGACGCATCGTATAGGGAGAGTCGCTCAGACCATGCGTGAGCAGCACGCCGCGACGGTAGGTTTTGCTTTGTCCGCCGGAAAAACCGGACGGCGGATGCAGCTCGAACGGTGCATTGCCGTCGACTTTTTTGTCCAGATGATCAGCGCCGGTGTTAGCCTTGACTAGCATGTAGCGGTTGCGTGCCACATATTCGGCAAATGCCAGGCGGTCGCCATTGAAGCGCGAGTTCAACCCGGATGGCTGGTGCCGCCTCTCAAGCCGGGGTGTTGCCATATTTACTCACCTGCACATTTTGCGATTGCTGCGTCAGTCTCCAGTTTCAGGCAATGTCTGAGATCAAGATTTTTCGGGCGCACCGGTTTGCTTTTGGCTTCTACCGGCGCTGGTTTGATAACCGGCGGAGCCGGGATCACTGGCGCGACAGAAGGGACGGCAGATGCAGTTGCTTGTGCGGGAGCCGGGGCAGGTTCAGCTTCGGCAGGCGCGGGCGACGATGGTATCGGGGCGGGTGCTTTGGCTTGCAATTCAGCGGCCGCTTTGGGCGCGGCGGCAGGGTGCCGAACCACGGGTGCAGTCGTGTGCTTTTTCGCGGCAGGGATTGCGACAACGGTAGCCTGTTTCAAGCCCAACAGGTTCAGATCCATGGGATCGAGATATACAAATGCGCCGGCCGCCAAGATGACCAGCAAACCGACAAGCAACCACACTTTTCTGCCCACAATTTTCCCTTCCCAAGAAAATACAACGTTGATTCAACACCGCCCCGGTCAACATACACAATTCAACCCGCACACAATAAACTGCAATGCCGGTACTGGCAATGTCCGGATGGTAATTATTCCTTCCAGAATGCGGCCTGCTTATTAAAGTGCTGTACGGTTTTCTTCAAAGTACCGATCTGATCCGACAGATCGTGCGCGATCCAGCCCCGGGACAAGGTGACGGCCTCCGGCGCATTTGCATCGCGTTGCGCCGCGGCATCGGCGGCCAGCCCGTCCAGCAAACGGTGCGCAACCGCAATATCGTTGATCCGGCCAAGTACGTCCTGGACTTCGCCCAATGCGGCAAGGTAAGGCACGGCCGCATTCTCACCATACAATCCCGCGAAAAATTCCGCGCTGTATCTGAGTTTCTTGGCAATGATGCGCAGCGCATGCAGCTTGGCCGCATCGGCAGTTGCCAGAGTCTGTCCGGCCTGCGCGAAGCGCTTGGCCAGCTTGCGCAAACGGCGGGTCGCGAAATCCTGTGCATGCAGTGCTTCCTTTTTCCGTTGCTGCCGGGCATTGGGTTGCCAACAAGCACCGTTCATCCAGATCGAAAAACGCAACAGCAAGCGCTGCAATTCACGCGACTGTGCAGCTCCGCGCAATGTCGCATAACTGGCTTGTCGCTGCCGTTCCCCGAGTTTATGCAATACCTGCAAACCGGCATGTCCGGACATCCGCGCGCAGATCGGCTGGAGCGTTTGCGCGATGAACACATCCCATTCGCGTATACGGCCCAACGCGACACACAAATCCGAAACATCTTTGTACAACCCGTTCAACACCGGATCGGCGCAAACTTTTCCGGCCATGTGCAAGGCAACGCGCAAACGGCGCAAGGCAACGCGCATCTGGTGCAGATATTCGGCATCGTCGCCTGTCATTGCGCCATGCAAGTTGCTTTGAAAATGCTGCAAACAGGACCAGATCAATTTTTCCAGCACATCTGCCTGCGTGTCCACCCGGGACAGGGGCGGCACGGTCGCCCTGACCGGGTGTGCGCTGTATCCCGACAGCAGGCGATAGCCCTGCTCCGCCTTGCTGACCAACTCCAGCTCGAACGGCACAATTTCCAGTATCGCCAGCGCCAATTCGAATAATTGCCGCGGCTCGCCGGATTTCAATTCCAGCTCCAGTTCGCAGATCGGCGTGCTGCGCTGCCCGACGCGCACTTCACCCTGATCCATGCACAACTCGATTTGCGCCCCGTGGAATTCCAGCATCCGGCTGCTGCGCGAAAAATCGGTGACGAAAACCGGCTGCAATTTTTTGCGCAGCGACGGGCGCAGATGCTCATCCCATTCCACGCCTGGCGTTGCTGAAAAATCCAGCGCCGCGCGCCTCACCGGAACTTCCCATTCGTTGCGCTGATGCAACCCGGCCTGAGCCGAACCGCCGCCTTTAAGCGTTTGCAGCCATTGCCGCCCGGCATGGCGCAGACGCAGCGCCATGCCGGATTTATGCAACTCCAGCTTGGGGGTGTCGTAGTAAATATTTTGCAGACGGCGCACAACCGGCCGCGCCACCTGGTACTTTTTCAGCAACCCATGCCGCTTCAGCCTGGCAATCCGGCCGGGGGCGATACGCAATTTCAGTTCGGTTTCGACCGCCATGTCTGCTCAAGTGCCGGGTAAAAAATCACTATAACAGGCTATCGAAATGCCGGGGCGTTCTGCCGGATTCGGCCGGGGCGAGATCATTGCCCCTACACCATACCGGGAAGAATTCTCATGTTGTCCCGTTCAATTCAGCAGCCGTTCAAATTCTTCCGGCGGTAGCGGTACTGAAAACAGGTTGCCCTGTGCATAGTCACAACCGGCGACAGACAGCAGGTAACGCTGCCCCTTCGTTTCGACCCCCTCAGCAATGACTTTGAGTCCCAGTTTGTGTGCCATAACGATGATCGCCTCTGACAAAGCCATGTTGTCCACATCCGATTCGAGGTTCTTTACAAAGGATTGGTCGATCTTGAGATAATCAATGTCAAATTTCTTGAGATAGGAAAGCGATGAATAACCGGTGCCAAAATCATCGATTGCCACCTGTATCCCGGCATCGCGGAATTTGAACAAACTGTCGGTCACTTCTGACTCTGCTTTCAACAGCAATCCTTCCGTGATTTCAACCACCATGTTTTTCCCGGATAGACCGAGGCCGGCCAGATGTTCGACCCATGCATCGCACATCCTGCCGCCATACTGAAACTGTAACGGCGACATGTTGACGCTCATCTGAAATCCGCCCCCGCAGCGCTTGTTCCATACACTCGCCCAGCGTGCGGATTCCCTGAATACCCAATCGCCGATCTCGTTGATCAAACCGGCTTCCTCCGCCAGCGCGATAAAATCCGACGGATTGACTGTACCCCGTTCCGGATGATGCCAGCGGAGCAGTGCTTCGGCTTTCCGGATCTGTCCGGTCGACAACTCGATGACCGGTTGAAAATGAACGCTGAATTGCCCCCCGTCCAGCGCGCCGCGCAGGTCGCTGATCATGCGCAACCGGTTCTGTGCCTCAATCTGCAATGACCGGGTGAAATAACTGAAGCGATTGCGGCCCTTGCTCTTGGCCACATACATTGCCTGATCGGCATTCTTGACCAGCGAATCAATGTCGCCTGCATCACTGGGATAAATGGTGATGCCGATGCTGGCCGATACATATACTTCATCGCTGCCCAGACGGAATGGCTGTGCCAGCTTGCTCACGATCTTTTGTGCAACATCCTCGATATGGCCGGTTTCGGACAACGCGGACAGAATCACGGTAAATTCATCCCCGCCGAGGCGGGCCAGCGTGTCCGATCCGCGTACACAGGCGCGGATGCGCCGGGCTGCTTCCTGCAACAGTTGGTCGCCCATCGCATGCCCGAGTGTGTCATTCACCTGCTTGAAATGATCGAGGTCGATCAGGAGCAAAGCAAGGGGAAGGCATTCGCGAAACGACTTCTTGATTTCCTGTTCGAGACGGTCGTGGAACATGTCCCGATTCGGCAATCCGGTCAATGTGTCAAAATTTGCCTGGCGCCAGATCAGCTCTTCGGATTTTTTCTTTTCGGTGATATCACGGATCATGCCGCGGTAAGAAATGATAGCGCCGTCCTTGTCCTTGACGGCGCTGTAGCTGCAGAACGTCGTTATCCTTTGGTCGTTCTTTGTCTTGACGATAACCTCCAGCTCTGCAAAGCCCTTCTCATTAACAAAAGCAAATATATTTGCCTTGTCTGCAGGGTAAGCATAGAAGTCCTTTTCAAGATCAAGGGCCAGCATCTCTTCCTTCGATTCATAACCAAACATCCGGATGACCTTCTGGTTTATGTCGGTAAAATTCCCTGCCGCATTGCTGATAAACAGTCCATCCAGCGACTCCTCGAAAAGCGAACGGTATTTTTCCTCGCTTTCGCGCAGCGCATTCTCGATCCGCTTCCTCTCGGTGATGTCGATATAACTGGCCCGGATCAATCGGCGCTGTTCCGAAGGCAGCCGAACCAGCCTCACCTCGCAAAGAATATCCTGGCCCCGGGCATTCCGCACCAGTCGCTCGAATTTCATTTCCTCACCGGCAAGAATACGCTCGCCGCGCTCAAGAATACTTTCAACAGAAGGCGAATATACGGGCTGGACGGGCGCATAGAAATGCCTGGGGCCATGGTTGAGAATTACCTCCCGGCCGCAGGCAAACAGCCGTTCTGCACTGGTTGTCGCGTCGATGAACCGGTCGGTATCCAAATCATGGATGACGATCGCCTCGGGCGCATCGGCGGCCAGGGTACGGAAGCGCGCCTCGCTCTCGCGCAACGCCGTGTCCAGCCGCTTTCGCTCGCCGATGTCGCGGACGATATTGAACAGCAATTTTTTGCCTTCCAGCACGATGGCCCTGCTGCACACTTCGATCGGCAACACCGAACCGTCCTTGTGCACCTGGGCCGACTCGTAAATCAGAAAATTTTGGCTCTGCGCCTTCTCGATCCGGCCGACCAGTTTGTCGGAAAATTCCGGCAGAATGAATTCGCCGATATGCTTACCCAGCATCTCGTCCTTGCTATAACCCAGTCGCGCATAAGCGGTCTGGTTGATTTCCCTGATAAAGCCGTCCGGATCAAGGATAAACATGGAATCCGCCGCCAAATTGAATAGCACATGAAATCCATCCTTCCCGATCATTAACTCCCCCAGTCCAAAGAAATTCAATTCTGCCGATAGCAATTGCGGTGAATGCAATATCGGTCAGTATTTCCGGCATTTACGCCCCGCTTACCCCCATGCCGGCCGTTGCGCACCGACCCTCGCGTAATCTATCAGGACATGCGGCCTTTTACCACGGCTATATCTCGTCCCGATAATGCCGAGTTCGCCCCAATCGGGATGCGCTCAAGAAAAGATTTCAAGATCGGCACATTTTGAGTAGTATTGGCCATCCATCAATTTCAGACAAGGAAGTAAAATGAGAAACATTGCGATCATGGCAGCATTGCTCATGTTTTCACTCACCGCATGCAACAAAAAGCCCGCCGAGCAGCCGTTTGTTCCGGATCCGGTAATACCGTCGACAGGAACCTTGCCCGCCGGGCATCCTTCCATCAACAATCAGGATGATGCGCTGGCTGCGGTGCCCGGAACATTCCAGTTGCAAAAAGGCACGGTAGTCACCATCCTCAACATACCCGAGTTTACCTATCTTGAGGTCAGCCAGAACAACCAGACGCGCTGGATTGTCGCCGCATCGGTAGTCAATGTAAAAAAAGGTGATGACATCGAGTTTGACAGCGGCACAACCGTGAAAAATTTCACCAGCAAAACGCTTAACCGCACCTTCTCCAGCATCGCCTTTGTCAACCATGTAACCATCATCAAAAAATAAGGATTGCCGGCGCTTCCTGCCGCCATGGCTGCAGCGGAAGTGCCTCGTATCGGGTGCCATGCAACGGGTGATCCGGTAGTACTGTCCAGGATCAAGGCCCGCGACGAGACAATCCTATTCGCTAAGCCTGCTGGCGCAGGCTGGCCAGACGCGCAAGCCCGAAGTGGATGAAGGCGAGGCCCGTGAATACCGGTGCGAACAGATTCAGCAGCGGCACGAATTGCAGCAGGCCGCTCAGCAGGCCCAGTCCCCACCATGACGATTGATACCTGGAAAACAGGACTTTCATTTCCTCGCTGCTGCCGTGCTCGGAGAGCGCATCGTAGCGAAACAATCGCTGATTCAGATAGGATGCGGCGATGAATGGCATCGCCACGCCCACACCCAAAAACCACAGCGGCAGGGTGAGCATCCAGATCGATATGAAAATACCGATCGCAAGCACCGCGTTGAGCAGGTTGCCGGCTATGCTGCCGCCGCTCTCACGTTTGAGTTGCGGATAATCGCGATCGGCCACCAGACGGATCAAAGCAGGCATTGCAAAGAACGCGGTAATCAGCAGTGCGGTAATCATCACCATCGGCACGAACAGGACCATGTGCAGGATTGCCTGGATTGAGTTGGCAATCCAGCGCGGTTCCAGACCGTCCAGCCAGTGCTGGATGCCAATGTGGTGAAGGCCGCTGACGATCAAAGCCGAAAAAGTGTCCCAGAAGGTCACGCCCAGAACCAGCCACAGCAGCACTGCGCCAAGCACCGGCCAGATCACGATCCACAATATCCTGAACTGAAACAGGTCGCGAAAAGCCTTTGCTGATGCATCGAGTATCGGATTCATCGTCATTTCCTATATCGCTTCGATTATTGCAAATATGGGTTGATCATTGCGCTTGATAAATTCACTCCTGAATTTTCCGTGCATGTGATGGCGGAACTGCATCAGGAGCTACAGCACGGCAAACTCAACGAAAGCCGCGCGCCTTGGCATTTTACGGATCAAACCCATACCGAACCTGATAACCGGCAGGCTGTGCGCCCCGCTATTCATACCGCAAGAAATCTTCCGCCATCGCATCAGGGCCGAATCGTTCGATCAGATCTTCGATCTCGGGCATCAGCACATCGTCCTCGTCTTCTTCCAGAATCCCCTCGCCGATCATGCTGGCACCCAGGCCACCGGCTATCGCATCCTGAACAGCTCCGAGCGTTGGCGGGCTGTCGCGATTCTCGTCGTTCATGACTTCCTCTATCACCCGCGAAAGCGCTTCGCTGGCAAAGGCGTAGATAAAATCCATTGCCGCGGCCGATTCGCCGAATTGTTCGATCAGCTGATCCAGTTCATCAATGACCGACTCGTCAACATCGAAGTGATGCAGTTGTTCGTCCTCATCCGTCTCGGCAGGCATGCCGTGAATGAGGAATGAACGTATCTCGACCAGTGTTAGCGACTCGCCGGAGTCAAATTGGCTGATCAGGGTTGCAATGATTGCAGACAATTCCGGACTTACCCGGGCGGAGATGTCGATGGGATTGCTGATCATGATTTATCCTCCTGTTTGATTAAATTGGCAGTATGAATTTCGTTATGAATTGCGATTTATTTCAGATTGGCGGCAGTATTGTTTGTGCAATGGCAACCATACCGTAATCCAGTCAAGTACTGCGTCCCCGGCCACGCCCGCTTCGCCAGTGGTGTATCACCAGATATCCGCCAACCATGCCGCCGAGATGTGCGAAATGCGCCACCCCTGCCTCCGTCCCGGTCACGCCAAGTATCAGTTCCAGGCCTGCATACAGGACCACGAACACCCGCGCCGGCATCGGGATCGGCGGAATCAGCAGCATGATGACCTGGTTCGGGAAGAACATGCCATACGCCAGCAGCACGCCGAATACGCCGCCGGATGCGCCTATCGTTGGATACACGCCCCCGCTGTAGGCCGTGGCCAGCAACTGCATCAATGCGGCTGATATAACGCTGGCGAAATAGAGCTGGAGAAACACTCTGCGTCCCAGCAAGTTTTCCACCTGCCGGCCGAACAGCCACAGACCGTACATGTTGAAAGCAATGTGGGTGATACTGCCGTGCAGGAAGGCGTAGGTTACCAGTTGCCAGGGCTTGAAGTTGCTTTGCAACGGCCACAGCGCAAAACTGGTGATCGCACCGGCACCGGCAACGGATTGCAGCAGATAACAGGCAATCGTGCTGATGAGGATGATATGAACACCGGAAGGCGTGGTGCGCATCGTTGACCTCTCTGGACAATTAATCGGGCGAATTCCGGGATTCAATTGTTATGGATCCCGTTTGATGCAAATGGCATCGAATCACAATATCGTTATTCCCCTGAAAATTATTCACCTGAAATTTTCATTGCATCTGGCGCTGGTGGCCGGCGGCCCACCAGCCAATATACGATTCCGAGCGATAACAGCTAAGCAGCTTGATAATAGCGCTTTTGCAAGGTTCTGATTTTTGCGCATGATGGTTATAGTCGCCAAAGAAGGTGATTGGTTCCCTAATCTTAACAGCTGAAATTTTTCATGCTTAACCTTGCCGGCATCCCGCTTGTCTCGGCCCAGCCAATACGCTGCCGTCCCGGATAGCAAAAAAATCCGGGCCGGCATATGCCGGCCCGGTCAGACGCGCATCGATTAAGCAACCGCTGTCAGCGGGTATTCAGGATGGATTCCATGTTGTTGTCCAGATCGTTCACCACCACCCAATCGGTCGCGCCCGCTTTGCGCACCCTGGCCTTCCAGCGGGCCAGCCTGTCTATGTACAAACGCGGGTCGGCATTATCGGTGCCCAGTTTGCTGACATTTAACGCCACGATACGGATTCCTTTCAGATCGATCGGAAAATCGCGCACTGTTCCCTTGCCCAGTTCTTCCTGCATATCGGAAAAGATCACGATGGTCTTGTTGCCGGCCCGGGTCTCGTTCAGATATTCCGCGCCCTGAATCAAGCCGCCGGTGATATCGGTATAGGCGCTGCCGTGAACAGCCTTGGCAAACGCGTCTATCCTGGCCTTGAACGCGCGTTTCTGCTCGATGGACTGGGAAGGACGCTTGTCAAAGGTGACCTTGGCGACGATGTCCTTTTCCGTGAAGCTGCGCGTTTCCACCTTCGCCACCGCCAGCGAGTCGCCCGGGTTAAGTGTGGCCAGCAGGTAGTTGATGACATTGGCGGCCTTGTTCATTTGCCTGGCATAGGAACCGGAAGTATCCACCAGCATATACACTGCCTGGCTGTGTATGCGACTGTCGCCGCAGGCGCTGACAAACAGGGCTGAAAGCAGCATCAAAGACGCCAGCAGATATCCTTTCATGATGCCCTCCCCGGTTCTGCCTGTTCTTTGGCTGGCGTGCCGCCGCGTAATCCCACCACCCATCTTTCCATCATCAGTGGTATCACGACCAGAATGTCGTAGGCCGACTCGAACACCCCGGCGGAGCGCCTGAACACCACACCGGTGAATCTGAGCACGAAACCCAGACCGCGCATGGTTTGCACCAGCAGCACGCCCATCACGGTGCGCAGCGAATGGACCACGCTTTCCAGCGGAATCGCTACAAACGCCAGGGCAAACGGCAGCACAAAGCCCATGATCATCTGGCCGGCCATTGGAATTTTCGACATCCAGCCCTGTGTCGCGGCCGGCGCCGACGATGACAGGTCATGCATCAGTGCTGCCTTGTCGGCGACCAGCATGTCGCGCATCAGCGCCAGGGAAGATTCGATACCGGCCAGGATCACCAGGAAAATCAGCGAAGCCAGCATCAAGCGGCGGCGCATGCGGTCATCCATGCTGGCGATCTTGGGAAACAGCTGTGTGATGCGCAACGATTCGAGCAGGAACAGGCCCATCGAGGCTTCCATCAGAATGATCACCAGTGCCGCCACATCCGACGTCCTCAAATTGTCGGTAATGTAATCGCTGGCGCCCACCATCTCCGACATCGGCAGTGCGATCAGCT
>Ga0307375_10000775_pt1 | contig 37693 bp, 38 predicted proteins | sample TR1MG_FD_202531 | JGI IMG/M metagenome (GOLD analysis project Ga0307375, IMG submission 202531) | Soil microbial communities from Risofladan, Vaasa, Finland - TR-1 | ecosystem: Environmental > Terrestrial > Soil > Coastal area > Acid sulfate soil | place: Finland: Risofladan, Vaasa | collected... | reverse complement strand
TAGGAGTCAGTGGGCAAGAACCACAAAAAGTTCGCCTTTCATATAAAGGGAAACTGTTCAATTATAAATTGAATAATATATCAAAATCTTATTTCCAAAAGAGAATAGGAGCCCAAAAATATCTACCCAGTATAAAGATGAATAATGGGCTAGTTATTAAAAGTGATGATATTATTAAATACACAAATAAAGCTGGAGCAGAATTATATCGAAGAGTATTTTATATTAGAAAAGGTCTCGATGGTCGCCCAGAAGTTAGGTTAGGAAATCAATATTATATAGCTGCAAATCTACCAGAAAACGCACAATTATTTAATCAAGATAAACCTAATATATATGGGATGGATTTGGTGAAAAGTTCTGAATATTATTATTCACACTCAGGAAATAATAGAAACACGATGATCCATCAAGTAGAAAGATGCTCTTATGATGGCATTGATGTTGGGCAAGAAAACAAATTGATATTCAAATTTCTCTCCACAGATCGTACCGGAAGGCATTTAAATATTCCGATAAATAATCTTGGAGAATCTTCAAGAAAATTATTTCCACCTCTTGCCGTAAAAAAAGGTTCTGAGTGTATTAATCCTTCAATGATTTCAATAGGTAGAATGATTCGAAGAATATCATTACCAATGGAAGAACATGAAGAAAGAAAAAAGGTTTTCAAAACCCCATCAGGATATATACATTTTGCTAATACCAGAATAGAAACTCTCAACAGAAGTGATATTAAAAATCTCATTATAAACAATGAGAAATTTCAGATTGATACTCACTTTGGATTATTGGAACATAAGATAGGTGATCTTGTTGTTGTCGCTAACTGGAAAGATCCTTTAAGCGTTTTAAATATTAAAAGAATCCAAGGGTTCAAGGTTGAAGATAAAGGAGATTATACAAACTTATCATTTATATTAATGGATAAAAATAGCACTCTATCACAAGAAATCTTTGTATCTAATCAAATTGTTCGGATTGGATATATTAGAAAAATTGTAACTAAGTTTGAAGAGTTAAGTTCAGGAACAAAGATTATCGCCACTGATGGTAATATTTCAAACTTTCCAATGAAAGACGTTAATATTGTTATTGGTATTATTGTTGACGGTCCAAATCCATTGGTATTATGTTCAAACGGTTGTACTTTATGGTATCAAGATGTAATGGAGAAATTCAAACATATTCCAATGAGTTCAGCTGTCTGGAAAACTAAGGATCATACTCCATTAGATCCAAAAAAAATTAAATTTCAAGCAGGGGATGTTGTTATACCATCTTATGCGGATTCATCAAAAGATCATGGTTATTTAATGATTCAAACAAATGATTCTAGATCTCTGAAATATCATCCATTAAGTTATTATTCAAATGGAGGATTGGAATCGTATACCGCTGATAAATCATTTCAGGATGAATGTGTACTCGACTGTATACCCAATCCGAGAATCAGTAAATCGCAACAAGATATTGATGGGTTTGTTCCTGCAAACGCTAACTTTAATGGAGGATTTGTTCCTGTTGAAGGATCTGCATTTCTCTATTTAACTGACCCAAGGAGTCTAATTTAATGTTCCCAATAGTGATAGCTGACGGCACGCAAGAGATGCCAAAAGATGATATTTATTATGTTGTAGGAAAAGAAGGAGTATTTATTAAAAAGAGATTAGGGATTATGGAAAGTCTATCTCCAGTCAAAACCATATCAATACTGGAGAGTGTTGAAGCAACAGCTAAAATGCACATTCCAGAGATACCTGCAAGATTGATAGCTAAGATTGCTAATTTCTTCCGGGAAGTTCAGAAGGAACATAGGTCAGAAGCAATCGTATTATTATTCTTCAATGAACAAACACGAAAATATAAAGTTATCCCGCCAGCGCAGAAGGTCGGTCCTGCCTCGCTCGATTATAATAGATCAATTGTTATAGACGGGTGGACAATGATCGGTGACATTCACAGTCATTCAAGTATGTCTGCGTTTCATTCCGGGACGGATCAAGGTGATGAAGAGTCCTTTGATGGGCTCCATATCACATTCGGAAATCTCAATTCCGAACTTATAAGTATTTCAGCATCAATCGTATCAAATGGTCACAGAACAATAGTTCCTCCAGAAGAATATTTAAAAGGAATTAGATTAGATCATGAGATTGATGAAGTTGAAAAAGTTCCAACCTCCAGAGTATATAAATGGGAGAATGGAAAGATGGTTGAAACAACAAAATATGCAGCAACCACTTTCCGATCATATCGTAAATATGACAGACGATATGTTATAACAAGCGAGAAAAATGTTAAAGCCCAATGTCCGAAATCATGGATGGATACAGTTGAATACAAACCTACTTATTCATATGGTACAGCATGGAGCGGATATGGCGGCTGGAGAGGAAATTATCAAGCTGGTCATTGGGAAAGTGGTAAATGGATCGCACCCAAATATAATAACAACTGGGGTAGAAACTTTGATGCAGATGCATGGAAAGACCGAACAAAACCAGGCGCCCTTGCAGCCGGAGTTCAAAAAGATGTAAAACGTCCACCACAGAATGTGGGAGTAAAAGTCGATCCTATTAAATTTCCTGCACATGATCAAGGTCCCGTTATTACAGAAGTGACACCTTCTAGATATATGCCTTGCAAAACATGCGCATTTAAAGAAAAGGCAGTGGAATATGTTGCTGAACTATTAGTTGATCAAAACGACGGAACTATTGAAGAGAACTCAATTCTAGACGATGATAAAGAATCATATGTGTGTGAAAAATGTAATGTTCTTGTTACATTTGACTATGATGATGAAGATGAAATCAAAGGTAATATGGTTTGCCCATCATGTAAATCAGATGAGCATATGACTCTAATTGAGGAAAATGATTTTACCGTCGATGATGATGAACCAGGGCAAATTAAATGTGTAAGTTGTGTTAGCACATTTGATGTTAGTTTTTTAGAAACTGGCAAAGATGGTGGCTCATGTCCATTCTGTGGAACATTATTAATGCCTGATCAATCCCTTAACTATGAAAAAAAGGGAGAACACTATAATTGCAAATCATGCGGAAGTCAATTTACAAAAGAATTGATCAAGGATAACAACTGCCCTTTCTGCAAAATTGCTCTAGTGGAATACTCGGGGGCAAAAAACAGGGACTTATTAGGAGACGCAAACGAAGTCGAGCAAGTTGCAATCGAAGAAGCAGCCAATTACCAGGCAGCTGAAGAACCACCAAACCCTGCTAATATGATACCGGGGCAAGATCTACATCATATGGATGAGATGATAAGATCCAATATGAATCCTCTACAATGGATGATGGAAAAATTCGGGAGAAAACGATGAAAAAAATATCTATAAAAATCATTGGACTCGGTGGAGTCGGATCAGTATTATGTGGAAGAATTGCTCGATTCTTAAACTATGCAAAAGATATAGATTCAACATTAACATTAGTGGACGGGGATACATATGAAACTAAAAATTACGAAAGACAAGAATTTACACAAATGGGAAATAAAGCTGAGATTAAAGCTGGCGATATAGAAGACCAATTCCCAAGGCTGAATTTAGATTTCTTTCCTTCGTATATAAATGACGCAAACATCACCAATGTTATTTTAAATGGTGATATTGTGTTCTTATGCGTAGACAATCACAAAACCAGAATGATCACATCCAATTACTGCAAAAACTTAAATAATGTTACTTTAATTTCTGGTGGGAACGAATTTACAGACGGTAACGTACAACTATATGTCAGAGAAGGGGGTAAAGATTTAACACCTGACTTGTGCGCTTATCATCCGGAGATTGCAGATCCCGTAGATAAATTACCTGAGGAAATGAGCTGCGAAGAGCTAGCTCAGTCTGATCCTCAATTATATTTCGTAAATGTATGGGTAGCTACACTCATGTGTGGCGTGTTTTACAACGTAGTAATCAGTAATAAAATAGAGGCATCCGAAATTTATTTTGATATGAAACAGATGTCCGTGATTGCGCAATCAAGGGCTTTAAAGTAATAAGCCGAACGTGAACAACAACTAAACTTTGTAAGGAGAATTTTAAAATGGCTAATGAATATACTCGTGAAAATTTAGAAGGAATGAATCTTAAAGAGCTTCGTCGTCTTTGTGTGGACAACCTGGGACTGCCGGGATTGACCAAAAAACGTAAAGACGTCGTTATCGACGCTATCCTGCTGGCCGATGGAAATCCGGATGTTTCGGATAAGCTGGAAGGTATTGCATTTGATGGCCACAGCGTTATGACCAAACCGTCTGCTGCTTTCGGTCAAAAAACCACAACCACAATCCGTGTATCATGTGGTGCCAGTACCGGCGCCTTTCCTGTTGAAGGGAAAAGTGTTGCCGAAGTCGGTGAGTTCCTGCGTGAGGTGTTGAACGTGGACAAACTCTCCACAGGTCTGGTTAATGGAAAAGAAGTTTCCGGCGATTATGAATTGAAAGTGGGGGATTCTCTTGAGTTCATGAAACCTTCCGGTCGTAAAGGCTGCTAAATAGGAGCCTGGCGGGTGGGGATTCGATTGGGTCCCCACCCAATCCTTCCGAAAGGAGAATTAACCCTTTGAATCTCAGCACTGTAACTGTAATTGGAACCGGAACGTTGGGAGGACACCTTTGTAAACATCTGGTAGAATGTTCTAAGGTTAGTAAACTTATATTAATAGATAAGGATATAGTTGATAAAAAAGATACAGAAATAGGAATATTTCAACCTATTGATATTGATGAACCAAAAGTTCATGTACTATATCGTAATCTTTTAAATTATAATATAGAGATTCAACCAAGAGCAGAGTTTTACATTGAAGGTATTACCGATCTCCCAGAATCAGACTTAATAATTGATTGCCGAAATATATTTGGCAAAAGAGACTTGAATATTGATATGAAGATGTTTATCAATGGAAAGTTTCTAATACTCGATTTTCAAAAGAAACTAGAAGATCAAACAAGACCAAAAGGCGAATATGTTATACAACTATCAAAACATGAAATTAGTAGAGCAGCTTCTTATGCAACTGATTTAATATGTAGTAATGTTATTGAAGAATTATTAAAAGGACAATCTATTAAATATATTGATATTGACATAATTCAATCAGTAATGTTAAAAAGTATTAAAGAATCAAAATCTTATCCAGACTTGATATATGATACAGATGATAATATAAATAGAATATCAAAATTAGAGGAAGTTATACAACCTATATTAAATAGAAATAAAAAAGCTCCTCTTAAAGTAGCAGTTCAAGAAAGAGGTTCGATAGCCAGGGAAGTTTTTGAAATACCAAGGGTTGCAAAAACAACGTATCAGATTATTCCTCAAAACAGTTTAAAACACCCCGAGGACGTTATCGAAGTTCTTAAAAATGCTATAAAGAATAAAAGTAAAAGTTTAATATTTTTACCAGTTCTAATAGACAATGAAATTCATATATTACAAACAGAAGGAGGAGCATAATGGAACATAAGCATTTATATATACCAGGAAGTAAAGAAAATGTATCAATTGATTATGATATTTTCGTTGGAAAAATAATTCCTAAATTTATTATAGATGATGGAGTTCCGAAAACAATAACAAAAATTCATGAGAAATTACATTTAGAAGGTCTTATTATTAAAAGATTCAACAACAAACTAAGTGAAGTTAGAATTTTCGGAAGTCACCCAAACGCTGATTTGAATACAGATGAACTTTGTCTAAGAGATGAGGAGTATGGTGCGGAAGTTACGGATATAAATTGTCTATTAAATGTTTTAATTAATAGACTTGAAGTTTATTATTTTGATGAATCTCACTTTAGACCTAATCAAAAAGATTACGAAACAAAACCAGTCGATGGTTTTATGAAAATAAATGTTAACTTTGACAAAGGAGAAATACACGATGCAGAAGCACCCTTTAGACAATTATATCCAAGATAAAATTAAAGAAGAGTTGGATAAACATGACACAATTATTAAAGAAGAAGATGCACAAAAAATAATGGAAGTATTGATGCCTTCATTAGAAAAAATAGTAGCCAAAAAAATCAAACTGCATTTAACGATTCTGGCAGAATATTTATTAGAATCACTTGCAGAAAAAGAGGAGATCTCTTGAGATGCCAAAAATTCTTAGTTATAGAAACTTTTGTGAAAATTTAGACGAAGTGACGTCTCTAAAACTCATAGCAAAAAAGAAATACCATCCTGAGGGTTTATTTTCCGAGCAAATTTTTGGACCAGTAAAAAATTACACTTGCCAATGTGGGACATATTATGGACCCTCGAATCCAAAAACTGGAGGCAAATGTGATTTATGCCACGTCGATATTGTCAATAGTGATGTTAGACGAACTCGATTTGCTAAAATTATATTACCCATTCCAGTGGTCAACCCATTATTTTATGATCTCGTAGTTGAGATTGCAGGTAAAACTTTTAAATCAGCTCTTGATGATTTGATGCGAAATGAAAAAAGTTTTATGTATGTTGATGGAACAGAGCATGTTGTAAATTACGATGAAACACAAAGACCCCGTGGAGTGCAAATCTATGAGAAGACCGATGCCGTTTATAAACTAGTTTTTGATGTTGCTACACAAATGGCAGAGGAAGGAATTGAAGACTGGAAAAATGTTTTACTTAATATTGATAGTCTTCTGATCCATCAAGTAATTGTTCTTCCTCCAGACTTGAGACCTGCATCAAGAGGCGGAGGCGGCAAACACTTAATGGATAAAATTAACAGGTATTATGTTCAAATCTTAACCAAAAAAGAGTTAATGCAAGGAACAATTCTTAACATTCAAAGAGATAAAAATTTATATTATACTTATTTCAAACAACTACAAAAAGATGTAAATGAATTATATAATCGTATCCTTGAAAAAATGGCAAAGAAGGAAGGGTTAATTCGTGGAAACATTTTAGGAAAAAGGATTGACTTTTCGGGTAGAGCTGTTATAACTCCAGATCCTTCATTATCTTTGAATGAATGTAAACTACCATATTTTATGGCATTAGAAATGTTCAAACTTCCTATTGCAAAACGAATTATTCAGGTAGGTAAATATAAGTTGTTAAATAAAGCTATTGATTTTGTTGATAGATGTATTGAATTAAAGAAACCTGATCTTTTTAAAATATGTAAGGACGTTGTTGAAGGTCAAATGTGTATCTTGAATAGACAACCATCTTTGCATAGATTAGGAATGTTGGGATTTAAAATTTTGATTACATCAGATCAAGTTATTAAAATTCATCCGTTAGTGTGTCCTCCATTCAATGCTGACTTTGATGGAGACCAAATGGCAGTTTATATTCCTGTAACAGAAGGAGCAAAAGATGAAATAATAGAAAAAATTGCAGCTATCAAAAATTTAAGCAGTCCATCAAATGAAACTTTAACAACAACTCCAAGTCAGGATATTATTTTAGGAATTTATTTCTTAACAACAGGTGTCTTTGATGGTCAACTGGACGATCAAACAGGCATCAATATTTTCAACAATTCCCTTCCAGATGATTATCCAAGAGTTGAAGAAGTTGTCAATGAAAAGAAATTATTAGACATTTTGAATGATATAAAAGATAGATATCCAATTGATGAAATTGTTAAAGTTTTGGATAATATAAAAGCAATAGGTTTCACATATGCAACTTTATTTGGTTGCACTATGTCACTGGAAAACTTTCAATCGGATTCCTTAACATTATTAAGGGATAAAATTTATGAGAAAGACACAATCAGACAACAATTAGTTGCATCATCGAATAAGGGAATTACAAAAGCTTTAAGAGAAAACTTTGAATACGCATACATGATTGAATCTGGTGCTAGAGGAAGTTGGGACCAGGTTAAACAGATAATCATGACCCGAGGATTTGTATCAAATTTCGACGGAGAAATTTTGCCAATACCAATCAAACATAATTTAGTCGAAGGATTATCAGAAGAAGAGTTCTTTTATTCAACATACGGATGCCGAAAAGGTCTTCTTGACATTGCGCTGAATACAGGAACATCAGGATATCTTTCAAGAAAATTAATTTTTACTTGTGCTAACCTCCAAATTCATACAGAGTTAGAAGATTGTGGAACTACAGATTGTTTGGAAGTATATGTGAAAACTGAAAGAAAAGCTAGAATGTTAGTCAACAAATACCAGTCAAATAAAGGAACTCTTGAGTTAATCACCAAGCAAAATTACAAAGATATAATCGGAAAAACTATATGGATTCGAACTCCGATATTATGTAAATCACCCAAATTATGTCAGACTTGTTATGGAGATTTACATAAAAAATTAAACAGCAGATTCGTTGGAATCATAGCTGCTCAAACTCTTGGTGAGCGTGGGACACAATTAGTTCTCAGGACATTCCATACGTCAGGTTCAGCTGTAATACAAGGACAGGACACCGAAACAGAGTCAATGAGACAAAAAGATATTATCGGTGATCTTGCATCAGTATCTCAGCTCCTGCATAAGTTCAAGAATAAAACATATACAGATATAGTTTCAGAGCTATTTGAAGTATATGATAAAGATATTTACCATGTCCATTTTGAATGTGTCGTGGCTCAGTTAATGTGGAAGAATCATCAAAAATGGAGATTATTAAATAATCGTCATTTAATAGCTCCGGATTATTATTCAATTCAATCTGTTCCAAACCAAGAGAGTTGGATATTAGCAATGGCATTCTCAAATCCAAAGAGAAGTATTCTCCAAGGTATTCTTAACGAAGGAAAATATTCTGGTATAATGGATAAAATTTTAAAAGGGGAGTATATCGAATGAGAGACCCCAACAGAATCAATGAAGTATTACGAATGGTATCGAAGGTCTGGTATAAACATCCAGACCTTCGATTAGGTCAGTTAATATTAAATGCCTGTTCTGAAAGCGTAGTATATTATATTGAAGACGACGTACTTTTAGAAAGTCTTAAAAAACAGTATGAGGAGGAGTAAATTTGAACATAATTAATCCAATCTTTAAGATTCAAAATGAAGATAAAAACATCTTCACACTTCGAGTGAATGACTACAAACAGATTTTACCCGTAACAAGACAAATACTCCAACCTGCAATAGATTTAGGATTCCAGTTGAATGAACTGGACATAAAGGAATCAAGATTTTCGTCTGGAGAATTATCAAAGACGATAAAACAAACCCTTGCAATTAAATTGCAAAAGGGAACAGCAAATATTGATTTGAGTTTACATCTTCCTAAATTAGTTGACGATAATTATATTGTAATAAACGGGCGTAGAAAAATCCCTTTATTTCAACTATTTGATATCCCCATTGTTACAAGAGGAGAAAATATTAAATTAAGAACCAATGTCGCAACCCTAATGATCTTCAAAGATAGAGAACAACCATTTATCAAAGTAAGTTTTTTGGGAAAAAAGGTTCCGTTATCTATCTTGATGTTTGCATATTTTGGGGTTGACGAAATGATCAAGAAATTTGATTTAGCAAATGTCAAATTAGATGACTTAGGTAAAATCGAGTTGATGGATATATTAGTATCTGAATGTAAAATGATTTACGATGAATTAAAAACCGACACACAGGACGATTTTATATTAGAGATAGGTCGTATGTATTCAAGATATAATTCTAAATCAAAAGGGCATGATATTGTATATGCTCTTGATTTAATTCCGCAAGTTGATATATTTACAAAAAATTTACTTCAAACAGGATCATTGTTAGACGAGTTGGTTCATACAATCGCAACAGGAGATGTAGATGATACTCTATTTATAAATAAAAGAGTTAGATGTTTTGAATATATGATATTTGCAAAGCTTTCAAAAATTATTTTCGATATGTGCTTTTCAAACAGAACATCAAAAGCTCCAAAATTCAATATTAATTCATCTATGATATTAACAGAATGTAATGTATCAGATATTGTTCAGTTCGATTTTTCAATTAACCCAATTGAAGAATTAACCAAATTATCAAGGATAAGTCTTTTGGGTCCCGGTGGATTTAAAAGGGAAAACATTCCTAAACATTTAAGGGATATATGTCCAACAATGTTCGGTCGTATTTGTCCAGTAGACACCCCAGACCGCGATAATTGCGGTGTTCTACAAAACCTCATCCCTAATGTCAAGTTGGATGACGAACTCCGTTTTACAAGCGATATATGCGAGAAACAACCCATTTCAATACCTGTGTCGTTTACCCCATTCTGTGAGCATGATGATCAAACAAGATTACAAATGGCATCATCACAAATGAGGCAAGCAATCATGTTAAAAGACTTTGACCAACCGATGATTAAATCCGGGTGTGAAGGTTTATATACAAAGCATACACAATTTATCAAGTGTGCTAAAAAAGATGGTGAGGTCGTTCACCTTGATGAAAAATATTTAATGGTTGTTTATGATGATAAAACGGTTGACATCTTTGACGTTTCATATAGAAATATTTATGTTGAACATATGGATTTAATGAAAGTTTATGTCAGTGTAGGTAGCAAATTCAAAGCTGGGGAAATATTAGCTGAAAGCAACTTTGTTCAGAATGGCGAAATCACTTTCGGCCGAAATCTTCTAACAGGAGTTATGATTTATTATGGTCATAACTATGAAGATGGAATTATCATATCCGACAGGTTAGTAAATGAAGAAACATTCACTTCAGCCCATTTCAAAGATTTATCATTTACTATTCCTCCCCATAAGGTTTTATTGACATTAACAAACGATGAATATAAACCATTACCAAGTACTCTTGATAGAGTCGCACAGGGAGATCCGTATGCAATTATGAAAACTCTATCAGCAGATGATTTATATTCAGTTTTTTCAGAAGCAACACCTTTGGAAGCAGAAAAATCTTATATCATTTCAGGTGTAAAAATATTTGCTAACGAATGGAATGGAGACATTCCAGAATATAAAGAATGGGTAGAGAAAACTATTGAAAAGCAAAAAGAAAAAGAATTAGCTCTGAGATCTATCGTTAAAGAGAAACTACCCCGAGATCAAGCTGTTAAATTCATCAGAGAGAAAGACTTAGAATTATTTTCTTTCGTAGGTAAATATAAAAATAAGAAAGAAAGGGTTAACGGTATTTATGTTGAAATGTATGGCATTCATGTTCGATCAATCAAGGTCGGGGATAAAATTGCCAATAGACATGGAAACAAAGGAGTTATATCAAGAATATTACCACATGATAAAATGCCACAACTGCCAGATGGAAGACATCTTGATATATGCATCAATCCATTGGGTATAATCTCTCGTATGAATATCGGTCAATTATTTGAGTTACATTTGTCAATGTCTTTATATGATCTACAACAAAACCTTCTAAAAATATTAGAAGAAGGAAGTCAAGAAGATCTTAAGTCATATCTGTTAGGATACATTGATATAATTGACAAAACAAAAGATAAATGGTATATTAAACAATTCATAGAGCAACTGCCGAAAAAAATAGATGAAGAATTTATTGAAACTCTGTCGATTATTCAGCCTCCATTTGAATCTTGTCAATTAAAAGATTTGACTCAAGCATTACAATATACAGGATCTACTTTTAAATATAAAATATATGATCCTATTGCAAGAAAATATCTATTAAATGATATTGCAGCCGGATATCTTTATTTCTTCAGAATGGTTCATATAGCAGAAGAAAAATTAGCAGCAAGGGGAATCGGGTCATATGCGAAAAGAACCTTGCAACCATTAGGGGGTCGAAAAAACAAAGGTGGACAAAGATGTGGTGAAATGGAAACAGCATGTATTATTGGTCATGATGCTCCAAAGAATTTATTTGAATTTCTGACAACAAAATCAGATTGTATAGATTTGAAGAACGATTACATCAGAAACTGCATTGACCCGGGTAGAGTTGGTATAGAAGACTCAAAAGATTTAGACCCAATGCCTGAATCTGTTAAACTGTTGAACTCTTATCTTACAGTCTTAGGAGTTGATTATCGTGGGAGTTCCTAATGAGAAGAGGTGGGGTTGGTACGAGGCAACATCATCTTGTACCAACCTCTCAACCGATTATAAAGTTGTAACCGAGGAGGACTATTTTCGTAGAGATAGAGAACTTTGGTATAAACAATACTATTCCGACTTTCGTTATAATTTCGGAATGAAAAAACCTCCTATTAACGATTTCTTTAAAGAGGAAATAGCTAACCGGCCAATCAAATATACCAATATAGAAGAAAAAATCGACCCCATTCAAGCTGTTAAATTCGACCCAGAAAATTTATGGAGTGAACCAAAATGTTTGAAAACAGATATTGTCCAATCTGCAAAGCAGAAGTCACACTCAGGTATCACGTCGAAGACAAATATTTCCGTCTTGAAAAAGGAAAGATAGTCAGGGATGATGCCCACCAAAGGGGTTTTTGGGATACCCCCGAATTATTATTTGAGTGTTCAAATGATAGAGAACACGAAATACCAAACTATCCCAAATGGGAAGATCCTGTTAGAGAAGGATTTTATAAAGGAGCATATTATGACAGATAAAGAATGCTTACCCGACATTCAATGCGATTTACCCGACATAACAATTCCTATTAAACAGGTGGGGGTGGAAAATGTTGAGGTACCTTTTAAGTTAGAATCTAAATATGGAGGTTTTCATCAGCTGACTGCAAATGTCACAATGATGACTGATTTAGACGAAGGCACAAAAGGGATCTCAATGTCAAGATTATTATTAACATTAAAACCTTATTTAGACTTACCTTTAAAAAGCAAATTAATAAAAGAAATCATCTTTATGATGTTAAAAAATGTTGGAGGGTCATCGGCATTTATGAGGTTTCAATTCAGAATGCCAATTAATCGAAAATCAATTAAAACAGATAATTCATTTCCAATATACTACAAGTGTAAGTTCGAGGGACAGATTTATAAAATCAAAGATGTGCAAGAAAGCGGAGACATAAATCATCCGTCAATTGACAGATTTAGATTCTTTCAAGGAGTAACAGTTCAATACTCATCATATTGTCCATGCTCTGCTGAATTATGTAATGCATTAGATGGAGCTGGATTTCCACATAATCAGAGATCGTTTGCTCACATTTTAACCGAGGTAGATACAGACAAGCATTACATTTGGTTAGAGGATATAATTGATGCAGTTGAAAGTAGTATACCAACATTACCTTATCCAATTATCAAAAGAATCGACGAACAAGAAATAGCTCGAGTTGCAGCAGAAAATCCGATGTTTGTTGAAGATGCAATAAGAATTATATCAAGTGCCGTCGATAGCATACCCGGTATTATGGATTGGATTGTGAAATGTATTCATGAGGAGTCCATCCATACTTCGGAAGCTGTAGCTGTAAACTGGAAAGGTATTGCTGGAGGATTTGATGGAAGGCGGTACATATGATTCGAGTTTCAATCTCATACGGATTTGGGGAAGATAACCGATATAATCTTAATTATATTCCGGAAAATATACAATGGGCATTATACAAATACGAAAGATACTCAGAAGGTAACTTGAACTTCTTAGAACGAAACAATGTGAACGTAAATGTAGTTCACCTTCCCCTAGATACTCTAAAAAGACCACAATATGAAATAATAAAATTAATGAATAAAATACATGAAACAGTAGGAACAGAAAAGTTTGTAATCCATCCTAATAAATTAATCACCAGTTTTATTCATTATTATATCAATGATCATGTTGGAAGTCAAACTCTTCCAAAATATAAATTATGTATTGAGAATTTTCAGTGGAGAAAAAAGAAAGAACTAAGATCGCCTCTTGAAATATTAAAATATTGTATTGAGTATCCACAATATTTTGGACTTTGTCTTGATACATCACACACGGAAGAGATTTGGTTAGATCACAAAATATTATATACATTACTTCCATACACCGAAGTAATTCATTTATCAAACAGAATCTATTCTGAAAGAAAACAACATATGCCATTCAATACAGGGAAGGGTGATTTGAATCTAATGGCATTTGTCAACCATTTGAAATTTATTAAATGGAATGGTGATCTTGTCCTTGAATATATGCCTGAATACACGGACAAGAAAATTAAAAATTATCACTTTTTAAAGGAGCATTTGAATGGATAGAACTGAAGATGTTTGTAACTTGTACCAAAAAGAACGAGAATATCAAAAGCGTGCTCATGGAGATTATAACAATGTTGAGAGTTTAAACTTAGGAAGCTTTCTTATATTAATTGATAATTATTTAGAAAAAGCTAAAAAAAGTTACTCCGGACCGTGGAAACAAAACCTTCCTGAATGGTTAACCAATTGTAGAGAAAATGTTTTAGAAGGTTCCGCTCCAGTTGAAGCATATGAGGAATTGATTAAAGTGTTCACCCTTGCAGGGGCAGCACTTGAAACTTACGCTGTCATTAATCTATCAGAATGGCGCAACAATATAGAAGAAGATTTGAAAAAATGGGAAAAGGAGTAATAGTCCAATGACTGACAATTTGAATGAAATGATCCAAGAAACACCAGCAGATGAAGGGGCACAATTCGTTCCTGAGAATCTGGAACTAGCAGAAGATCCATCGGATGAAGTCGCTCCAATCGAACCAGAAGCTACCATTAATGAGATTGCAATCGTAACTTTGGGTGGATGGTTTGAAAAATATGGAGCAGGGTTTACGAATCTACATCAGGTTCGAGTCGCCATTCGTGGCGTTGACCCACTCGAAAATCTATTAATTTCAATTGATGACCCAGAGGGAGCTGAATTAGCAGATGGACAAAGAAAAAGATCATTAAAATTATTTGATGACGCTTTAATCCAACCTGTCCTTGATCTGGAACCATCGAGTATGCAAATTTATAATAATGGTTTCAGAGTTATTTATCCAATCAACGATGATATATTTATCAAAATGTATGGAGTAAAGACCGGTCTTATTGCAATGTTTTGTTATGCCATCGGCAATGGACTTCTACCATATGCAAAATTTGTTGCAAAAAAGAGAGTAGAAACCATTGAAATTCAAACAGGCGATATTGAAAGTTACCGGCAACAATGGACACAACCTATTGATTTAGAAACTATGCATCTGTTATATAGACAGAGTGTTAAATCCGATGCCTTTGCAACAAAAGGCGCCGCAATCAATTGGTTGTTAGATCGACAGGATGGGATTACAGACATCAATCATCACCTTGAGATTGATAAAGTGATTATGACCCTGTTGAACTAACTTCTTAGCTCGGGTGGGGTTTTGCCTCCCCCGTCCACTCCTCACCCGAGTTATAAGGAGATTATATGAAAATCAATCCAGATTTAAACCTTGTTCTAAAAGAAATCTATGTTTATGATATTGAATCCTGTCACTATACTCTAATGAAAATGAATGGATATGATTTGGGAGGTATAGACCCAAATGATAAGGAAGCTAGAAATATTGCAATCGGTAAAATGATGCAAAAGAATCCAAGACTCACAGAGTTTCTCAGGAGTACAACAATATCATTGATAGATGAATATATAACAGCTAATGAAATTGATGACTCTGATATTGTTATTAGACAATACGATGGTTTGCTACTCACCAAACTTCTACATAAAAATAATATACAAGAAATTCCTTTAAACCTCAGAAAAACATTTGATGTGCTCATTACGTCGATAGATAGAGATATGTATATAGCTATTGATACAATACAACAAATTTCTATTAAAGGAATTCCTTTCAGATATCCACATATGGATAAAGTATACAAAAAAATATGTCAATTAAATTTTGCCAATAAACCCGGATTGTTTAGAGGGTTAGAAAATATAAAGAGATTCATTCTGGATTCAAATGATGTAAATTTGTTTGCAATCCCAACAAAAAATGACAAATTGAGCATTTTCTTAAGAGGATATGGAGAAATGGAAGTATCACCTGGAACAGTTAAGTTAGTCGATACGGATGAAATCGACAAGAGAAGATATTTTGATATTTACATTTCACCATTCACAAAAAGTATTGTTGCTCAATATGCGTAGGAGGTTATATGGATATATTGAATATCGCAGCAGGAAAAATGCCAGTCCTTGCAGATATGGCAACCAGGTTCAAACAGGGAAAATTTCAAGTCAATTTAGATCTAAATTATTATAACAAAACTGAAATATCACAAGTTGAATGGAATTATCAACATCGTTCTCACAACCTACAAAGTGATATGGTATATTACTGCAACGAAGATGTATTTAAATTTCTAGAACGAACTGTAATGAATTTTGATGTAATTGCAATTTACAGATTTCTTGAGCACGTTTCTTTTACTCAAATATTATATTTCATATATTTAGTATCGACTGCTGTTCGTATTGATGGAATCGTTGATGTAATTGTTCCTAATTATCACTCGTTAGCAGAAATGTTATTAGATGATACTACTGATAGTCCGGAGTTTGAGGAACGAAATATTTTATTGACAACAGAACTATTAAATGAACCATCAAACCCCCACGCTTCTATATGGACTCCACAACGAGCATCTTATTTTTGGGAATTTGAAGGTCGATTTACAGTTGATGAAAAGACAATAGATCCTCATTTTGTCTATGATGGTCGTAATATATATCTAAGATTCCAAGCAAAGAGAGTGTCATAATGCCGCTCGCAGTACCATCCCTTAGACGACCTCTTATTAACCGACAAAACTCATATCGCGACAGTCTTTTTATGGCAGATTTTATGATAGCATTAACAAGAGATAGGAATAATCCGAAAGAAAGATTTGTAAAAATATTAAAAAACAGATATACTGGTGAAACTGGTAGAGCAGATCCAAAGTTAACTATTGAACTTTGTGCTCGTATGATTGCTATGTCTGTTTTCGGAGAGACGTTAAAATTATTTCGAATTGAATTAGAAGAAGCAATAAAAGAAACCATAATGAAAAAAATAGGAGACTCACATGATCCCTTTCGCACAAAGAGCACAGGAGATGGGACTTGATGTTTCATCATCCTACAAAGGTTTGTATTCATATGAAGATCGTTATTCAAAAGTTGTATATAGAGAATTAGGAGCCTCGCAACCGCATCTGGATCCACAACATCATCCGACCGATGGAGCTGAAGTTCCAATGATTGGCGTTTGGACAGCACCCCCACAAACTAATAATTATAGTTATGTCGGGTACGTTTCAAACATCTATAAATTTGTTGGTAATGAACTTATCATTGATCGAGTTCGTAATGCCTTAGAAGAAGTCGGCACCCCTATACTTAAAATTGCAACACATCTTCTTTATGATCTAACTGCAATCAGAGAAGAAACTGTATTAAGAAGTAGTCTCAGTTCTCCACAAGCAGGTGATATTAACCCTGTAATGATTATTGGAAATAGTTATAACGGAACAAAAGCAGCAACTGTTGCTTTCGGTATAGCTGTTGATGGTGGAGAGATTATTGGCCAAACAATATTCGGTTTCTCACTTGGTGAGATGAAGATGATTCATATTGCAAGCAATAATACAAGATTATCTTCAGGTATCAATCAATATCTTGAAGTTTTCAATAATCATATTTTAGATATGATTGATAGAAGCTTCAATACAATATTAACCCAAGATCAGATGTTTGGAACTCTTGATGTTATTGAAAAATATGGCAAAAAGAGAAGAAAACAAATAACCGATATATTAACATCAATGCAACCACCTCCAAGAGAAGGTCAACCTCCAGCATTGCCAAGTGCATGGCAAGTCTTTTTATCTATTACAAGGTATTGCGCTCTTGAACCAAATTTGAATATGAAAAGACTTTTGGAGAACATTGCTGAAAGCGTTTTAGTCGTTCCGACTCGAATGTATGAGGTCTTAGGGCAATTATGAAAACTATAAAAGATGAGGAATACAGCTTCAATCATGTAAAACAACGATTAATGGAAAGACATAATCTCGACATTGATCGCGATTTTTATGATAGAATGAATAAAGATATTGCCCCGTATATATCAAATAGCCGATTTGATTACGAAACTGATAATAATGGGGAACAAGAAGTTCATACAATATCTATTAAAAACAAGATTGTTAAAGTTGTATTCTCACTTTCTAAAGATCGTATAACAACTGTATTACCATAAAAGAATGGGGCAGAGAAATCTGCTTCATTTTTTTTCGTTCGATTTTTTTTGGAACAAAATAATGTAAATAAAAAATAAGGGGAGTTCGTTTATGGCATCAAGTTATTGGTCACCATCGAGAACATATGAGTTTGAAGTGAAGGTATCAGATAGAGACCTCACTCCCGATCTTATCAAATTAACTATTTTAACTTCAATAGATTTGCCATATCAAACATTTTTATTAGAATTTTTTATGAATCAAAATGATTTGATATTAGAAAAAATATATGGGCAAGAAGAGATCAAGTTGACAATAAAATTATTCGGAACGGCGCCAAACATCCCAACTGATATAATTGAGATAAGTTTAATGAGTTTGTCAAGCGAAATCCCATTAACTATGCAAAATACAATACAGACCAATACTGACGTTAAAAGAGCTCCAATATCAATATCAGCTGTTTCTCGAAAAGCATTTACTACAATGTCAACGTATGTAAATGAAGTTTATGAAAGAGCATCTGTCGGATATGTTATTGAAGATATAGTATCAAAAGCTAAAGGTCTAATAAGACAAGATTCCACAGGAAGAAATCTAGATATCTTAGATCAAGTAATTGTTCCTCCTACTACACTATATCAAGCTATAAAACATCTAAATAGGACTTTTGGAGTATTTAATGGATGGTTAGGATTATGGTGTACATATGATAATAAAGTCTATTTGAAAAATTTAACAAATAAAATGAAATCATCTTATTTATTTTCTGTTTATCAATTAGCAGGTAATATTGATAATTCTAAAATTATAGAAACATTAAATGATACCGTATACTATACAACATATGATATTGAAACCTCATATACAGGCAATACAAAATTTGCTGTTTTTGCTCCAACTATGAAGCATATTGTAAAACCCAAAGATAAATTAAGTCAAACTATTCAGTTAGAATTAGAAACTTTCGCTAAACAATATGGTTTAGTATCACAAAAAAATAAAATATTTTTTGACAATCAAGCTATGTCTCTAACCAACAGACAAAGAATATATAAAGATCATACAGGATATGAATCTAGCCAGTCATTTATAAATGCAAATATGGCAGAAGAAATAGGAGATTTATCTGAAATAAGAATAAAATTAGAGCGAAATTTAAAGTTACAAAATCTAATGAATGTTGGAGAAGCAGTATCTTTCACTTCCAAAATTGATGATTATAAAGATCTCACAGGAATATATATCATGCGAGCAACACAGTTGAATTTTTCCAAAGCAAAAGATTGGGAATCTTCAGCCGATTTAAGATTAATTAGGACGAATCGAATTATATCGAAGGGTTAAAAACTTAGAACAAATATTAAAGAGGGTTATATGTCCATACAACTAAAAAGGTTAGCTCAAAAATACATAGAGGAATTTCTAAAGTGTAAATCCTCGTTCGACTATTTCTGCCGAAATTACATTCTAATCGAACTGCCTGGAAGAGATGAAAAATTAATTCCTTATCAGAAACAAACTGAGTTAATAGATCTAGTTCAACTTTATCATTATGTTCTTGTTTTAAAGAGTAGGCAAATTGGAATATCAACAGTCATTCAAGCTTATTCAGCTTGGTTAACTATATTTTTTAACAATGTTGTAATAGGAATTATTTCAAAAGATGGGAAGGAAGCAACCGATTTTGCAAGAGCAATTAGAGGAATGATAGAGAAACTTCCTGATTGGATGAAACCATTAAAGGGTATACTAGGTAGAGGGTTTGCAAAAAGAACTGAACAATCATTTATTTTAACAAATGGTAGTAAAGTCTTCGCTTCACCAGTAAACCCAAATGCTCCAGAGAAGACACTTCGTGGTAAAGCAATCACATTTTTGGTTATCGACGAAGCTGCATTTGTTAACTATGTTGATACCGCTTGGACTTCAATGGTTCCTGCTCTATCAACCAATCAGATGCAAGCTCGTAAAGTCGGGATTCCTTATGGGACAGTTGTTCTTTCAACTCCTAATAAAACAATTGGTGTTGGTCAATGGTATTTTGAAAGATATTTGAAGTCAATTTCTGGAAATGATATTTTTCATCCATTTGTTATTCATTGGAAAATGATTCCTGAGCTTGCACAGGATCCTGAATGGTATAATACACAATGTAGATTATTCGACCATGACAAAAAGAAAATCGCACAGGAGTTGGAATTAAAATTCTTACCGGCAGAGGGTTCATTCTTTGAAGCAGATACAGTTGAAAAGATGCAGGATGGTGCTGTCAAACCTAAGCAAAAAATCAAACTTTATAATGGAGAAATATGGGAATTTTCTGATGCAATTCCTGGAACAAATTACATCATAGGGGTCGATACAGCTCCTGAGCATGGAACAGATAAATCTGCTATTACAGTTTGGGATTATCAAACTCTAGAACAAGTATGGGAATATCAAGGTAAATGTAAAGTCCTTGATTTTGTAAATGTTGTTAAAATTGCAGCAACAACATACAAAAATTCTGTAATAGTTGTAGAATCGAACTCATATGGAAATCAAGTTGTAGAGCATTTAAATGCAAGCGAATACTGTTCACAATTATATAAAGAAAAACGAGGGAACAATACATTAGTTCCAGGTCTGTCAACTAATTCAAAAACTAGACCATTAATGATTGACGCTCTCTATTCATATATAACTCAATATCCTGAATCTGTTAAGTCTGAAAGATTAGCATTAGAATTAACAGGACTCGTATCTAAATCTAATGGAAAAGTTGAAGCAGATACAGGGTGTACTGACGATATTGCCTTATCAGCATCTTTATGTTTTTATGTTAGAAAATATGATCCACCTTTAGCATTATTAATGAACATGACAGACGGTTCAATGATAGCAAATGATCTCAAAGATATTCTAGCATTTAACATGGAAGATAGTGGTGTTCAATTTACAGACCAAAGTATTATGAAATATGTTAAAAGTAGACCACAAGATGTACACGGATTTGTAGATACGATAAGTTTCTTTAAGGAGTAATAACATGACTGAAAATGTCCAGGAATTATTTGCGCCCCCTATTGGACTCAAATTAGTTGATGTTGTTGATGGAATGAAATTATATTCATCAGCAAAACTATTCAAAAAGTTTTTATTTGCATTTGAGAAATCTAGTAGAGGTAGCGACAAAGTTGATTTAATCGACAAGTTAATGAAAAAAGGACTTTTAATCCCATGTTTTAAATCAAAGGGTACATTAGGATTTTTAAAACAGAAATTTTTTGGAAGCCAAGATTCAAAAGCGATTCTTGGAATGTATCATCTTGAAAATAAAAGAGTTTATGTTTTAATTGATAACAATTCCACCATCTTTGGAACATCATCAAATGATGAAATAGTATCTACTACTTTACACGAATGTATGCATTTAGCAGCAGGAAAAAACATGAAACAATTTCTGAAAGTGATGATGCCAACTCTAAGAAAATATTATTCTGAATTATTTACAGAAATATTTTCTCTAAAATCAGTTCCGAACATTGATGAAATTATATATCATATAGCATCATATGAAAGCGCAGAAACAGTAAATACAAATAAGAAACTAACTCAATATTATAATATGCTTTATGATACGTTTAAACCTCAAACAAAATTAGAGGAAACACCATTTAGATTACAATTACAAAATTATATTGTATCAATGAAGATCTTTTTTGTAAGTTTTCCATCGTTTGTAAGATCATATAGAAAATGGCAAAGTATATTTATAGAATTAAATCATGCATACACAAAAACATTTGGGAAACGTAATACATATACTTCACCATTTCAAGAATTAGTTTCTGTCTCGGAAGTAGCTTGTGTTATGGCAGAAATGATATCTAAAGATTCAAGAGTAAAATCTATATTAAAGATAGTCGCACAAGGAGATTAATGGATGGCTAATGATAAACGTCAAGAGCCAGGTAGTATAACTAAAACGTCTGATGCCCAACAAGAAAGGATATCCGGCATAAGTAATGTATCTAATACTATTACACAAATGCAAAAGACTACCCAACGACAAATTGAAGAAACCGATGAGTCCATAAACTACGGGCAAGCTCCGGAATCATCAGCAAGACAGATGAATGGAGTCCTTTCACGTTTCGGAGAAACAATCACAGCATTTACAAAAGGTATTCAAGACATTTCGATGAGTACAGCACGTGCGACTAAAGATGCTATTGGTCAATATGGAAAAGCTATTGGTCAAGATATAAACTATAATAAACAAAATATGGTTGCTATGGCACTAGCAAGAACAACTCCATTATTCGGTTATTTCGCTGCTAAATTTATGGAGACTGATGTTTTCCAAAAAGCAAAAGAGAGAATGAAAGAATCAATTGCCGGTGCATTTAAAGGAATTGGTTCTAGTGTTGCAAGTATATTTAGAGGAAAAGAAAAAGCTGACGGTAGAAAAGATCCTGTTCCGAAAATGGCTCGTGGTGGATATGTTGAAAAGGGAGGTATGGTTGAAGTCCACCCTGCTGAAGTTGTAATACCGATAGAAAAGATTCTTGCAAGAATTGATGATTCAATATCCGCTGGTCGTGAAATTTCTGAGATTGCTCAAAAAAGTCAAATAAGATCTCTAGCAAAAATGTCTGTATTTGTTGAAGCTGAAAGAGATAAAGAACCTGTTGGTATGGTCAAAGGTTTCTTGAGAGCAATGAGAGAAACTCATTCTCAATATGAAGAACCATCTAATATTCGTCTCTTAAGAGCTGTGTTAGCTATACAAGATACTATGGGCGCGACGGTTTCATCATGGCAACAAATATATACTAAAATGCTTATTGAACATCCGTACTTCAGACAACTTGCCTTTGTTATGAAAGGTGTCGGAACTGTGTTTGGAATTCCATACAAACTTGTTTATAGATTTTTTAAACGAGAAGGAAGTTATCGAAGCCACCTATCAAATAGAAGTAATCCATTTGAAGCGCTAAATGAAAACGTCGCTGTATTATATACTGGAACAATGTGGAGATTGGATAATATTGCTAAATTTACAAAAATGACGGCGCAGACATCAAGAGATCTGGCATCATTTGTAACGGGTAACAGATATCCAAAAGTTACGGGTATACCTATCGGTGGTTGGAGTGTTTTTAGTCTTTTAAGATCCGGTATAGGTTTAATATCTAAACCTTTTGCTTGGTTAGCAGATAAAACTAAAGTCGGAAAGTATTTAAATTATGCTTTAGAAAAACCATTTGTAAATGCTTGGGATAAAGTTTTTCAAAGACAGGCTGAATTGCGACAACTTTATAATGGAGAAATTGATGTTCAACATCCTATAAATCAGATTGAACAGCTAATAATAGATCAAAAAAATAAAAAACTACCTCCTCTTATAACAATAGATGCAGGTAAAGCACAAGAGGAAGTTGTAGACTTATTAGAAGGTATTGATTATCATTCAGAAACATCGGCTAAAGAATTAGATAAAGCTAATAAAAGAGAAAAAAGAAAAGGAGTTCTTGGATTGTTTGGCATGTTAGGTGGCGGTATATTAAATATTGCTGGTTTAGCAATGGACTTTATTAAAAATCTAATACCAACTAATCTTTTGTCTATGATAGCTGGTTTAATAACAGGAGCAGTTCCAACCGTTTTAGCAGGTTTAGTTGCATTGGGTGCAGGAGCAGCATTTGGAACATGGTTAGATAGATATTTTTTTCATCCTGCAAGAATGAAATCATTTAAAGAGATTGATATATTAACTCAACAGATAAAAGCTAAAAATAATCTAGTAAAAGATAAAGCTACTAAAACTGTAGCTGATGAAACTGGAATGAAACGATATGATTCTGCACAAATATTAAAATTGACAGGCGGAATTTCAAAACTGGCTGAGCATCAGTCGGGAAGTGCAGTGACTAGAAAAAATAGAGCTCACGCATTAGGAATGGCAGGAAAACTTGCTCAAGAAGCAGTAGCCGAATCACAATCTGAGTACCTGTTAAGTAATCTACATGAATATATGAACTACGATCCAGAAACCATTGAGATAATGAGACGAAGCTTCATTGGTTCCCCATCTGAACCACATTTTACTAAAAAAAAATGGTCGTTCCTTGGAAGTCAAATTGATAAAGGTGAAGTTAAAGCGTACGGAACTAAACGAGAAGCTGCATTCTTAAAATTTCTTAAAGATAATGCAACTCCATTGACGGCTGAGCAACAAGCTGCTGTATTTAGTAAACATGCCAATCTTACCGAAAAAGGAATGAAAGTAGCAGGGGATGTAAAAAGTTGGGTCGCTGAAAAAGGGAAATGGGCAATAGATCAAACAGGGCAACTTGTTGAAAAAGCAACCGGTAAAGTTATCCAAGCAAAAGATATAGCAAAAATGCAAGCATCCGACTTGACAGTAGCAAGTAAACTAATAGGTCAAGAAATGCAAAAAAGAGGGATGGAAGGATTACAAGGGTTAAAGACTCTTGGAGAGTCAGTAAATCAACAACTTCACCAAGTATCGAATGTAATCACTCAACAAGCAAGTAATGTAACCAGCGTATATAACTCAGGTGTAGATAAAGCAGGATCATTTATGGATGATCTGAGTAAGAGAGTTATGGCAGGTAACTTTCACTAAGGAGGATAAATAAATGGCCAATAATTCTGGCGATTTAACCACAGTAGATTATGTTATTGGTATGCCTCCAATAACAACTAGAACTGGAGACAGTATACATACACAAAGGTCAGCAGAAGCTGTAAAGAATACTATGCCTGTTGCAACTATCTATCCTGGGATTCCATCGTTTGAATTTGGTATAGATTTATTTACTAGACAAAATGCATTTAAACCTAGTTCTTTTAACGAAGATCTGCGATTTCAACGGAAGACCACAAGAAATACAAATTTCTATCTTCCTATGTTGAGAGAACACGGTTATAACTTAGACGAGAGTATTCACAATCAAGGTTTAAAGGTAGCATACATTGCTGATAACTTTCCAACAGATACATTCTCTAATGAATACGGGGAAAACTTTTTACAAAAATTTACTGATGTAGCTTCTGAGGGTGCAGCTTCAATTGCACAAATGTTTGGAGCCAGAGATATAGGACAGGTTGCAAATAAAATGACTGGTGCCGCTAAAAAACAAGGTGGATTTGCTGCTCAGATGGCAGGAATGGCAGATAAGGCGCGTGGTTATATAGACGATTTGGGAACTATGTTTAAAGAGTTCAGTCCTGCTGGTGCAAGAATGGCAGGAATGGTTAGCTCACTAATGGCTGGTTCAAGAATTGATTTTCCTATGGTTTGGAAAACCAGCGCCTTTCAACCATCATATACAATGACTATTAGATTATATAATCCAAATCCGGGAAATCCACAATCAACAAAAAAATACATTATTGCTCCTATTGCAGCATTGATGTTATTGGGAATTCCAATATCACAAGATGGAAGTACATATAGTTGGCCATTTCTTCATAAAGTTGAATGTAAAGGTATCTATAGTTTAGATCCAGCTTTTATTCAAAATATTACAGTTGTTAAAGGTGGTGATCAACAACAAATTTCTTGGAGACAATCTCTTGGTCTTGTTGATGTTAGAATTGATTTTGGAAGTTTATTCAGTAGCATGTTAGCAACTGGAAATTCTACTGAAAAAACAAGACCAACTTTAAAAAATTATTTAAAAGCTATGGAAACCGAAAAACCAATTTATAATATCACAGGAGGTAATCTTCTTGATCCACAACCTCAAAAACCAATAAATACACAAGTAATTGGACCTGGTAGAAATCAACAGGCATTTACAAAACCTCAAGCAATCCTTGATGGCTCATCAGAAGAAAATAATGATATACCAGATAGAGTTCCACAAGCTATTAAAAATATTGCAACAAAGTTACAAGCTTTAATACCGTCTGGATTTAAGATTGATTTTTAACACATAGTACTTTTGAATATTAATGTTATATAAGAGGCGAGAAATAAATTTACGATGAATTGAGTTTGTGAGGTATAAGAATTGTATTGATTTGTTAGTTTTAAATTATGTAAAACTCTTATTAAAAGGACGTTTACTTGTTGTTTGAAATATACAGTTGCATTACTTCTTTTCACTGCCATTAAACTTCTAAGATATTTTTCATATTCACTTCCACATAATTCATTTGCTGATCTTAACTGTTTTAAATATAGATTTAAAATCATTGAAATATTATCAGAGTATTCCACATTTATCATTTCTTTAGCAATACTTTCAGCAACTGAACTTTTTACTTTACTAATTTTCTTCGCTACATCTAATGCTCCCTTATCAATAACCTTATATACAGTTAGTTTTCTGATCGTTTCATCTATTTTAGATTTTCCACGTTCTAACGATTTATATTGATATGCATTAGAATCTTCATCCCCTATATCATCCTGTGTTTTAATAGATGATCCCTTTTCTTTTGATTTGTAATAATTATTAACAAAACTTTTGACGCTTTGAGAAATTCTATGTCTAGAAGCTGAAATAAATTCTATGATTCTATCTAAATCCCACTCTTGAATATCCTTTTCATATTTTCTTTTAACTTCGCCTGATAAATAATATAGACTATTAGCAATAGTTTTTTCACGAACAAACAGATGTGTTCTTGTTAATGTATCAATGGTGTGTCGAAAAATATCATCATTACAATATCTCAATTGCTTATACATTAAACGACCATATTGAAAAAACATATAATACGCCATAGTTGTTTTGAAGGCAGCATTGTCTCTATGTAAAAGAAATAAATGCATAATAACAATTAGAAGATTTGTTGCAGGGTCTTGCCATAATAACCATTTCTCAGCGATGGTTCCTTTATATTGTCTTTTCACAAATTCTTTAACGTCCTTATCTGTCAGTTTCATCATATTTAGAATTTCATGGTATGCTAATTTAGTTTTTGGATAATAACAAGGTTCAGATAACGCATCAAATTCTCGTGCCGCAAATCTAGTGATTAACACTTTAAGACCTCTAATATTATAATTAGATTTTTCTATTAACTGTTTCATGAGAATATCCTAATTGCTATATCATCTGCTTCAAAGAAGATATATTCTGGACCATATGAAAGTAATTCTTCTTGGGTTAATTCATCTAAATTAAAATTGAAAAAGATACTAGATTCGGGTTTAATCAAACGACAATGTTCAACGCCTTCAATCTCTTGAACAACGTCAATAATTTCAGAACGATATAAGAAAGCATTGATGCCAAACCTACTTGTAAAGGCAGCTACAACTGCCGTCCTTACTTCCAAAGTTAAGTCACTATTTGATCCTGCATATGTTGAAGACTTGAAAATATCAAGTTCAATTTGTAACGGAATCTCATATATAGGAACAACCCATCCTGTTTCACAATAAATATATTTTTTCAACTTATTTGTAACATATACCATCTGCTCAGTTTTTGGTTCATTGTAAGCCCAAGTTAATGAAGTTGAATCAGATAATGTAGCAACTTGATCATCTTTTCCTAACCAATCCCCTGTACCATTTAGAATAATATATCTATCACCATCTGTTCCAGACGTAGGAGGATCCGACAAAATATCTGTTACAGCAGTTATATTTATTTTGTTAAGTTGCATATTTTCCATTAAACCCAATGTATTAGCAAGTTTAAAATTAACAAAATCTGTTGCCATTTTATAATCTTTAAATTCTAATGTTGTAACTAATATCTGCATCACATTAGCTTCAAAATCAGCTTGATTAATTGAATCATAGTAACTAGCTTGAATCGCAGGAATATCATAAACAGTATAAGATGTCGAATCATAAATAACATTTGAAAATTCAAAATCATCTAAAGATTTTCTAAATGTAAATAATGCAGTATATTGGGAAATAAAAGTTGTTCCATATTTTATAGTAAAATAATATGTTGCTTCGCCTGTTGGTAGAACAGTATAATCAGGTAAGTTTAGTGTAAAGGTAGAGGATGTAGAATCATTAACCATATTATAAGTAGACCCTGATTCCAATACTTCAACTTTACAGGTCACTGTTTCTGAATCAGTTTCGGTTGATTTATAATTTAGTTGAAATTCGGCAGCAGCTCCATTCTTAGTTACAATTAATAAATCTGAATGTAAATCATATTCCGAACCATAGCTTGTAACAAGAGTTGGAATTTGTTGAATTTCAGTCATTACATATACATAGTTGGCAACAGAATTTAATAACTCAATTGTCATATCAAATATTGTATAATAATTTTGTCCACCGTGTGTTAGAACTGTTCCCCTTGGAACTTGCTGAGTTAAAAAATTATACTTAATATTTCTGGCAGGGACAATTACATCCCCATATAGTAAAGTTGAAAATAAACTTATTTCATTTACTTTAATATCAGAACGCTTTAAAACAGGTAATGAATTTTGTGACAGAGGAGAATCATCAATTATTATATTGGTATTGATATAATCATTTTCAGTAACAAGTCTTTCTAATGCTGTTATATTAATAATTGCATTTCTTCTAACTTCCTCAATAGATTCTTCATCCACTCCACCAGTTCCAGGTGCCGGATTCGTAACTGTATAAGTAACAGCTCGACCTTCGTCGTCTGAGATTCTTGTTTTAAGATCAGTTGTTTTTCCTGTTACAGAACCAGTAATGACATTTCCATCTGCTCCTTTTGTTAGTTCTGTGGTGACTCTAACTGTTCCGCCAGCTTCAGGTTGATAACCAATTAAACCATTACCGAATTGTAGATTAAATCCTGTATCATTTCTTCTTTTGACGTACCCTTTGGTGGTTGATTCCATCAAAAATAAACTACTATACTCTGTATATAGCTCATAACCAGAAGACCCCGGAGGACGAATCTCAACCACAACATCGGATATTTTTTTAGTTATATCGGTAAATGATACATCAAAATCAAAGAATTGATATATTTGTAAATCCTCAGGAACTTGAAATTCTTGCTCATCTACCTCAAATTGTTTAAAAGGTAAAACCATTGAAAAATAAATATTTCCTTGGGCATCTGTTGAAGTAGTATAAGGTAGATTATAAATTTTATTATCTTCTACAACTGTTATCGTCACATCTGAATTATTTAATACATTAACAGTCGTTTGATAATATGTAGTAAAAGCTATGCTTCCTGCTGATAATGAAAACTCTTCTGGGATTATAAAAGTTACATTATTTTCTGTAAACTCCAGAGGAATTGTAAATAAAACATTAACATATGCAGCAGATGCTTCTGATGGTTGATATCCTAAGAACGCAGCTAAATTATAAATGGATCCTGACAGTTGTGCTTTAGTTAAAAAGAATTCCCTATACGATGATATTTGATAAAATAAATTATTGGTTGTCAGAGTTGATAAGGCTTCAACGACGAAAGCAAGAAATGACGATTTTGTTAAATCAACTTCAGACAACTCCATATATTGAGCAAGAAGCTCAATAATCTTGAGAGTTGTTTGATCTTTTGATTTATAAACTTGTGATGATACTGATATATCTGCCATTATTTATTTCCTTATATAAAATAAAATCCGCTGTTATTGTCAAATAAAGATTGACTTGTACATCTTAATTCTTTATTCTTAGCTAAAAGTTTTGTCATAAATGAAGCATCCTCAACAGTATGAATTTTTTTATCATAATCATAAAACGTATATACATCTTCAACCTGTAAATTAAGTTGAGATTCAGTAACACTTTGTTCAAGATGAACTGAAAGCTTCCAAAATAATCTATCCTGGTTAACTGACTTTTCTACACCTCCAACATTAAATAGTGGATATGTATTATTTGTCACTCTTAAATATTCTTGCTCCATTTTAATTTTATCATTTGGTAAAGGGGTTATTCCGTAAGTGCTAGGTATAACAAATGTGGTATGGTTTTCTTTTACATATCCAATATCCTGACCGTCCATTGGAGTATTTATTTCCTCAATATAAAATACGGGCAATAATAAAACTTTATTCCATCTGACTCCAGAATATTCACCGACTCTATCATAAGATCCAGCAAAAACATGCTCGTCCTCCCAAATAGTTTCCTCTGTGTCAATATGATAATATGTCGTAAGAAAAGAAATAGCATCTTTACTATAATAATTATATATTAGATTTTGATACTCATGAATATAATTATATATTTTTTCGTATTTTTGCATTATTGCCCCGTTGAACTTCCATAAGTTAAATCGTCAAATTTTAAATTGAGAGTCCCTTTTTCTCCCTCGTAATCAATAGAAATATCAACCTCAAACCCTTTTCTATTTAGAAGCAATCTGATTTGAATATCATTAATGCCTGCTCGATTATCATATCTCAATATTCTGTATTCAATTTCTCTTTTGATTTGGTCAATGGTTTGATCATCTACAGGTTCAAATACCATTAAATGTAAATCACTTCCATACTCAGGATCGTGAAGATGTGTTCGTCTTGGAGTAATTAGAATATTACTCCAAGAAGCAATAATCACATTTAAATTAGTAATTTTTTGGAAATCACCTGCGGATGTGATTTTAGGAAGGAAGTCTCTGAGTCGATTATCAGATCCAGTAATATCCTGTCTAAATCTATCTAATAAATTTGCCATTAATTAACCACCCATTCCACCAAGAATTTCTTCGACAACTAATTTTTTCTTTTCCTCTTCTAAATCGCTTTTCCACTTTAAGTATGAATAAAACCTTTTAACAGGCATTTGAATAACCTGATCGTACGATTGTTTACTCATCTCCATACAAGAGTATATATTTTTTTCAAGTTGGTCAATGTACTCGTCTACTAATTTAGATCGAGTACACCATGCGAAAAAAATTGCCGACCAGATCTATATTTATAACCGCCTCATTACCACAATGTGTACACCCACTTAACATATTCAACTCAATTCCAAATTTACCAAAATGATCTTTATATTCGGCATAAATATATCTTTTATCTTTAGCAGGAAGAGATCTATATGCATCAATTATATCTTCTCTTTCAGAATAAATAACTGTATCCCCACCGCCTTTTGGATTTTGATAAAACTTTGAAATTATCAAAGTTTCTGTTATAATATCCAAATTTTTTGTATTATTTCCGCCTGCACCACTTTGCAATCCCATAATTTCATCCCAAAGCGTGGGTTGTTTTATAGTAGCAAAAACACCTTCAGAAATAGGTAAAGTAACTTCAACTACTTTTTCTAGAATATTACCTTCTTCATAGAAATTGATATTGAATGTTTCAGATGCTTTAACAGTTACAGAATATGGCTTTGTGCAAGAACCACAAGTAACATCATAATTTCGGATATCTTCATAAGTAATATGATAGAGACCATATAACAAAGCATCTCTATCTTTTAAAGTTGTATTTTTTAACCAAGAATCATAACTGGTGATTGTCTTGGGTTTCTTGACGAATGAATCAAATATACATTTATTCAAATGGTCATTTGCCTTCGACGGTGTTAAAAAACTTGCTTTTAAACGTTCTTCTTCTTGAACATTCAATGATCTAACGTGATACGATAAATTTGTTTGAGGTGTAATTACCTCGTATTCTGGATACTTTACATCAAATCCTTTAAACATGAGTTTATCTCCTTTCTATTCTCTTTTTATTTAAGTTACATTCTTAAGTTGATGAGCTAATAGTATCACCATAAGTTTCAATAAGTTTTGATTTAATTCCGTATACTTGGTCAGATAGACTTTGGCATTTTTCTTTAACCCATGGTTCATGCCATACATAATCGCAATTAAATTCAATCTCGACATCTAATCTTCCTACTGTTTCCACATCACTTGTAAAAAGGTCTTGTGGATCTTTTGTTGGGAATACTCCATCGTATGCTGCATAATATTCTACTGTTTTTCCATCAGGTGCTGTTGTCCAGTAATACATAACGCAAGCATATGTCGATTTAGTATAACCAGCTCCTTCTTCACCATCAATAAGATTGGATACACCAGAACGATAATCTCTTATCATTTTGATCCAACCATGCATAATGTTCAGAAGTGGGGTTCCGTTGAACTCTAAGAATTTTACAGAAACAGAGTTTCCGTAATCAATGTTTCCAGGAACTGACCATTTAATTCCACCAAGTCCTGTAAACTCTACTTTGTTGAGAGTTCCTCCAGGTGGTGTAACCGATAGACAGGCAGCCGCTAGAATATTTGCAATCTCTTGTTTAGTCATATTATCTGCATATTGTGGAAGGGAAGCTGGTATCCCTGCAAAATACACAAAGTGATAACCAGTTAAATAAGGATCTGCTACTCCGGCAATTGTTCCACCGAAGTTTCTGCTAAACCTATTGTTTGGCACCTTCGCAAATGAATTTTTAATACCCATTTTATAATACCTCCAAATTAATCAACTTTAATTCTCGATCTAATAATTTTCTTAACAGAATCCCAATCTCCATTCGCTATTGTAATTGCTTTGTCGTCAATGTAAAAGTCTGCATGAAGTTTATCTGATGTAATTCTATCGAAATAAATCTCATTATCATTTAAATAATTTTCAATGTTTGTGATTTGTTTAAGATGATCTCCGCCCTGTTCTTCCGCATTTTCTTTAGATACTCGGGTTGTGAAAATAATAATCTCAAACCCCAATTCTTTCAGCCAATCTATTGTTTCTTTCGCTCCATCAAAAGCATCATCGTATATTGAACCATCCTGATAACCTTTTGAATATTTGTGAATTGTACCATCTAAATCAATCATTGCTCTTCGTGTACTATTATCTGCTTCCGAATAGTATCTTAGAACTTTTTTTTTCTTAGAGGGAGAGTCCATAGGGAATACGGATTCATCATTTTGTATTTTTTCTAAATAATCCGAAACATTCATAAATTTTCAAACTCCGTTAAGTAAGCATCAAGTTTATATTTTGTTCTAATAAACTATGTATATCTCGTTTAAAAATAAGAACTATATATATTAATAATTGAATAGGAAGGGTTGTGATATTTTTTTAACTAAATTTAATGGAGGTTTTAATTATGGACAAGATTTACAAGGGAGATGTATCAGATAAAGCGAAGTATATTATGCAAACCCTCAACGAGAAATGGGATAGGGGGGACAAAACTAACAACACAGGGATTTTACTTGTCGCTGCTATATTAAGTTTAGTTCTTATGAGTAAATTTTCTATACTATTTATCGTTACATTATTCGGAGTACAGAGACTCTTATATCATATTAAATTTTTTACCGACGATTCACAAATTCCGGACACAGTCGATGAAGATTCTAAAGGCGAGTGAAAACGGAATAAACGTCATAGCAAAATATGACAAATATTATTCAAATGATGATTACCAAATGTACTTCAATACAGAAAGTGGTTTCGAACTCATTAGAGGGATCAACGGAAAACCCGATCCTTTTTGTTTGGATATGCCTGCATTATTAGACGTGGGTATAATGGGACATTGTAAAAACAAGTGTGATATTTGTTATCAAGGTCATTATAAAGAAAATCATATGACTTTAGATAATTTCAAATTTATCGTTGATCAATGTCATTCTCACACGAATCAAATTGCCTTAGGAGGTCGTGGGGATCCAAATCATCATCCAAACTTCAAAGAAATTGTAGAATACTGCCGGAGCAAGCAAGTTGTTCCGAATTATACCACAAGTGGAATCGATCTCACAGATGAACAAATCGAAATATCAAAATTATGTGGTGCAGTTGCAGTTAGTGATTATTCAAAAGATTTTACATATGACGCTATTAGAAGATTCCAAACCGCAGGGATAAAAACAAATATGCATTTTGTATTTACTTGTAACTCAGCATTTAAAGCGTTCAGTTTTTTAAAAGGACACAACCCTTGGAACGATAATGTTGATTTAGATAAATTAAATGCAGTGATTTTTCTATTATTTAAACCTGTTGGTAAAGGATCGTTACATGAAGAATTACGTCCATCCAAAGATCAATTACAAACATTTTCTGATTTAGCATTAAACAATAAAGCAATCTCCAAAGTAGGTATGGACAGTTGTCTTGCTAATCACATTGAAGTTCCAAAAAATATGGAATTTTTTATTACTACTTGTGAAGCAGCAAGACAATCAGCATATATCAGTCCATCTATGGAAATGATTCCTTGTAGCTTTATGGATAAAGTATATTCTACTAATCTTCAAAAACATGATTTTGGAAGACATACCATTTTTGCTGTATGGAAATTATTTGATACTTTTCAGCAAGTTAGAATAAAATTAAAATTAAATCCAAAAAAATGCCCTTTAGGGTATTAGGAGGACCAATGATACAATATGCTATATATTCTTATTTTGTAGTTTTAACTGTACTCTCGATTCTTCCTCAGCAATGGGCATTGAATCTTTATATGTTACTAACCATTTTATCTGGTCTCCTTTTTATATCGGCAGGATCAATTGCTCAAAAAGGGATTCGAGATAAAACAGCTGCCAAACCAGCAAAAAATGGGCATGTTCTTATTGCTGCAACAATCACATTTGGAATTAATATGTTAATTTGTGGTGCTTTAGGTGCTTGGTTCAAGGTTGTTGTTTGGTTGATTACAGCTCTGGTTACAGCTTCAACTGCAATAGAAAAGAAAAAATATATCAAATATCTAAAGGAGAAAGAAACGAATGGAGATGTGCCCGGAATGTGTGGAGAAGAATCCAAAGCATGATCTTGATGATCCTGGAATAATTATTACGGGTCATTACAAACTTTGTAAATGTTGTAGATCTCGTATTTCAGATTATAGATTTTTATCTAATCAACTATTAGAACAACTGTTGAATGAAGAAAGTTGCCATATGAACAAAAGACCACAATTTAAAACTGTGAATGATATACCGGTCGGATTAAGATTCAGCCCTTAACCACTAACAAAAGGAGTTACTATGTCGAGTCCTATTCACATTACCGATTTTGTCGCTGTTCCTGAGGATTTTATTATTGAGGATTATATGGGAATGCGCGAAAGAATGGGTATCTTCAAAAACCCAAACTTAGTTACTTTAGAAACAATTAACAAGACAAATGCAGTAGTAAAGACTACAGGTTATTTGCAAGTTGTATATGCACAGCATACAGATAGAGTATTTCAAGAACAGCAAGCCATTGCATCAGCAGCCGCTTACTTAATGTGTTTAGAGGAGATAGGATTAATTGTTGATTCGTTCAAAAAATTCTCTTTCAATACATATTGGAGCGGGGATAAACAAGAAGCGTTTGACTCGTTCATCAAAAGGGTCAGCGAGGGTCGGACATCAATGGCAGTCCATATTGTGAATATCTTTCCATTGATTCAAAACAGAAAATTCTATTTGGAGCATGCTGTTAATTCTTTATTAAAGATTGACGATTTGGAATTAGATCGACAAGAGACCTCCGATACTATCGGTCGTCTTGATTAATTAACGACGGAAAAAAGGACTGACTAAATGATCAATAGTCAGTCCTTTTTTTGTCTAATTATTTAATAAAGAAGTTGAGTTCGATTTTCTCAACAACTCTAGTAGGTTCTAGAACGATATTAACATGGAAAGTCTTTGTTTTTCTTTCATAATCTGTTGCACCGACTTCAACAGTATAAGCATCAAGACCTCGTTTATTTTTAATAACCTCTAGAAACTCGGTAATTGCTCCACCGACTTCACCCCATGTAATAGGATCATTTTGTTCAAAGATAAAGAATCGGCAGAATTGTTCAAGAGCTCGTTTACAATACAGAACAAGTCTTACAATGTTTAAGTCTTGTAGTGCGCTTGCTTTCGCTTGAGCTGTCAATTGTCCCCAAACAACATAACCCGCTGAGAATTGAACAATTGGATTTAGTTGTTTCAGATACATTTGATCTCTTTGTCCAAGACGTGGATTATATCTTAATTCCTTGATATTATCAATTGCACCTCTTGAGAAACCTGCTGCTGCAAACCATAGCTCAGCAATATTATCATTCCTTGGTAACAAGTATGACATATGGTATACTGGTGAGAACCAAATGTCCTGTCCCGTAAATGCGTCAGATACTTTGCTATATGATTCATATAATGAAACAAAGTAATTGTTATAAGGATGATTGGTTGTACGTTTTGATAACGCAGCAGTTACTGATACGTTATCACCATTATCAAGAATTGCAACACAATCTCGTCTAGTTGTACAAAGTGTGCTGATAGCTGTCTTAGTATCTGACGGATAACCAGCATCATATACAATTGAAAAATAAATATTCTCAGTATCCAATACCTCATCCACATAATTACCAGTATTTGGGTTTGACAGAATACCAGTATAACCTTGTTCTAGTAGAGTTGGAGCTGAATCAGCAGCCAAAATGCCAGTAGTTTCTGTGTTAAGACTTCCATCATCTTTCCATAATGATCCTTCTGAACCTTTTCTTAGAGGAACTGGTTCAGATGAAGTAAATGGTTGTGCCATATCTGCATATGATTGTTTAACAGAATATGTAATAGAAGAATCTGTATCAAATGCTGCAATAGCTTCTGCAGTACCATTCCATGATTTTGTTCCACCTGTTAGGTTTCTTCCTTGGAAGACATTGATTGTTTCACCATCAACTCCTGATGAAGCTCCCAACCAACCCCAAAGTTCATTTCCTCTACCATCTTTAGCAATAACTACATAAGTTGCATTTCCAGTTTCAAGAGTGTTTTCCCACTCAGAGAAATCTTGTTTATTATCTGTAATCGTTGCTGAACCTGCTGTATCTACAACAACTGCTGTTCCGATATCTTTATCATAAACTTTAATTACCCTATTATAACCTTCTGTTAGAGCACCACTTGATAGTTCTAGATCCGCTCTCAAGAAAGATGAATAAGTTTCTAACACAGATCCGATAAAAATTGAATCACCAGCGGAATCGGTGGCATTTGCATCAAACGAAATTTCAAATGATTCAACAATAACATCATCATCGTCCGATTGTTTTTCATACACATCTAAAACATAAATTCCATTGAGCGTTGGATTTGAGTGTTCTGTTAATCTTACCCCGATAGAATTGTAATAATCCCCCCTTCCTATTGGTCTTAAAAAAGCAATCGGATAAGTAGGAGCACTCGATTCCAGCTTTGTTTTAATTTCAGCTTGTGTATTTAGACTATCAACATATGTAATTGAAATTGTAGCAGTAGTATCGCCAGTTAATGCACTATCAATTCTAAAGTTAGCATATTGTGCATCATCTGGTAATAGACGAATCCAAAACAATGCTCCAGATTCACCTAAGTGATTGTATGCTATATATGGACCTTGTCCGTAACTCTTTCCGAAATCAACAATATTCGGTTCGCCAAATTCTGAAATTAATTCTGCTCTTGAACCTAAGAACAGTAATTCGTTATCTCTACCTTTATGTGTAAAACCGCACATAAATCCAATTGTGGATGGTACAGCTTGCACAAAGGCAGATAAATCAATAATTTTGGTGTAAACACCCGGAGAAACATTAGCCATTTTCATAACCTCCAAAATAAATTTTTTATATCTCTATTTACTGTTTTCCTTTCTCTCC
>Ga0307375_10000773_pt1 | contig 37743 bp, 38 predicted proteins | sample TR1MG_FD_202531 | JGI IMG/M metagenome (GOLD analysis project Ga0307375, IMG submission 202531) | Soil microbial communities from Risofladan, Vaasa, Finland - TR-1 | ecosystem: Environmental > Terrestrial > Soil > Coastal area > Acid sulfate soil | place: Finland: Risofladan, Vaasa | collected... | reverse complement strand
TTCCGGTGTTGCACGACCAGGTCAAACCCAAGCCCAAAACAGCGTCCGCCAGAATGGCCGCCCAGCCCAGGAAGCTGGCTGTCGGCGGGAGCGGGAGCAGGAGCAGCAGCGAGGAGTGGGAAGAGTTTTAACCGGAATGCGATGTCTGGGTCATCGTTGGTGATTCTCTGCATATGTTGATATCAGGCTGGCGTTCGCGCTTGGTCGGATTCCCTGATAAATAGTCGCCCGGTGCAACCGGGCGTTAAGGAACCTCAGCATGAAGGCTGCACTGCAGAATAAATCGGATCCCGACAAGATATTCGAATTCACGCCGCGTGACTTTGCCAGAGTGCGTGCGCTGATTTACCGGCAAGCCGGCATCTCGCTTAGCGAAAGCAAGCAGGAAATGGTCTACAGCCGTCTGGCGCGACGCCTGCGGGCAAAGGGAATGAGCTCTTTCACGGAATACCTCGATGCGCTGGAAAGCGGGCGAGGCACCGACGAATGGACGGCGTTCACCAATGCCCTGACCACCAACCTGACGGCGTTCTTTCGCGAAGCGCATCATTTCCCGATTCTTGCAGAGCACATGCGCAAGATGAAGGAGCCGCTGGCGGTCTGGTGTTCGGCCAGTTCGACTGGCGAAGAACCCTATTCGATTGCCATGACCTTATGTGAAGCATTCGGGACGCTTAGCCCGCCTGTCACTATCGTTGCCACGGATATCGATACCAACGTACTCGACACGGCGGAAAAAGGTGTCTATGCGCTCGATCGCCTGGATAAAATGCCTCAAGACCGCGCCAAGCGATTTTTCCAGAAAGGTAAAGGCGATCGGGCAGGCCTGGTACGGGTGCGCCCTGAACTTCGCCAGCTGGTATCATTCAAACAGCTTAACCTGCTGGGAAACGACTGGCCGATAGCTGGCCCATTTGATGCCATATTCTGCCGCAACGTGATGATCTATTTCGATAAGCCCACGCAGGGGAAAATTCTGGGCCGGTTCGCACCCTTGATGAAACCGCAAGGGCTGCTGTTTGCCGGACACTCCGAAAACTTCCTGTATGCATCCGATGCGTTCAGGCTGCGCGGCAAGACGGTATACGAGCTGGATCAGCGTCGCGGCGCATCAGGCATGAGTAGCGACGCATGAACCCTGCAATCGAAGAGCGCATTGCAACCAATATTTACTTTGACCGGACGTTTGGTTGTGAGGCCGCCAAGATATTGCCGGGTGAATATTACTTTACCGGCAAGGAGATGCTGATTGTCACTGTGCTGGGATCCTGTGTGGCGGCGTGCATTCGTGATCGTGTCTCGGGTGTTGGCGGCATGAACCATTTCATGTTACCGGATAGCGGGAATGACGTGGACAGTCCGTTGTCTGCATCGATGCGTTATGGCGCCTATGCCATGGAGGTACTCATTAATCAGCTGCTCAAGGCGGGCGCGCGACGCGAAAACCTGGAGGCAAAGGTGTTTGGCGGAGGCAACGTGCTGCGCGGTTTTACCACCATCAACGTGGGTGAACGTAACGCCCAATTCGTGCTCGACTACCTGCGCGCAGAAAACGTGCGGGTCATGGCCGAGGATCTGAACGATATCCACCCGCGCAAAGTGTATTTTTTCCCGCGCACCGGCAAGGTTCTGGTCAAGAAACTCAAGCAGCTCAACAACTACACGCTGGTGAAGCGGGAGCAGGATTACGCAAGCCGGCTCAAATCCACCCCAGTGGGTGGCGAGATCGATCTTTTCTAACAGCCAGGCATCAACGCGCGAGGGCGATGCCCGGAAAGCGGACAACATGAAAATAAAAGTTCTGATTGTGGATGATTCGGCGCTGATCCGCAGCGTCATGAGCGAGATCATCAATAGCCAGTGGGATATGGAAGTGGTGGGCGTGGCGCCGGACCCGATTGTCGCGCGTGATCTGATAAAACAGACCAATCCCGATGTGCTCACGCTGGACGTGGAAATGCCGAAAATGGATGGTCTGGATTTCCTCGAAAAACTCATGCGGCTGCGGCCCATGCCTGTGGTCATGGTGTCGTCACTGACCGAAAACGGGTCGGAAATTACCCTGCATGCGCTGGAACTGGGTGCTGTGGATTTCGTGACCAAGCCGAAGATGTCCATCCAGAGCGGTATGCTGGAATATACGGAGTTGATTGCGGAAAAAATCCGCACTGCATCGAGGGCAAAGATCAAACCACGTCAGCTTGTTGCTGGTGCACACGGCAGTCATGGAGAGTCGCTGGCACCCATCCGCAATCCGTTCACCAGCAGTGAAAAACTGATCATTATCGGCGCATCTACCGGCGGTACAGAGGCTATCAGGGAATTCCTCATGCAGATGCCCTCGGACTGCCCTGGCATCCTGATCGCCCAGCATATGCCGGAGGGATTCACCAGGTCATTTGCAAACCGGCTCGACAAACTGTGCAAAATCTCTGTCAAAGAGGCCGAAGAGGGCGAACGGATACTGCCGGGCCATGCCTACCTCGCACCGGGGCATTCCCATTTGCTGCTTGCGCGCAGTGGCGCGAATTACATGACCAAGCTCGATCAGGGGCCGCCGGTGAACCGACACAGACCTTCGGTGGATGTCCTGTTCAGATCCGCAGCAATCAGCGCCGGCAAGAACGCGGTGGGTGTCATCCTCACCGGCATGGGCAAGGATGGCGCAGCAGGAATGCTGGAAATGAAGAATGCCGGCGCATACAACTTTGCCCAGGATGAGGCTAGCTGCGTCGTGTTTGGCATGCCCCGGGAAGCAATTGCTGTCGGCGCCACGCATGAGGTGGGCCCCCTGAATCAACTGCCACGGAGTGTGCTGGCGTATTTCGCGGCTCATGCCAATCGCGCATTGCGGGTCTGAACCCTTTCTGGCACGGTGTTTCCAGTTTAATCTGTCGTTCAAGTTCGACGTCGTACAGCCGATAATACAAACAATGAAGTTAACGTAAAGATGGAGTGATTCATGGCTGATCCGAATACCAAATTCCTGGTGGTTGACGATTTTTCAACCATGCGCCGCATTGTGCGCAACCTGCTCAAAGAGCTGGGCTATTCCAATGTTGAAGAGGCGGAAGACGGGGTTGATGGGCTGTCCAAATTGAGGGCAGGCAATTTCGATTTCGTCGTATCCGACTGGAATATGCCCAACATGGATGGGCTTACCATGCTGAAGGAAATCCGTGCAGATTCGGCGCTGGCAAAGCTGCCAGTGCTGATGGTCACCGCAGAAGCGAAAAAGGAAAACATTATCGCAGCGGCGCAGGCCGGCGCCAATGGCTACGTAGTCAAGCCTTTCACCGCCGCTACACTCGACGAGAAACTCGCCAAGATTTTCGAGAAACTTGAAAAAGTGGGAGCCTGATGTGAATACACCGCTCCCGAATGTGGCGACGGATACTATCGCTTGCCAATCCGTCCATCCCGATTCCAGCCAGCATGACGAGGTCATGGCGCGTATTGGCCAGATGACGCGCAGTCTGCACGATAGCCTGCGTGAACTCGGTTTCGACAAGGTTCTGGAAAAGGCGGCGCATGACATTCCCGATGTCAGGGAACGTCTGAACTATGTCGCACGCATGACCGAACAGGCTGCGCAGCGGGTGCTGAATGCCACCGATACCGCAATACCCTTGCAGGAGAGGATAGATGCGGGCGCCAGCGAAGTCCTGGATGGCTGGCAAGCGGTTCTGCAGGCGCCTTTCTCTGAGGCGGATTACCGCGATATGGCCACGCTCACCATGCAGTGTCTGGCTGACATGCGCCACGACACCAGCGCAACCAAGCAACAACTCCTGGATATCATGATGGCGCAGGATTTTCAGGACCTTACCGGTCAGGTTATCCGCAAGGTGACCGACCTTGCGCACCACCTGGAGCAGCAGCTCGTGCAGCTCCTCATCGACTATGCGCCCGCCTCCGCGGAAGTGCGGCGTGACGCTGGCAATGGTCTGCTCAATGGCCCGCAGATCAATCCTGCGGGCAGTAGCGAGGTGGTCGCTGACCAGGGGCAGGTGGACGACCTGCTGGACAGTCTCGGGTTTTGAATAAATTCAAGGACGGCCATTTGACCTTGGAGGCCCCGGGAAGCGCGGGGTGCATGGGGAAAGCAAGGTAAGAGAAAGGCAAAATGGAAAGGTAAAAATCAGGCACCGTGAGGTGTCCCGGATTTTGTCTTTTGCTTTATTGTTTCCCCGTGGTTAAATTGTCGTTTTAGCCAGGCTCGAAACGGGGCTGCGCCTCGCCAGAGTGTTTCCACTACCCATTACAATGTTTACAAACCCATGCCTGAAATGAATGTCGTCGTGCGCGAGCCGCTGCTGGATGCGCAGCAGCGAGCTATCGGATACGCGCTTGCCTGGCAACAGGCCGAGATTGATGCCTGCCGGTCGGATGTAGCGAACCCCACAGTGCTGACTGGCCTGATTGCCGAAGCAATCAATAATGAGCAGGCAGGTTGGCGCCTCGGTGATCATGTTCTGTTCCTGGAAGCCACCCCTGCACTCCTTTTGGCGGATGTGCTCGCAGCCCTGCCGGCGAGGAATATTGTGCTCGCGATAAACGCGAGCGAATGTGCGGATGCCGGCTCCGTTGCCGCGCTACAGCTACTGCGTAAGCAAGGTTTCGGCATCGCACTGCGCTGGTCGGGGTTGACAGAACCGGACAAGGCGCTCTTACCTCTCGCTACCCATATCGAGATATCCATCAGCAAGACCGATTTCGCCATGCAGGCCAGGCAATATGCCTTGATCAAACACTTGCCGGTACACAAGGTGGCGCGGCACATCGCCAGCTGGCATGACTATGACGCCTGCGTATCGCTTGGCTTCGATTTGCTGGCCGGGCCTTTCCAGCTGATGCCCCGGCCGGACAGCGCATCCAAAGGCTTGAACACCTCACAGGTGTTGATTGTGCAGCTGCTGGAAATGGTCAGAAAGAACGCGGATGTGCGCCAGATCGAGCTGGTGCTAAAACGCGACCCGGTCGTTTCCTACAAATTATTGCGCTATATCAACTCGGCGGGATTCGGTCTTGGTTGCGAGATAGAGTCACTGCGGCATGCGGTCCAGGTGCTTGGCTACACCCCGCTTTATCGCTGGCTTTCATTGCTTCTGGCGACTGCAGGCACCAGCAAATCCGCCCAGTTGTTGATGCGGACAGCCATTACCCGTGGTCGCTTGACTGAGCTGCTTGGCGATACTTTTTTGCCCAAGGCCGAGACGGAGAATCTCTTTGTTGCGGGTTTGTTTTCCCTGCTGGACCGGCTGCTGGGCATACCGATGGAAGAGGTGCTGGACAAGATTCAGCTGCCGGAAGCGATGTCGCAGGCTTTACTGGCACGTGAAGGGATATATGGTGACTTTCTGGCCCTGGCTGAAGCCTGCGAACGGGGTGCCGGGTGTGCAGGAAGGCTGGCTGCCTCTCTGCAGATTGATGGCGCCCAAGTCAGTCAGAAACACCTGTCAGCACTCGCCTGGGCGCAAAAAATGGACTTGTAATCAAGGAAAATTCTGGACGATTTCCAGTAATTCCTGGTGGCTCATGGAGTGCGACGCATGACAGAATATAATACTTCGCATCTGCTTGAATCCGTGGTCAGGTTGACTTCACTGCGTGACCAGCATTCGCTGGAAACCTGTCTGATCAAGACCTTGCAAGAACTGATCCCGGCAAGTCAAATCATGTTGTTTGAAATATCCGTGGAATCCGGCAGGCAAATGCTCAAGCTGCTTGTCGATGCCGAGTCTGCCCAGCGAAGCCGTGTGCCGGAAACAGAAAAGCACATCATTCCGTGTTGTGTCGAAGACGATCCCGACTTGATGCAGTGTTTCACCACGCAACAACAACTTGTATCCACTGATGAAGACGGGACCGGCGTGAGGGTGATCCATCCGATAGCCGGTGTGAACGGCATCGCCGGATTCCTGACCGTCAGAAGTGATGCTTTCGTGGAAAAAGACCAGGAAGTAGCAGCCAGCTTTCTGCGCATTTATCAAAATTATCTGCAGCTCATCAACGATAACGAGCACGATACCCTGACCGGTTTGTTGAACCGGAAAACCTTTGACGAGCGCATCATGGCAATCATGTCAGCGCACCGTGCAGGCCATCGTCGCACATCGGACAATGAAGTAATGCAATGTTGCCTGGCCATTCTGGATATCGATCACTTCAAGAAGGTAAATGACCAGTTCGGCCATCTGTACGGCGACGAAGTGTTGTTGCTGTTTGCGCAGATCATGAGCCGAACCTTTCGCGATGACGATCAGCTTTTCCGCTATGGTGGGGAGGAGTTTGTGGTGATCCTCAAGGATGTCGATCTGACCACGGGGCTGACCGTTCTGGAACGTTTCAGAAAGGCAGTAGAGGCCTATCATTTCCCCCAGGTAGGCAATGTCACGGCCAGTGTCGGCGCGGTAAGCATCAATGGACAGGACTTGCCGACCACCATCATCGGACAGGCGGACCAGGCACTCTATTACGCAAAAGAAAACGGACGCAACCAGGTGTGCGCCTATGAAAAACTGCTGCAGGAAGGCATGCTGACCAGCGTGGTGCCTTCCCAGGGTGACATCGAATTGTTTTAACCAGGTTTACCTGGATGGCGGTCAGTCAGTGCGTCCCGGATGCCGCTGCCAGCATCTGCCCGGTCATCTCGATGCCTTGCTGAAACAGGCGCTCCAGCGGGGTGGCCAGATAGGGCAAGGCGAAACCGATGACGACAAAGCCGACGGTCAGCGTGATCGGAAATCCGATACCGAACAGATTGAGTTGCGGGGCGGCGCGCGTCAGTATGCCCAGCGCGATATTGGTGATGAGCAAAGCTGCCACCATGGGCAGCGAGAGCTGGACACCTGCGCTGAAAATCACTCCTCCCCAGTTCGCGATCTGTCTGAACATCTGACCCCCGAGGGGTGAAGCGGAAATGGGCAGGGCTGAGAAGCTGTGCGCCAGCGCCGACAGCAGGAGCAGGTGACCATTGACTGCCAGAAAAGCCAGCGTTGCCAGCAGCACCAGAAACTGGCTGATGGCATTGGATTGTCCCTGCGATTGCGGATCAAAGAAGCTTGCAAAACTCAGCCCCATGGTCATGCCGGTGATTGTCCCGGCCATTTCCACGGCGGAAAAAATGATGCGCATCGCGAAACCCATGCCGAGGCCGATAATCAACTGTTGCACCAGAATCAGCAGGCCCGGGAGGGACATCGGGTCGATGGCTGGCAATGTCGGGATGGTGGGTGCCACGATCAGCGCGAGCATGACGCCGAGACCGATTTTGACCTGTACCGGCACAATACTATTGCCAAACACAGGGGCCACTGCAATCAGCCCGAGGATCCGGGTAAGCGGCCACAGCAGTGCGGCAATCCAGGTATTCAGCTCGGCACTGGTAAGGGTAATCATTGATTAGAAGGCAAAAGTTAAAAGTAAAATCGCGCACTTCCAGGTTCTTATTGTTGCCTTTTAATTTTTGCCTTTTGCCTTTCCATTTATCCCGCTAGGGTCGGTATGCTGGTGAAGATTTCGCGCATGTAATCGAGCATGACCGACAGCATCCACGGCCCCGCCACTACCAGCGCCAGAAAAATGCCCACCAGTTTGGGAATGAACGACAGGGTCATTTCGTTGATCTGCGTCGCTGCCTGGAAAATGCTTATGATCAGACCGATGACGAGCGCCACCAGCAACATGGGTGCGGCTACCATCAGGGTGACTTCCATGGCGCGGTGGCCAAGGGTCATGACGCTTTCCGGAGTCATGGATAAATCCTCAGTAAAAACTTTGGGCGAGCGAGCCGAGCAGCAGCTGCCAGCCGTCCACCAGGACGAACAGCATCAGCTTGAACGGTAGTGCGACGATCGCAGGCGACACCATCATCATGCCCATGGACATGAGCACGCTGGCCACCACCATGTCGATGATCAAGAATGGAATGAAGATGGCAAAACCGATCTGGAAAGCGGTTTTCAATTCGCTGGTGACGAAAGCGGGAATGAGCACGCGCAACGGCACGTCTTCGGGGCCCTGCAATGCCGGGCTGTTGGAGAGCTTCACGAACAACGCCAGATCAGCCTGGCGGGTCTGCTTCAGCATGAAAGTCTTCAGCGGCGCAACGCCTTTGTCCAGCGCCTGGGTCATGGAAATCTTGTTCTCCGACAATGGCTGATAAGCATCCACGTAAATCTTGTCAAAAACCGGGCCCATCACGAACAGGGTGAGAAACAGCGCGAGGCCGACCATCACCTGGTTAGGTGGCGCCGACTGTGTTCCCAGTGCCTGGCGCAGCAAGGACAGCACGATGATGATGCGCGTGAAACTGGTCATCATCAGCAAGGCGGCGGGCAGGAAGGAAAGCGCGGTCAGCAGCAGCAGGGTTTGCAGGCTCAGCGTGTAGGCCTGGCCGCCACCAGGGGTAGGGGTGCTGGTGAATGCCTGCAGGCCTGCGGGTTCTGCTGCAGCCGCCAGCATGGGAGCGCCGAGCAAGATCAGTTGCAACAGGAATTTCAGTATCCGCAAGGCGGCTTTAGCAAGCTGTTGCATGGTGTTGTCGGGGATGTGCAGGCGGTTAATGGCCATTGCGTTTTTCCACAGTCTGCTTAAGCCAGATGGAGAAGTTTTTTGCGGCAGGTCCTGCCATGGGCACGGCATTCTCCTGGCGTGGCATGGTGGCGAGTGCATTCACACGCCCGGGAGACACGCCCACGACAATCCACTGATCCGCCGCTTCGATGATGAGCACCCGCTCGCGCCCGCCCACGCTGACGCCACCAACGACGCGGATGGCAGCACCGCCGGCTGCCCGCGTGGCGCCGAAGCGCTTGAGCACCCAGGCCAGGGCGGCCATCAATCCGAGCACCAGAATCAGTCCCAGCAATACCTGAAAAATACCGCCGGTTGGCGCCACGCCAGGCTGCATGGCGGCGTTGGCGTTGGCGGAGAACCACAGCCATGCGGCAGGAATAATGGCAATGCGTTTCATTTATTGAGTTTGCGAATGCGTTCAGCAGGCGTGATGATGTCGGTCAGGCGGATGCCGAACTTATCATTCACCACCACCACTTCGCCCTGTGCGATCAGGCAGCCGTTGACGAGCACGTCCATCGGTTCGCCGGCGAGTCCGTCAAGCTCGACCACTGAACCTTGCGCCAGTTGCAGCAGGTTTTTGATCGCAATCTTGGTGCGTCCCAGTTCCACGGTGAGCTGGACTGGAATGTCGAGAATGAAGTCGATGTCGTTGTGGGTTTCGCCCTTGGCGCCTTTGCCGGAGAGGTCCTTGAAAATGGTCTGGCTCGCAGGCTGGGGCTGCAATGCAGCGGCTTCTGTTTCGGCCACCGCCTGCTCGGCCATGGCCGCGCCCCAGTCGTCTTCGGCAATTGTCTGGGTATCTGCATTGTCAGCCATGCTGTTCTCCTTGAGTGGATTCGTTTGTACTCTGGCTCAGAAGCTTCTCGACGCGCAATGCATACTGGCCGTTGAGTATTCCGTAACTGCAATCCATCACCGGAACGTCGTCGACTTTCGCGGTGACGATTTCCGGGATGGCGAAGGGGATCACGTCGCCCACTTGCATGTTCAGGATGTCGCCCAGCGTCACCCTCGAGGTGCCCAGGTCGGTGACGATCTCGACTTCCGCGCTCTGAATCTGTTGCGTCATCAGGCGCGTCCAGCGTCTGTCCACTTCCATCGTCTCGCCCTGCAGGCTGCTGGTGAGGAGGTCGCGGATGGGCTCGATCATCGAGTAAGGCGTGCAAAAATGCATCTCGCCGCTGGCGGAGCCAAGCTCTACCGTAAAAGTGGTTGCCACCACCACTTCATTGGGGGTGGCGATGTTGGCAAACTGGGTATTCATTTCCGAGCGGATGAATTCGAATTCGACCGGATACACGAACTCCCAGGATTTCGCATAAGTTTCAAAAATGATATTCAGGATGCGCTGGATGATGCGCTGCTCGGTCTGGGTAAAATCTCGGCCCTCGACACGCGTGTGAAAACGTCCATCCCCGCCGAAAAGATTGTCTACCAGCAGGAATACCAGGCCCGGATCAAGCACCATCAACGCGGTACCGCGCAATGGTTTCATCTGCACCAGATTAAGGTTGGTGGGCACCATCAGGTTGCGGATGAATTCGCTGTACTTGCAAACCCGCACCGGACCCACCGACACTTCGGCGCTGCGCCGCAGGAAACTGAATAGGCCGATCCGGAACAGCCTGGCAAAGCGCTCGTTGATGATTTCGAGCGTCGGCATCCTGCCGCGCACGATACGTTCCTGGGTGGCCAGGTTGTAGGTGCGCACTGCCGAAGGGTCTTCCGGCGCCTGGACCTCATCCTGCTCGCCGGTGACGCCCTTGAGCAGGGCATCCACTTCTTCCTGGGAAAGAAAGCTGTCCGACATGATGCTACTGGATCACGAACGAGGTGAAGAACACGCCGGTGACACTCTGCGGCGGGGCCTTGGGTTCAAAGGGTTTGTTGACCTGTGCGATGATTTCCTGGGCAAGTTTATTCTTTCCTTCCGGGGTCAGGATGTCCGCGGCTTGCTGGCCGGAAAGCAGCATCAGCAGGCGGCTGCGCACCTGGGGTAAATGCAGTTTGATGAGCTCCACCTGGGCATCATCCTTTACCTGCAGGGTGAAGGCGGTCTGCAGGAATTTATCCGAGTCTTCCGACTGCAGGTTGACGGTGAACGATTCCATGTTGATGAATACCGGCGGTTTGGCTGGCTCGGCCTTGGCTGCGTGGGCGCTTTTCGGCTGGGTGAAATACCAGGCACCGGCACCTCCGCCGCCCAGCACCAGCACGGCGACGCCCAGTATCAGGAACAGCCGTTTTTTCGATTTGACCGGTGGCGCTTCGGATTTTACTTCAGCTTTCGGGTCAGGTTTGGGTGGCGCTTTTGCCATTCTTGTTCCTCTAGTCCTGCGTGAATATGTTGAGTGAGTTCATTATCAAGAAAAAATGCAAATACGGATGCGAGGAAAAGAGGGGGGAAGTGGGCGTATACCTTGTCTTTTGCCTTGCGCCGCCTGTTATGCGCTACGCGAAGGTATCTACCATGCCTTGACCCGCCGTCATCCCTATTTGACTGCGTCCAACCCGGATGTCGCTGTCGATTGCGCCATCCGCGCCGTGAAAACCCGGGGATGCATGCCGGGACGATCCGCCGGAGGCATCGTGCTGGTTGGGGGTGCCTGCGCTCACTGTGCTTTGGCCTAACTGAATGCCTGCGTCACCCATCATTTCGCGTAGTCTTGGCAGCGCGGCTTCGAGCGCCTGACGCACTTCCGGTTGTGCCGCAATGAAAGTCGCATTGGCCTGATCGTTGGATACGTGCAACACCACTTGCAGCGGGCCGAGGTCGGGTGGATTGAGGGTCAGCGACGCGCTTTGCTGGGCGCCTGCCACCATCCAGACGATTTTCTGGCCGAGTGCCTGATCCCATGCCGCTGTGCCCACTTTCGGCGTCAGTGTTTCGGCTGGATGCCCGACTGCAGCCTGTGCAATCGCCAGAGATGCTTGCTGTAACGGTGCCTGTGCCAGCACTGCAGGTGCGGTATCCAGCGGAATGTCGTGTATTTTTGCCGCATCGAGTTTGATTGCCGCATGATCAATGGCAGCCTGATCGAGCGCTGGCTTGGATTCCCCCGCCTGTTTGATCAGCGAAGTGAAAGCGGTATCCGGTTTGATGGGCGGCGTTTTTTCAGACGCGCCATCCAACTGCACAGCGGTCTGGGATTTCTGCACCCCGGCATGGGCAGACAACCCGGCTTTACCGACACCAGTGGTGGCGGCGGTGTCCAGTGCCGGCGCGGATGTGACGGGTTCGGCTAATTTCGTTGCTGTCTGGTTGAGATTGGCCACCAGCGCCAGCAGTTCAGCAGATGCTGAGGGTACGGCATTACTGTCCGTAGTGTTCTTGCCGTCTTTACTGTCCTTGGGCTGGGCATCGGCGGCTTCTGCCGGTTTTGCCTCCTTGGTGCTTGAGTTCGTGGTTGAAGGCGCGGTCTGCTGATCCTGGCCATTTCCGCTGTCGGCATTTTTATTCTGTGCCTTGTCAGCGTTGGCTGAATTCTGGCGGCTCGTAATCTCGCCCGAGAGTACCTGGTTGAACGGTACTTCGGCAGGCGCGGCATTCGCCTGCTTGTCTATGGGAGCGGGGCTGGTCTGGGCTTGCACGGCGTTGGTCGGGGTCATGTTCATCGTGGCTTACCGTTTGTAAAGTGTTTGCCGGGTGGCATGTTCATCCGTGAGTTTCTGATCGCGCCGGGCTTCGTGCTGTCGGGCCTGCTGTTGGGCACGGGTGGCCAGCGTAGCGAATGACATGCGCTTGCGTTCATTTTCCTGCCAGGTGCTGCGTGCCGCGTCGACCAGCTTTTGTGCTGCGCTTACGACCTCGCGTTGCCCGGCGATGGCACTGTCGAGCTTTTCCAGAAACACGCGGAAGTTGTGGTATCCCGTCGCTGTCAGTCCTGCTGCCAGGTCAGACTGGCAGCGTGCGGCGTAATCGTCGCGGTATTGCAGCAGCAGCGCGAGCTTCTGTTCGGTTTCCTCGCTGGCGCTAATCGCCGCGCCCAGCCGCTTGGCGGCCTCATCGGCGTCTTTTTTCGCCAGTTCGATGAGGGTATTGATTGCGGAATGGGTAGTCATAGTGGTTGATTATATTTTCGACGGTGCCCGGTCAATCATTCGAATAGAGCCGAAAGTTGCCCCAAGCTCTCGGTAATGCCGGCGCGTTCTGGAATATTCTGCTGAAGAAATGACTCGATCCGCGGGTGCAGCGCAATTGCCTCGTCCAGCACCGGATCGGTACCGGCGGTATAGGCGCCTACGCTGACCAGATCGCGGTTGCGTTCATAGCGCGAGTAGAGCTGTTTCAGCCGGCGGGTGAGTTGCTGGTGTTGCGGCGCGGTAATGGTGTGCATCGCACGGCTGATGGACTGCTCGATATCGATGGCGGGATAATGTCCGCCTTCGGCCAGGGTGCGGCTGAGCACGATATGTCCATCGAGGATCGCGCGCGCGGCGTCGGCAATGGGATCTTGCTGGTCGTCGCCTTCAGTGAGCACGGTATAGAAAGCAGTAATCGAACCGCCGCCGTCCTTGCCGTTGCCGGCGCGTTCCACCAGTGCCGGCAGCTTGGCGAATACGGACGGCGGGTAGCCCTTGGTGGCGGGCGGTTCGCCGATGGCCAGTGCGATCTCGCGCTGGGCCATGGCGTAGCGAGTAAGTGAATCCATGATCAGCAGCACGTGCTTGCCCTGATCGCGAAAATGCTCGGCGATGGCGGTGGCATAGGCGGCCCCCTGCAGGCGCATCAGCGGCGGTGTATCGGCGGGTGCGGCCACGACCACGGCACGCGCCAGCCCGACTGCGCCCAGAATCTGCTCGATGAATTCCTTGACTTCGCGACCGCGTTCGCCAATCAGGCCGACCACAATCACATCTGCGCTGGTATAGCGCGCCATCATTCCCAGCAGCACGCTCTTGCCCACGCCGGATCCCGCAAACAGCCCCATGCGCTGGCCGCGCCCGACGGTCAGCATGCTGTTGATGGCGCGTACGCCGACATCGAGTATGTCGGTGATGGGCGCGCGTGACAGCGGGTTGGCAGCGCGCACATTGAGTGGTGCGGTGTGCTGGGCGTGCAGTGGCCCGAGGTTGTCGAGCGGGCGGCCGGCGCCGTCCAGCACACGGCCCAACAGTTCGTCGCCGACCGGCAGGTGGCGCGTACGGTCGCTGGGACGCCGCCGTGGGTGGGCTACCTGGCCGGGGCGGGGCAGGGTTTGCACGACCTCCACGGGAAAAACGCGGGTGCCGGGAACCAAACCTTCGACGTCGCTTTGCGGCATCAGAAACAGCCGGTCGCCTTCGAATCCGACGACTTCCGCTTCCAGTTTTGAGCCATTGGGCAAGGGCACGGTACAGGCGCTGCCCACCGCCAGCTTCAGGCCCACCGCTTCCATGACCAGCCCGGCTACGCGGGTGACGCGTCCCGATACCTGCATCGGCTCGGCGATCGCCAGCAGTTCGCCGCAGTCGCGCAAATAGGCTGTCCAGCGTTGGCTGTGCGGCTGGGCCGGCGTCATGACGCGAGCCAGTCAGATTCCTTGCCCAGCGCTGCGGCAATCCGCTGCCAGCGCGTCGCGAGCGAGGCGTCGATCTGGTTGTTGGCGGTTTCCACGCGGCAGCCGCCAGGCTCTAGTTGCGCGTCTGCGGCCAAATGCCAGCCGGTCTTGTCGAGCTCGTCCCCCATCTGGTTTCTGACCAGCAGCAGGTCGTTCGGATTGAGGTAGAGGCGTGCCGGCTGGTGCAGGGTAGGGAGGTAGTGAATGGCTTCGCTGACAATGACGTTGATGAGCTCCGGGCGCACGTCCAATGCGGTCTTGAGCATGGCCTTGGCGAGATCAAGCGCCAGATCCAGAATGTCGCTGGCGATCAGTTCATCTGCCTGCGCGACCTCGCTGGCAAAGCTTGCGGCGATGGTCTGCAAGCGCAGCCTTTCCTCGGCGGCCTCGCTGCGGCCTGCGGCGAGGCCGGCAGTGCGGCCTTCCGCAATGCCCGCTGCATAAGCTTCAAGCCGGGCCTGTTCGCGAATTTTTACGATTTCATCGACGGTAGGCAGCGAAACGGCGGATGAATTTGCCGCTGCCGAGGTGACCCGGTCATCGTCGAAAGACGCCATTTCCCAACGCTGGTAAGCGGATTGCTGCTCCTTGGGGACGACGTTAGACATAGGCATCCTCGCCATTCGCGCCAAGCATCAGCTGGCCTTCGTCGGCCAGGCGGCGCACGATCTGCAGGATTTCCTTTTGCTGGGCCTCGACTTCCGACAACCGCACCGGGCCCTTGGCTTCGAGGTCTTCACGCATCATTTCGGCAGCGCGCTGCGACATGTTGCTGAATATTTTCTCGCGCAGTTCCGGTGCCGCGCCCTTGAGCGCAACGATCAGCGCGTCGGACTGTACTTCGCGCAACAGCAGCTGGATGCCGCGATCATCGATGTCCATGATGTTATCGAACACGAACATCTCGTCCATGATCTTTTGCGCCATGTCATCGTCGTAGTTTTTCAGGCTTTCCATGACCGAGGCTTCGGTTTCACCGTTCATGAAGTTGAGGATTTCCGCAGCGACGCGGATGCCGCCCATCGGTTTTTTCTTGAGGTTTTCGTTGCCGGAGAGCAGTTTGGTGAGCACGTCGTTGAGTTCGCGCAGCGCTGCCGGTTGTACGCCATCCAGCGTTGCGATACGCAGCATCACATCGTTGCGCAAGCGTTCGGTGAAATTCCTGAGTATTTCGGAGGACTGGTCCCGCTCCAGATGCACCAGGATCGTCGCAATGATCTGCGGATGCTCGTTGTGGATGAGTTCCGCCACCGACGGCGCATCCATCCACTTCAGGCTCTCGATGCCGCTGGCATCGCGGGCGCCGAGGATGCGGTTGAGCAGCGAGGCGGCCTTGTCGTCGCCCAGGGCTTTGGTCAGCACGGTGCGGATGTAGTCGTCCGAGTCTATGCCCAGCGATGAGCTGCGCTCCGCTTCCTGGCGAAAGTCGTTGAGTACCGAAGCGACCTGATCGTGTGCGATGGATTTCATCACGGACATGGCCTGCCCCAGTTTCTGCACTTCGCGCGGACCGAGGTATTTCATTACTTCCGCAGCCTCGTCATGGCCCAGCGCGAGCATCAGGATGGCGCCCTTTTCTATGCCGATATCATTGCTCATTGCCGTTCACCCAGGTCTTTACCACGTTCGCCACGATTTTTGGATCCTGCTTCGCCAGCTGCTTGGCCATTTCCAGGTTCTGCTGGTAGCCAAGCACGCCGTGCGTGGTCAGGTCCATGAGTTCTCCGTCTGCAGACATGTGGGATATGTGAACCATATCGTCATCGCCGGGGCCCCGCAGTGCAGCACGTGCCTCCGCATCTTCGGATAATTTGCGCAGCATCGGCTTGAGCACGCCGAAAAACAGGTAGAGCAGCACTGCGATGGCGATCAGGTATTTACCGATATCCTTGGCGAGCTGAATATTTTCAGGCTGCTTCCATAGCGGCACTTCGGGAATGACTTCCTTTTCAGCACCGGCAAATGGACTGTTGACTACATTCAACGTATCGCCGCGTTGCTGGTCGTAGCCCATGGCCTCTTTTACCAGATCGGTGATCTGGGTCTTTTCGGCGGCAGTGAGCGGCCGGCTGATGACCTTGCCCGATTTGTCGATGGTGTTCCTGTAGTTGACAACGACCGCAACCGACAGGCGCTTCAGGCCCCCCATGGGCTGCTGTACGTAACGGACGGTCTTGTCGAGCTCGTAATTAACCGTGGATTCTTTCTGCGTATTGGTGGGCGGGCTGGCGGGAGCGGCTGCAGGCGCTGGATTCTGGGCAGCCGGCGCGGTGATCGGGGCCGTTGCAGGAGCGGGCGGCTGATTGGAAAGCGCGCCCGGCACGCCCGTTGCATTGGCGCTGCCGCCGTTGATCGTTTCATTGGTTTGCTGGCTACGTATCGATGCCGCGTCGGGCGTCTGGTTGGGCTTGTAGGTTTCAGCAGCCTGCTCGCTATGGGAAAAATCCACATCGGCCGTGGCCTCGGCGTGCACATTGTTGGCACCTACAATCGGGGTAATGATGGATTCGACGCGCTTGACGATGCTGCGCTGGAGCTCATGGATGTACTTGAGCTGGCTGGGGTCGAGGCCGTTGGCGCCGACGCTCGCGCTGGTATCGGAGAGCAGGTTGCCGTTCTGGTCAACAATGGTCACGTTTTTGGTCGGCAGATCCGGCACGCTGCTGGCAACCAGGTGCACGATTGCGCTGACTTGTTGTTGATCCAGTACCCGGCCGGGTTGCAGATTGAGCAGAACCGATGCCGTGGGTTTCTGTTGTTCGCGTACGAATACCGACGATTTCGGCAGGGCGAGCAGCACGCGTGCCGATTGTACCGTCGAAATCGACTCAATCGAGCGCGCGAGTTCACCTTCCAGCGCGCGCTGGAAATTAACCTGTTCAAGGAATTGGGACACCCCCAGTTTCTGGTTTTCCATCAATTCGAAGCCGACGTTGCCGCCTTTGGGCAAGCCTTGCGAGGCCAGCTTGAGACGCGCCTCGTATACCTGGTTCGCCGGCACCAGGATGGCCCCGCCGCCTTCGGCAAACTTGTAGGGCACATTCATCTGTTGCAGGGAAGCGACGATGGCGCCGCCATCGCGGTCGCTGAAATTGGAGAACAGGACGCGATAATCCGGTTGCTGGCTCCACATCCACACGGCGGCCATGATGGCGATGACAGCTGCAATCCCCAGCATCTGCAAAAACCTGCGCCCGCCAGGTCCCTGCGCCAGACCCATGATCCTTGGCGTGAGCGCGCCTTCGCCTGCTACAGCCATGACGCGTCTCCGCAGTCGTTGCGGTCAGGGTTTATCCGGCTGCTCTGGATGTTTTGATTCATGTTGTTTCCTCGCGAATTCGGGGTGCTCGCCTCAGCATCGATTATCAGCATGGCGCAACATTTCAATTGCTTGAATAGAGGAGTGTTTCCGGTGCTTATCCGGCTGAGGCTGCGGCGGCCGCGTGATAACGTGGCGTTGTAGAAAGCCATGAACTTCTGCGTGATGGCGGGCAGTGGTTGGGACTTGATGGAGTGAGCGATGAAGACCGGGATGATCGATACCAGCAGAATAGAAGCGATGATGGCGCAGTTGAAGGCGGCGGCGGTGCGCCCACAGGGCGCGGACAGCCCCATGCAAATCGGGAAGACCGCGGGCAAGGTGGATTTCGCAGATGCGCTGAAATCGTCGCTCGATCAAGTCAACAATGTGCAGCAGCAATCAGAGCAGCTGGGCCAGCGTTTCGCCGCCGGCGACGACAAAGTGAACCTGTCGGATGTGATGATTTCCATGCAGAAAGCCAATATCTCCTTCCAGGCGACGGTCCAGGTACGCAACAAGCTGGTCGCCGCTTATAACGAGATCATGAACATGCAGATTTGATCTGAACTGAAAGGCAAAAGGCAAAAGGCAAAAGGCAAAAGGCAAAAGGCAAAAGGCAAAAGGCAAAAGGCAAAAGGCAAAAGGCAAAAGGCAAAAGGCAAAAGGCAAAATCAAGCCCAGGGAAGTGCCTTGAATTTTGCCTTTTGCCTTGCTTTAAATCTCACCCCAGGCCGGTAATTTTCGCGTTACGTTCCCGCTCCAGGTGCATGATGTAGCGTTGTACTGCCGCCAGCATGGCCTTGGACAAATCGACGAACTGGCATCCCAGTCGGCGATTGGTTTTGCCGTTGAATAGGGTCAGTTCCTGCGAATTCCTGATTTGCAAGGTGACCGTGATCACGCCGAGGCCGGGCAGGTCGATACGACAGTTCTCGTATTCGCGCCCGATCGTGGTATCCAGTATTTTCTTGTCATCCAGCAGGGCAATCCCGCCGCAGCTGATGTCTACCAGCGGTGGCGCATAGCTGCCGCCACCGACACCTGCTGGGAACGGAATCCTGCAAAGTATGGGATTGCTCATGGGGGTGTTGACGCGGTAGTACTCGCGTCGCTGCAGCCGAATGAGGCTGGGGGGAATGGGGATACGCAGGGCAGGGCGGTCTTCATGCAGCGCATCGTCCGCGCCCGCGACGGAAAACAGGATGCGCACCTTGTCGAGCGATGCTTCGAAGGCGATGTCGTCCGATTGGGTAATGCGCTGATTCAGCAATGTGCTGGGCGCACAGTCGATGATCACGGCATCGTTGGCCTCGTCCACTTCCAGTATCGAGGTGACGACAGCATCCGCTCCGCCATTGACCAGCATGGTGATGAGCTGGTGATGTTCGCCAATGGCGCGTAGCAGGGCAACGATTTCACGACGCGAATGCACCACATAAGGACTCTGATTTTCCGTGCCGAAGCCGGGGCAGTCATTGGGCATGTTGGTAAACGATCTGGAAAAATAAAAAAATGAGCATCAGCGGATAGCGCAGTATGCCAATTAGTGCGATGCATCGCTATTCTGGCGCTCCGTTTCAATGCGGTATAGCCAGGCGAGCAACTCTGCAACGGCCCGATACAGGGCGGGCGGAATGTGCTGGTCGAGTTCAACCTGCATCAACAGGGCAACCAGTTCCTTGGACTCATGCACGAACACGCCATGCTCTTTGGCGCGGGCGATGATTGCTTCGGCAATCAGGCCATTGCCCTTGGCGACGACTCTGGGTGCCGCAGCGCCGGTCTGGTAGGCGAGTGCGACAGCGCTCTGCAGCGGTGCGCCAGGCTCATTCATCCTGTTTCACCATCAGCGAATCCAGCGGAATGCCGGCAGCTTCCAGGGCAGCGGAAAGCTGCGCGCCGTGTGCGCGTAACGAAGAAGCCGAGGCTTCCGTGCCGGCGTGAATCTGGACGTGCAGGCGTTCTCCTGTCAGGCGTATGGTCGCCGCTACCGTACCCAGCGTCGGCAGCTCAAAACGTACCTCGCTGCGCCAGGACGACGGCATGTCGCGGCTGCTGCCTTCGGGCGTGTCCTCGCCAACTTCCCATTCCATGGCCTGACCGGGCCAGGCCTCGCCACGCCATAGCACGCGTTGTTGCTCCAGCGTATTCAATTGCTGGTTGATCAATTGCGTCAATGCTGTGCTGTTTGCGTCGGGACGGGGCAGGACAGTCGTGGTATCTGTTTGCAGCGCAGTAACGGGGTCGGCATGCAGCGCAGTGAGTGGATCGGCTTGCAGGGCTCGTCCAGCCTGGGCTTGCGGTTCACGCAGCAGCTCCGGCAAGGAACGGTTGCCATTGGCCCATTCGCGCACGTGCGCCTCATAGAACAGACCGCTGAAGCCGATGGTGTCATGCAAGGCAACGGCGATCTGCGCCGTATTCATGGCAGGCGAGGCGATCAGTGCTGTTTTGCCGACCACCCTGTCAGGTGCGCCATTCTGTTGTGCGGTATGCAGCAGGTTATCGATGAGCCGGCCGGTGGTGCTGAGCGTAGTCGTGGCTGCTCCCGGCTGGGAGCCGAGCAGGAATGTGAGCTGAGGTTCCCGGCTCATCAGGGTCAGCGGCAGCAAATCGCCAACGCGCGTGGCGGCGGGCAAGACCATGCGCGCCACGGTATCGGCGATGCGCACCAGAAAACTGCCATCATCCAGATGCGACAGCACCTTGCCCTGGAATTGCTGGCCCAATGCGCTTTGGGTGAACCGGTGAGATGCCTCCTCGCGTGCATCCGCAAGCGGCAACACATGCATCAGTGCCTCGATCGGGGTGACCGGTCGCGCACCTGGCATTTCCGGCCGCACGGGGGTCATGCTCAGCCCGCCTGATTCATGCCATAGGACATGGACAGTTTGCGCTCGGTGCTGGCGTTGTTCATCAACGACGACAGCTGCGCCATCCACGGCTCGGTAATGTTGCGTATCTCGCGGTCATCCGCAAGAATCCTTTGAATGATCGTCAGCTTGCGTTCGCGCATGGCCCCGGTCAGTGCCGAGCGCGGTTCGCCTTTTTCAAGCGTGCGTACATGGCCGGCGCAGCGCGATTCCAGCGCCGCCAGACGTTCCCAGTCGCTGTCGCGCGCGGCGGCCAGCATTTGCTCGGTGATGCCCGCCACCGACTCATACACAGAGATGATTTCTTCGCTATTCATCATAGAGGTCACGCTCTCACAAAGGAATTAACACGCGGCATGATGGGATCCTGCACCGATACCGCCGGCGCTGGTGCAGTTGCCACCGGGGTACCGATGGCTTCCCAGGCTTCGCGCAGCTGGCTGAGCAGGCTGCTTACTTCCTCCAGGATGGCAGGATCGTTGTTGAGGTTGGCGACCAGCAGGCGGTTGCTCATGTATTCGTACAGGGCATCCAGGCTGACCGCGATTTCCCCGCCGGCAGCCTTGTCCAGGCTGGCGCGCAAGCCGCTGTCTATAATTGCGATTGCCTGGGAAATGGCGCGTCCCTTGGCCGCGGTTTCGCCGCTCTGCATCTGCTGCATGGCGTTGGCGATGGCAGCTTTTGCACCGTCAAACAGCATGACGATGAGCTTGTGCGGATTTGCCGCTACCACGCCGGTTTCCATGCCGACGGTTGCATAAGTATTTGCATTGTTGCGTGCTGTTCCAAACATTTCAGATTCTCCCTTATGCGTTCTTGGGTAAATTCGCGAGTTGCTGTGTTAAAAAGCTGCTGGTGGTGTTCATGCTGCTGATCATCGTATCCAGCGCAGTAAATTCCGCGCGGTAGCGGGCCTCGATGACGGTCAATCGCGCGCTCATTGCCTGTTGGTCAACATTCAGGCGCTGGATCGAGGTATTGATGCCATCGGTACTCGACGAAATGAGGCCACCCGAACCAAGCATGGAATTCGCGAGCGAATTGAACTGATAGGCGTAGCCTTGCGAGTAATTGACCGTGCCGCGTGCACCCGTCGTGCCACCGCTGATCTTGATTTGCAGGCCTTGCGAAGCATCGCCGGTGGCGCCGGTGAGATACTGCCCGGAACCAGTGGCGGCAACTCCATTGATGGTGCCGGCGGTATCCACGCCATTCGCGACCACGGCAGCACCGCCAAAGTTGAGATTGGCCTGGCCGTTGCCGCCGGTAATATCGGCGGCGGACGCCGAGCCGTAGCGATTGGAGGTGATCTTCAACACACCGGCCGACTGCGTCACCGTCACCGTTGATCCTGCCGACGAGAACGCGCTCGCGCCGTTGATTTGCGACTGTATTTGTGTGGCCAATGCCGCGGCGTTGGCGTAGCTGCCCTGCGCCAGGGTCACGTTGGTGGTGACGCCATCCACCAAAACTTGCAGCGTGTCGTTTACCCCGGTGGTGATGGTCAGTCCGGCGGCGGCTGAGGCGGTGGCGTTGCCCTGGGTGGCGAGCTGCGAGACATTCACGCTGTAAGCACCCGGTGCGGTGAGTGCACCGGCACTCGAATAGCCAACCAGGCTATCCGACGTTTTTCCCACGGCAGCGAACAGCCCGGCGATATCGCTGAAATTGCTGGTGACCGCACTCTGCAGCTTGGTGTTGTCTACGGCAAGTGTTCCATCTTTCTGTAAGGTCACGCCGATCTGCGACAGTTGCGTGAGGGCGCTGGCACCTCCCGCAACCTGCGTGGATAGCACACGACGGATCTGGTTCTGCATCAGCGATACCGAGGCATCGCCATTGAATAGCGCGGCCTGTTTGGTGGTGGGGTCGTATGCGGTTGCGGCTGCCAGGGTTTGCGTGATGTTGTTGTAAGCCGTGACAAAAGCGTTCACCGCCGTGGTGACCGAGCCGGCGTCTTGCGCCACCGTCAGGCTGGTGGGCGTGCCGACATTGGTCTTGGCCAGATTGAGGGTGACGCCCTGGATCGCATCGGTGACGGTATTGGTGGTTTTGGTGATGGCGACGCCATCCAGCTTGAAATTGGCATTCTGGGCAGTGACGGTTTCAGCCAGCGCCTGGCCGCTGTTGTTGGCCGGATCCTGGCTGAGCAGGCTGGAAAGTGTGGCATCGCCTGACACCGAAATTTTCATGCTGTTGCTGATGCCGGTGGTGGTGTCGGTCAGCACCAGGCGATTGGGCGTGGCGCTGCCATCGTTCACGATGGTGGCGGACACGCCGATATTGGCGCTGTTGATGGCATCGCGGATGCCGGACAGCGAATTATTGCTGGCATCGATGGTGATGCTTTTGCTGCCAGCGCCGTTGCTGGTGAAGCTGGCGCCAGTGTAGGTGCCGTTGCTGAGTGTGCCGCCGGAAATCGTTCCGAAATCAAAGGTCAGCGTGGTGGTAGCGCCGCTGCCGATGGCGGCGCTCGTGCTGGCCTGCCCCGCGCTGACCAGTTTTTGCGCCTGGGCGAGACTGGATACTTCCAGCGCATAGGTGCCGGGTGTGGCACCCGTACTGGCGCTGGCCGTGGCAACGGTGGCATCGGCCAGGGTGGCGGTCAGGCTCTGAAACTGGGCGGGACTGGATAATCCCTGCATCGCGCTCTGAAACTGCGACAGCGCGCTCTTGATCTGGCCATAACCGGAAAGCTTCGCCTGATAGCTCGCTACCTGGTTGTTAAGCGCCGTGAGCGGCTGTTGTTCGACCGTCATCAATTGCGTGACGATGCTGTTGACGTCCAGCCCCGAGCCTATTCCTGGTGATGAGATTGCCATGATGTGCTTCCTTGTGTGAGCTTGACGCTCAGGCCTTTTCCCGGATCAGGAGGCCCTGCAGCTTGTCCAGTTCCCTGGCAATGGCAAGCACTTCCTTGGAAGGCGTTTGCCGGATGACGGTATTGGTTTCGGTATCGACGACCTTGACCAGGGTTCGGCCGCTGCCCTGGTCAATGCTGAATTCAATATTGCTGGCGATCGGTTTGAGTAATTTGTTAATCGCGTCGACTGCGCGTTGCAACTCGGTTGCATCGACAGCGGTTGGTTTGTGCGGCGCCTGCATTGCGACGGGGGCGCCGGTGTTCGGTACGGCGGGAAGAGCTGATGGTGCGCCAATCGCAGGCGAGGTCGCTGGCCGGCCTGCCGGTGGTGGGTTTGGCACCTGCGTAGTACTCGGTATTTGACTGATGTCCATGTCTACATCCCCTTGAAGTGGGAAGATGGAAAGCGGTTGCCCGCCTTCCATCCGGTTACGGCAACCCGGCAGGGTTGCCCGTTACTGATTAACGCAGCAGGGCCAGCACGCCGTTCGGCAGTGCGTTGGCCTGTGCCAGCATCGCCGTACCAGCCTGTTGCAGGATCTGGCCGCGGGTCAGGTTGGCGGTTTCTGCAGCGAAGTCGGTGTCCTGAATGCGGCTACGTGCTGCAGACAGGTTTTCCGAGGTGGTCTGCAAGCTGCTTACAGCGGATGCGAAACGGTTTTGATACGCGCCCAATGCTGCACGGCTGCTGTTGATGGTGTTAATTGCGCCATCGATTGCGGTCAGCGAACTGGTGGAGCTGCTGGCAGTCAGCAGATTTGTTGAGGAAATGCTGACTACATTCAAGGTGGTGGTCGGTGAGGTAGTACCAGCAGTTAAACCCGCACTGGCTGGCGCACCACCGCTGACCACGATTCCCGCTGCGTTGCTGGAAATCAGGGAAATCGTGCCATGGGTAGCTGCTGCTGACAGGCCGGTATCGGCAGCTAGCGTGGCGTAAGCTCCCACTGCCGCTACTGTAATGTCACGCCCATCTGCAGCGCTTAATGTGACTTTGCCGGTATTGTCTGCGGTGGCTGTGACGCCGGTCTGGCTGGAAACCAGGTTGATGGCGGCGGCAGTGTTGGCGCCTTGTCCAGGCGCAGTACCACCTGCAGCAATGGCGCCAATATTTACACCATTAATACTGAAGCTGCCTGCAGCAACCGCAGCAAAGGCAGTTTGGACTGCTCCCGTAACGCTGGTGGCGTTTGCAGTGGCAGTGACACCAGACTGAGAGGAAACCGCATTGATCGCTGCTGCGATGGAAAAAGCGCTGGCGGCAGTTTGACCGGCGGCTGAGCCAATGGCGGAGGCGCCGACCTGGAAGCCATTCAGGGTCAAATCGCCTGCGGCCAGAGCGGCTGTCGTGGCGGTACCAGTCAGCGTTGTCGAGGTGGAGGTGCCGCTACCACCCAGTGCAGCACTACGTGCACTTGCAATCGACGCGACCGTAATCTGGTCACTGCTGGTATTGTTCGCGCCTACTTGAAAGCTTTGCGCAGTAAAGGAGCCGTCGAGTAGATGCACACCGTTGAATGCGGAGGTTTTTGCGATACGATCATTCTCAGCAGAGAGTTGCTGATATTGAGCATCCAGCGCGGCGCGGTCTGAAGCCGAGTTGGTTGCGTTAGCTGATTGCACGGCAAGATTACGCATGGTCTGCAGGTTGGTGCCGATTTGAGCGAGGTCACCTTCGGCGGTCTGCGCCAGGGAGATACCGTCATTGGCGTTGCGCGCAGCCTGGGTAGAGCCGTTGATCTGCGACGTCATACGTTCGCTGATGGCGAGGCCGGCGGCGTCGTCTTTGGCACTGTTGATGCGCATACCGGAAGACAAACGCTGCAATGCGGTGGTCAGCGATGATTGGGAGGTGGTGAGGTTGCGCTGAGCATTCAGCGAAGCGATGTTGGTGTTGATATATGAAGCCATTTTAGATCTCCTTAAGATTCCTGTGGTTTGATGGATCCGGCTTAAGCGCCGTCAACTTTGGTTTGACCTTGGTAAGGCCAGGCATTCAAACCGCCGTTATTTAGCTTATCGGGACGTGCCAGAGAAAAATTTAGGGTAAAAACAAATTTTTCTTTTTGCTGGCGCTGCCCGAACTTGAACCGCCTTTCCACGCTTCGGCAGCAATCGCGAAAATCTTTAATCCTGGAGATATTTAAGTGATACCGTCCGGGCTAGTCCGCGGCGACCGCGCGGTTCTTGCCGGCTTTCTTGGCTTGATACAGTGCCGCGTCGGCGCGCTGCAACACCGATTTGGGATCTTCGCCAGGGGCGCTTAGCGCGACGCCGGCGCTGAAGGTGATCAGCAGGCGCTGGTTGTTGTGCATGAAGATGCGCCTGGTCAGCTCTTTTTTCAGGCGTGCCACGACACTCATGGCATCTTCCAGAGAAGTGTCGGGGAGCACGACCAGGAATTCCTCGCCGCCAAAGCGGCCGATGACATCCATGGTGCGCAGTGTTTCCTTGATGATTTTCACCACGTGGATCAATGCCTCGTCACCCGCGCCATGGCCATGGGTGTCATTGAGATGCTTGAAATCATCCATGTCCAGCAGTGCAATACACAGCGGCGTGCCGCGCCGTTTGGCGCGTGCCTGTTCGCGTTCGAACACGTCATCCAGCCCGCGCCGGTTGAGGCTGCCGGTCAACTGGTCCTCGCGCGCGAGTTCGCTCATTTGTGCGAGCCGGGATTCCAGCTCGTGGATTTTGGCTTCGGCGTCCTGCGCTTTCTGGCGTGCCGCCAGCATTTCATCGCGCGAATCCAGGGCATGCGCCTGCACCGTGCGCGTATCGCGCATGACGTCGTCGAGTACCGAATTGAGTTCGTTGATGCTGCCGGCCCTGGCGATTTTCTGCGAATAGGTATCCATTTTTTCATGGTAATCGCCGGTGCTGACGGCGACCGCATTCAAACGATCAATGAACATCGCAACCATGTTCTTCACCGTGATCTTGGCTTCCACCAGGCTGCTCTTCAACGTGCCCTGTTTGTAGATCACTTCCTTGAGGCTGCGCGTGGCATCTTCCAGCGCATGGAGATTGACCGGGCCGGAGATGAGGTTCTGCACCACATCGATCTGGCCGCGCAACCAGCTTTCCTCTTCCAGCAGATCGCGCACGTTATCCAGCAGGAGCTTGAACAGGCGCAACAGCAATTCCTGATGCTCAGCCTGGTCGCCGCTCTTCAGTTCGATGCGGAAGCACAGCTGCTTGAGGCGGTTGGCGGCATCGTTGAGCGCGGCTTCGGTTTGTGCCTCTTTGATCGCAGCCGCCAAGGATTCGGATTCGGCAGCGAGTTCCGGGGTGCCGGCGAGGAGGGAGGCGACGCCAAATGTCAGGGTGCGGGTGAGCAGCTCACGCAGCAGCTGGATTTGCTGATTGTCGTCAGCCGGTAAATGCACTGGCGCGCTGGCGACCGGGGGCGGATTCTTCAGACGCTGTTCAATCAGCTGCGCGAGACCCTCCGCATAGTCCTGCCAGTCGCGAGCCTCCACGGCGCGATTGAAGCGGATGCCCAGTCTGGCTGCGTCGCCGCGTGCATGCGCCAGGTTTTTGGCAAAATCGGCGAGTACGGTTTCCGCGTCAATATCCGCCGCGGTGCCCGCAATTTCATTGTAGGCAGTGCGATAAGCGTCCGGCGTCGGGGCAGTGCGCTGCAGTGCCAGCCGACGGAAGGCCTCTCGCGCAATGTCGGCGGCATTTTGCGGATGAGGAGAGGCAGGCGTGTCTTTCATGGAGGTGCTCAGCGAGCCTTGCGGAAAGAATTCTGATAGTGGACATATTAGGCGGATTCATGTGCTGCCCATAAGACGATTAGTGGCTGAAATATTCGCCATTTCAGGGTTTAACTGGTTTTCCCCGGGTAAATCCGCAAAGCAGTTGAAGCCACAGAAAACACAGAGGCCACGAGTGGACTGGCAATACGTTGCTTTTCTCTGCGTTCTCTGTGCGCTCTGTGGCCAAAGCTGTTTTTAGGGTAAATCGATGTTTCCCTAAGCCGGTAGGCAGCGCACCAGCAGGGCGGTTTTGTCCAGCGCCGCCAGCGCCCGCTCAATGACCGCCGCGCTGCTGTCCCGGCCCCCCGCTGTCGCTTCGACCACCAGGCGCGCGCTGGCGCACAGGCGCAGCGCGCTCACCGGCAAGCCATGACGCTGGCCGAAGGCAACGGGCTGTCCCAGCTGGTAGCGCAAGGCGGCGATGGGGAGATTCAGGCCGGGATGGCCGCTCAGATCGGCTTGCAGGCATTGATAGACCTGGGCTGTCTGTTCCCGGTTTAACGGCCCGTTTCCAGATCGGGTTGCCGGGTGATGCAGCAGAAACGGGAAAATCGTCGGGATATGGTCCCAGCTCAGCGCCTCGATCAGGGGACGGCGGTCGATCCGGGGAACGGGGATCAGCTCGAAGCTGGGATCGCTCTCCAGTCGATGCTCAACGGCACGGGCAAAGGCGTGCAGAAAGCGCGCGACATCTGCTTCCGGCACGGCGCGAAACGCGCGCAACTCTGCCATGGCGGCTTCCCAGCGCAGCAACAGCCCGAAATTGGTCGCGTTGTCGAGGATGCCGGCTGTGTTCCAGCCATCCGGCCAGTCGGCTGCGCCGGAATAAGCCTGCAAGGCACGCGGCAGCGGGTGTCTGCGCAGGCGTTGTGCGGCTGCCGAGGGGATCAGCAGCGCGCCCGAGAAAGTCGGGCCGGTGAGGAATTTCGAGCCGGTCAGGGCGACCATGAAGCCATGCGCCAGATAGGCGCGCAGGGTGGAGGGTGCGAGGCGGAACTGGCACGCATCGACCAGGATATCGAGCGCATCCGGCCAGCGCCGCTGCAGCGAGGCAATGCAAGCCAGGCTCGGCGCGATCAGGCCGGTTTTGGAAACGTCGGTGAGTATCAGCAGCACGCGTCGCCCTTGCGCTATGGCATGGGCCGCCAGGGATTCGATGTCGGCGTCCACTGCCGCCAGCGGACGCGGGGTGCCGTCGGCCAGGCGTATCGGCACCGCCACGACTTCGATTGCACCGCTGCCGGTGATGGCGTTGCCCGCGCTGACCGCATCCCCGAGTGCGGTATGGGCGCTGAAGTAGCGGCCGGCCAGTGCCGCCGGCACGCCGCTGCCGGTTTCCTCTGCGTTCACCATCAGTGCGAGTGGGGGCACGGAAGCGCGGCTGCCGGTGAGCTGGGCGGCAATCAGGTGCAGGTCCGTACCCGATGCGGCGAAGACGATTTCGACACCGGGCAGATCGCCTGCGCCGCATAGCTGAGCCAGTTCCTGACGCAGCCGATTCAGTTCGCGGGCGTAGGCGATGGCCTGCGGTTGCGCGTCGGCGGCGAGGAGGCGGCGGCGCAGATCGTCCGCCGCCGCAAAGCCCACCTCGGAGATCACCGATGCGGTTGCGGATCCAAAAGCCAGCAGGCCCGGATCGGGTTGCGGCGGGCAACCGTACTGGTTTAAAGCCTGGCCCGGCGCCAGGGCGATGCGGGTATCGCCGCCTTCCACCAGCAGCTGTTGCGTGGCCGGAAACGAGGGCCGGTCATCGCTATTGCGCACTGTCAAGATCAGGGCCGATGACTTGCATGGGTCAGCATGTCGCGAAAGGCAGTGAACACCTTGCGCATCTGCGGCTGTTTATACGGGAACAGGTCGACCGGATCCAGCGCGTGGACGATCATGTTGCTGTCCACCTCGAAAATCAGCAATTCGCCGGCAGCGGTTTCGCCGCAATCGATGCCGAGGTAATCGAGCCCCATGCGTGCGCTGATGGCGCGGAAGGCGGCTGCATGGCGGCGCGCGAAATCGTCGTCGAAGCCGGCCATGAAGCGCGCCTCCTCGGCGCGTTTTTCCGCGCTTTCGGTCATGCCGGCATTCAGGTAATGAATCATCCAGTGTTCGGATATCGCCATATGGCAGACATACGGGTGCCCGCCGATGAGGACAATGCGACACTTCCGGAACAGACCGTCGGCGCCGCGATAGTCGACGAATCGGGATACATAAAAGGCGTTCGCCGGCTGCGCCTGCAGATAGCCGGTAATCGCTGCCGGCGAATCGAACTTGTCCAGTCCTTGTCCGGCATGGGAATCCACCGGACGCACGATGATCGGGAAATCGCCGTCTTCAAGGATGTCGGTAATCGGGCGCTGTTCGCGGCCGACTTGCTCCAGGGTTTGCCGGTCGATGCGCACCGTGGCCGGCATGACTACCCCCGGCGCGGATGCCAGCAGCGCGCAGGCGCCGTCGCGCGACACGCCGGCGATTCGCTCCGGCGCATTCAGCAGCGGACGTGGCCAGTCCTGGACCAGGTCGGCAACATGGTGCAGCAGCGCACGATTCTGATCGGATTCGCCGACGGCAACGAATGCCACGTCGTGCTCCGGCAACAGCGCAGGCAAGGGCAGATGCGGCGCCACATACAGCATGTCGAGCGCGATATCGGACCCTTCGACCAGAAATTCCATGGGTGAATTGGCCATCAAATCGCCCGGTCCCATGATGACGAGCAGGCGCATGGCTGCCGCCCCATTGGCCGCCGGCAGGTGATACAGCGCTTGCATCTCCAGCGCCTGGGCCTGTACGGCGAGTGCGGCGTCGCGATTGCCCTGCAGCTGCAGCAGCGTCGACAGATCCAGCAAGGTGTTGGCGTCGTGCGGATGTGTCTCTGCGCGCTGCAGCAGACGCGCCCCGAGGGGACCGAGATCGGCGCCGGAAAAGACCATTCGCATTAAGGCTGCCAGGCCGATGAGCGGTTCGCGGTCAGCGTCATGCGTGGGGGATGGTTGCGGAGATTCGGGGTTCATTCTGTTTTCCTGAGTTACCCGGCCGCTGGTAGCGGCTTCGCCGAATGCAAGCGTCGCCTGCAGCAGTGCGTCGATGTCACGGGTTTCGGTGCGGTGATTGACGATGGCGGCGCGAATCGCGACGTGGCCGTTGATGGTGGTGGTTGACGGTGCGGCGATGCCCGACTCCTGTAATGAAGCGGCGAGTTGCGTATTCACCTGGTCGGCATTGTCGCTGCGGTAGCGGAAGCAGACGATGTTCAGCGCCACCGGCGCCATCAGTTCCAGCATCGGCATGGCCTCGATACGCTGCTTCATGTACTGGGCCAGCGCGCAGGTGCCGGAAATCGCCTGGCCAATCTGCTCCGCACCGTAGACCTTGATGGTGAACCAGGTTTTCAGCGCCCTGAAACCACGCGACAGATCCGGCCCGAAGTCGCACGGCCAGGGCGATCCGCCGGCCAGACCGCAGGCTTCGCGGCGCAGGTAGGCTGCGGGTGAAGCGAAGGTGGCGTGATGCAAGGCGCCGTCTCTAACCAGGATAAACCCCGCGTCGTAGGGTACCTGGCCCCACTTATGGAAATCGAAGGCGATCGAGTCCGCGCGCTCGATGCCGCGCAGGCGCGGTGCAATATCCGGGGCCAGCATGGCGAGCGCCCCGTACGCGCCGTCGACGTGAAACCACAGCGCTTGCCGCTGGGCGATGTCTGCCAGCACGGCGAGATCATCGATGGCGCCGACATCGACGGAACCTGCCGTCGCAGCGATGAAAAACGGCGTGAAACCGGCGCTGCGATCTGCTGCAATGGCCTGTTCGAGTGCTGCGTTGTCCATCTGGTATTGCTCATTCACCGGGATGATGCGCAGGGCATCCATGCCGAGACCGGCAAGGTCCATCGCCTGCGCGATACAGCCGTGGGCACCGGCGGAAGCGTAAGCGGTGAGGTGCTTGCCGCTGGCAGCGACGCCGCTCTGGCGCACCTCGGTGCCCAGCGCTGCGGTGCGCGCAACCAGTACGCCGATCAGGTTGGCCATCGAGGTGCCGGTCACAAACAGGCCGCTGGCGCTGTCCGGAAAGCCGAACAGCTCGCGCATCCACTGCAATATCTGGCGTTCCACCTCGATGGGCATCTGGTCGCGTCCGCCCAGATTGGCGTTCAGCCCCGCCGCCAGCATTTCCGCCAGCATGCCCACCGGCGTGCCGCCGCCATGCACCCAGCCCATAAAACCGGGATGCGCGTTACCCACGGCGTACGGCAGCACATCGTGCATGAAGCTTGCATGCACCGTGGCGAGGTCGGTCGGTTGCGCGGGAAGCGTTTCGTGGAACAGATCGCGCACTGGCTGCGGAATCGGCTGCCATACCGGACGTTCCCGGATGTGCTCCAGGTAGTCGAGCATGTCGTCGAGCATGCGATGCCCCTGGGCGCGGAGTTCCTGCCAATCTGACGGATCAAGCGTGTGTGGGGAAGGCCCGCCGCTATGTTTGTTCATGTGAGCCAAGCAAATTTCTGATCTGGACGAAAGGCATAGGTTACCTCAAATGCCCTACCAAGCGGCGCAGGGCGTGCGTTGGTTGTTCTGGTTTGCCAGGCGGATTTGTGTCATAAAACAGGACGATGAACATGAAAAAAATCAGTTAGCCACGGAGAACACAGAGTTCACAGAGGGAATGGAGTTCGCAAGGATGTGCAATTCATTGCCCGACTCGCAAAAACGACTGGTTGCCGTAAATATTGACTTCGCCCATCGGGTGCCCCGGAAAAATATGTGGAATCCGCTTCATCTCTGTGTCTGTGCCCTCTGTGGCTTGAATTGCGGCTTTTAGGAGTCACGATGTCGTTTCCGGGACTCTATGTGCGATAGCGCACGGCGCGTCCCGGGAAGGAGGAGCAGACTCCTGATAGCCCGCGAAAACTCATCGGGGTTTGATACGGGAAGAATTTCACGTCGGGTTTGTTTCGGGGCAATAGCACCGGCCCGGGTGTTTTCAACCACGCTCCGATGAAAATGTTTCACCATCGCGCTGTTTATTCATGACTATTATTTTGTACATGCCGGGAATAATTTTTGCGTTGGACTCTACGCTTGGCATGATTTTCAGCGGAAGTAGCGAGGCGACGCAGTCAGCCTGCCACAAGGATGCAATGACTGTCGCTCATCATGCCAGCGCAGTGCGGCAGGCGAAACCGGGATCACCCCATAAAGAAGGAGATGCAAGATGCAGATCGGCATGATAGTCCTGGGACGGATGGGCAGCGATAGGGTGCGGCGGCTGATGCGGGGAGGGCACCAATGTGTGGTGTACAACCGTCATGCCGAGGCCGACAAGCCCCCGCTCGATAGCAATGCCGAACTCACCGGGTTCTCCGGGCGGGCATTGGATTCGGGCGAGTGGCGCTGAGATGGAGCATACCCCTAACCGCATGAAGCCAGCGGATGCGCTGGTGATCTTCGGCGTGACCGGCGACCTTGCCCACAAGATGATCTTTCCGGCGCTCTACGCGATGGCCAGGCGCGGCGTTCTCAACGTGCCGGTGGTTGGCGTCGCCGCCTCGACACTGAGTCTGGCGCAACTGCGCAAACGGGTGACGGACAGCATCAAACAAGCCGGTAAGGTCGATGACCGGGACGCTCTCGATCACCTGCTTTCCCTGCTCCGCTATGTGGGCGGTGATTACAACGATCTGGCTACGTTCAAGGCGCTCAAGCTGGCGCTGGGCGATGCCCGCCACCCGGCGCACTACCTCGCCATCCCGCCTGCGCTGTTCGCCACGGTGATCCAGGGGCTCGGCGCTTCCGGCCTGGCCGATCAGGCGCGCGTCATTGTCGAAAAACCGTTCGGGCGCGACCTGGCTTCGGCACGGGCGCTCAACCGCATCGCGCTGTCGGTGTTCGCGGAAGACGCGATCTTCCGTATCGACCACTATCTCGGGAAGGAGGCGATCATGAATATCCTCTATTTCCGTTTCGCCAATTCGTTCCTCGAACCGATCTGGAACCGCAACTGCGTGGCCAGCGTGCAGATCACGCTGGCCGAAGATTTCGGCGTGAAGGGCCGCGGCGCGTTTTACGAAAGCGCCGGTTGCCTGCGCGACGTTATCCAGAATCATTTGTTCCAGATCGTCGCGCTGCTGGCCATGGAGCCGCCGGCCTATCAGGGCTATGGCGCCGTGCACAGCGAGAAAGCCAAGGTGTTCCAGGCGATGCGTCCGCTGCAGCCGGACGACGTGGTGCGCGGCCAGTACGCCGGCTACCGCAAGGAGCCGGGCGTGGCGAAGGGGTCGGACGTCGATACGTTCTGCGCCCTGCGGCTGTTCATCGATTCGTGGCGCTGGGAGGGGGTGCCGTGGTACCTGCGTTCCGGCAAATGCCTGGCGGCAACCGCGGCCGAGGTGCTGGTGCAGCTGAAGCCGCCACCGCAAAGACTGTTCGACGATTCAGCGCCGGCGCACGGGCGCGCCAACTATCTGCGTTTCCGGCTCTCTCCCAACTCCGCAGTCGCGCTCGCCGCGCGCGTCAAGCTCGCAGGCAAGGAGTTCGTCGGCGACCAGCGCGAACTCTACCTGCTGGATGAACAGCCGGGAGAGGAAACGCCCTACGAGCGGCTGCTGGGCGACGCCATGGCCGGCAACGGCGCGCTGTTCACCCGTGAAGACGCGGTCGAGGCCGCCTGGGCGGTGGTCGATCCGGTGCTTGACACGCACCACCGGGCTCATCCCTACAAACCCGGCAGCTGGGGGCCGAAACAGGCCGACGCGCTGATTGCGTCAGACGGCAGCTGGCATAACCCGATACCAGGAGTGGAAAAATGACAGTCACAATGCAGCTCGACCAGCAATGCATCAACACCATTCGATTTCTGTCAGTGGACATGGTGCAGAAGGCCAACAGCGGGCATCCTGGCCTGCCGCTCGGCGCCGCGCCGATGGCCTATGTGCTGTGGACGCGCTGGCTCAAGTTCAATCCGCGCAACCCGCACTGGTTCAATCGCGACCGCTTCGTGCTCTCGGCCGGACACGGTTCGGCGCTGCTCTACAGTCTGCTGCACCTGAGCGGCTACGATCTTGCGCTGGACGACATCAAACAGTTCCGTCAATGGGGCAGCAAGACGCCCGGGCATCCCGAGCGCGGACACACGCCCGGCGTGGAAACCACCACCGGGCCGCTGGGGCAGGGCTTCGGCAACGCGGTCGGCATGGCGATCGCCGAGGCGCAACTCGCGGCCCGCTACAACCGGCCCGGTCACACGCTCATCGATCACCATACCTATGCCCTCGTCAGCGACGGCGACCTGATGGAGGGCGTGGCCTCCGAAGCGGCCTCGCTGGCCGGCCATCTCAAGCTCGGCAAGCTCATCTGCCTCTACGACGACAACACCGTCACCCTGGCCGCCGGCACCGACATTACTTTCTCCGAGGACCGCGCACGGCGCTTCGACGCGTATGGCTGGCACACCGTGTCGGTGGCGGACGGCAATGATCTCGCTGCGATCGACGCCGCGCTGGCCGCTGCGCGCGCGGAAACCGCGCGGCCGTCGCTGATCCTGGTGCGTACGCACATCGGCTACGGCTCGCCCGAGCAGGACAGCTTCAAGGCGCACGGCTCCCCGCTCGGCGTGGACGACGTGCGCAAGACCAAGCAGGCACTGGGTTGGCCGACCGAGCCTGACTTCCTGATACCGGAAGCGGCGCTGGCGCATTTCCGCGAGGCGGTGACACGCGGCGCGCAGGACGAGGCGGCCTGGAACGCGTCACTGAGCGCCTGCGCCAGGGCGCTTCCGGATCTGGCAGAGGAGATTCAGCAGCGCCTGCGCGACGAACTGCCGCCGGGCTGGGATGCGGATATCCCGGTATTCGACGCCGATACCAAGGGACTCGCCACGCGCGATGCATCCGGCAAGGTGATGAACGCCATTGCGCCAAAACTGCTAGCGCTGAGCGGCGGTTCGGCCGACCTCGACCCGTCGACCAAAACGGCCTTGAAAGGTTTGGGCGATTTCAATCCGCCGCCGGCGAAAAACGCGGACGAACAAGGCTCCGATGGCGGCGGCTGGAGCTATGCCGGACGCAACCTGCACTTTGGCGTGCGCGAACATGCGATGGGCGCCATCGTCAACGGCCTCGCCGCGCACGGCGGCTTTATTCCCTATGGCTCGACTTTTCTGATCTTCTCCGACTATATGCGCCCGTCGATCCGTCTGGCCGCGCTGATGGGGCTGCACGTCGTGCACGTGTTCACGCACGACAGCATCGCCGTCGGCGAAGACGGTCCCACCCACCAGCCGGTGGAGCAACTGGCAAGCCTGCGTGCAATTCCGAACCTGATCGTGATCCGCCCCGGCGACGCCAACGAAACCGCGGCCGCCTGGCGCGTCGCGCTGGAAACGCGCGACCGGCCGGTGCTGCTGGTGTTGACCCGGCAGGAACTGCCCACGCTCGATCGCAACCGCTACGCCTCCGCGGATGGATTGCGCCGTGGCGCCTATGTGTTGAGCGATGCGGCGGACGGCAAGCCTGAGCTGATCCTGCTCGCCAGCGGCTCGGAAGTCGGCCTGATCGTGGCGGCGGCGGAACGCCTGCAACAGCAAGGCATTGCCGTGCGCTGCGTGTCGATGCCGAGCTGGGAGCTGTTCGAGGCTTTGCCGCAAGCCGAACGCGATGCGGTGCTGCCGCCCTCGGTCGGCGCGCGGCTCGCGGTCGAACTGGGTGTGCCGCAAGGCTGGGAACGTTACATCGGTGCGCGGGGCGTCATGCTCGGCGTGGAACGCTTCGGCGCTTCCGCGCCGGCCGCGGTCGTGCTGCGCGAATATGGCTTTACCGTGGACAATGTCTGCGCGCGGGCAAAGGCGCTGCTGGCCGATGCCGGCAGCGGACCACCCGCGGCTGCGGGCAGCGCGTGAGATGCAAAAACAGGGATCTCAAAAATGATCGACCCCTTAAGTGCTGGAGACATGTGTTCGATGCCGCCCAGTGAAGTGAGAAGGCTGCTCCGATGAATCCAATCAAGGATCCCTCGCCATGAAACAAGACAAGCATTTCTCGATGATTCGCGGCTTCCATCTCGCGGACTGGTTTACTTTGGGGAATGCGGCCTGCGGTGTGGGTGCGCTGTTCGCCGTGATGAGCTATTTGCAGAACCCGGATGTGCTGCACCTGTTTTTTGCCTGCGCCCTGGTTGCACTGGCATTTGTATTCGATATTTTCGATGGCCGTGTTGCGCGTTGGCGCCAGCAAACCTCGTTGCTGGGGCGCGAGCTGGATTCCCTGGCCGATGTGATCTCCTTCGGCGTTGCGCCGGCGGCCATCGCCTATGGCGCCGGCATGGACGGACTCTGGGATCGCGTGATTCTGATCTACTTCGTTGCGTGCGGAGTGAGTCGCCTTGCCCGCTACAACATCACCGCCGAGACCCTGGCGCAAGGCAGCGACAAGGTAAAGTATTTCGAAGGCACGCCGATCCCCAGTTCCCTGTTGCTCGTCATCGTCATTGCCAGCGCCGCTGGCTACGGTGCGATCGGCGACCATCTCTGGTTTGGGATGATCCACATGGGGCCATGGCAACTCCACCCGCTGGTGTTGATGTTCGCGGTTTCCGGTTCATTGATGATCAGCCGGACACTACACATTCCGAAACTCTGAGATCTTCGCTGTCTCGATTCACCCCACGACAACAACCCGGCCGGACCCTTGTCAATTGCACTGCGCAAAGTCGACTTTTTTCTGTGCAGGGATTCAGACTTAATCGATAGCCAATGTCAGAACTCGAACTTCTGTACCCGACCCGGAACCGCCTGTCATGGCATGCGCGTTGAACGTCACTTCAGCAACAGAAAGCGGTCAACATCTTCGAGCGCTATGGCTACCTCATAAGTTTCGCTCCTGGCTAGTGGTTGAGGTAAAAAAACGGGAGCATAATCCACCTGCTATTGGTCTCCTTTTCCATAATGTAATAACCGGACCGAGCGCTGAGAAAATCAATAAAAATCATTTCGTTAATTCAATATGACACCTGTCTCTATATTAATAAATGTCCGGACCCATGGGTCTCTTGATTAACTGTTAGAGCGCAAAGGCTATGACCGACATTGGAAGCTACATCACTGAGTTGCGTAACACAGTCACAGTCGCTGGACTGAACCACGAGATATGGTGGGTTTTCAAAAGCAAAGATACTCGACCGAAGTACGTCAAGACACTCAACCGATATCCGCTTTTCTTTTCCACTTCGATTCACGCCCACTTTGTCGCAACCCTAGTCGCTCTGTATCGCTTATACGAGACAAGACGAGACACTTACAACATTCCCCAACTTCTGCGCCGTGCCAAGACCGACAGCAGATTTACGCTTGCAGAAGTTGCAGAGTTTGGAGCGTTGTATGCTCGTGCCAAACCACTGTGGGCGAAAGTATGCGTCCTGCGAAACAACGCATTTGGTCACCGCTCTACTTCACTCACTGTCGAAGAAGCGTTCGCCGAAGCCGATGTAACACCAAATGAATTCACCGAACTCATTGAGGTAACAAAGGAGTTGCTGAATGCAATCTCTCACGCTTACGAAAGGAGCGTTCATGCTTTCAATCTTGGGTCTCGGCGAGACGTTATCCGAATGCTTGACGACCTAAGTTCCACAGCATGACATTGCGCTCTAACCCATCATTCCACCGGACCTGCGCGAAAAGCCGCGCAGGTCGGTTACTTCTACGTGTGTGCCGGGCATGGCACGTAACTATGTCGGTGGAAGTCCGGCAGCCAGGTTTTCGCAGAGCCGAAGGCTAGGAGAACGGCAAGGGCGTTGTCGCGAGGCAGGGTCTGAAGGAAGCTGAATCC
>Ga0307375_10000771_pt1 | contig 37833 bp, 32 predicted proteins | sample TR1MG_FD_202531 | JGI IMG/M metagenome (GOLD analysis project Ga0307375, IMG submission 202531) | Soil microbial communities from Risofladan, Vaasa, Finland - TR-1 | ecosystem: Environmental > Terrestrial > Soil > Coastal area > Acid sulfate soil | place: Finland: Risofladan, Vaasa | collected... | reverse complement strand
AAGGCTGCCGGCGATGTGCGGTACCGACACGTTGACGATGGTCATGTCCAGCACCTCCATGAAGGTGCTGAACGCGACCGCGATGGTAAGCAGGGCCAGCGGGCCGCCTTGCAGCGGCTTCAATGGTACGGCGTCGTTCGGCGAGGCGGCCATGGCGTGGCTCAGTTCGCGGCAGCGGTACGGGCAAGATTGTCGCGAATGACCTGGTCGGCCTGTGCATCCGCCTGGCGGGCCATCTGATCGTAGACGCTGGTCTGCGCCACCGGTTGCCGGGCAGGGGCGGTGGTCAGCACGCGACCCGTGTCATTGTGGGTGTCGACGGTGACCTCGGTGGACAAGCCCACGCGCAGCGGATGCTTGGCCAGCTCCGAGTCGTCCAGTGCGATGCGCACCGGCACCCGCTGCACCACCTTGATCCAGTTGCCGGTGGCGTTCTGTGCCGGCAGCAGCGAGAACACGCTGCCGGTGCCGGCACCGATGCCGACCACCTTGCCGTGGTATTCGGCGGCGCTGCCATAAAGGTCCGACACCACTTTCGCCGGCTGACCGATGCGGATGCGGCGCAGCTGGCTTTCCTTGAAGTTCGCATCGACCCACAGATTGTGCAGCGGTATCACCGTCATCAGCTGCTGGCCGGGCTGCACGCTGTTGCCCAGCTGCACGCTGCGCTGGGCGACATAACCGGAGACCGGGGCGTAGATGGCGTCACGCTGCGCGGCGATCCATGCCGCGCGAAAGTTGGCGCGCGCCTGCATCACGGTCGGGTTGTTGGCCACGTCAGTACCCTCGACGGCGGCATGCGCGGCATCGGCCTGGGCCTGCGCGGCAGCCAGGGCGGCTTTTGCCTGCGCCACCCCATCGCGCAGATGCTGCACGATTTCGGGCGACTCGGCGCGGGCGGCAAGCAGCGGCAGGCGCCGCCGCAAGTCGTCCTGCGCCTTGGTCAGATCGAGCCGGCTCACGATGACCTGCGCATCGGCCCGGTCCGCCGAACTGGTCTGCTGGCGCACGCTGCGCACGGCCTGTGCCAGCACGCTGCGTGCCAGCTGCAGGCGCACCTCGGCATCGGTGCCATCCAGCCTGACCAGCACCTGGCCGGCGTCGACACGCTGGGTGTCGTCCGCCAGGATCGCCACCACGGTGCCCGGCACCTGCGCCGAGATCGCCACCTGGTTGCCGCCGACGTAGGCGTCGTCGGTCTTTTCGCGGGTGGAGAAGACCAGCAGCCACAACAGGAACCAGGTCAGTCCGGCGAGCACGAACACGCTCGCCACGATCAGCAGCATGCGTCGACGCCGGGCAGGGTCCTTGGCGGCCATGCCGCTGTCGTCGGCGGTGTTGCCGGCTTGCGGCTTGTCGGATTCAGTGGCGCTCATGGTCGGCGGCTCCGGCGGTAACTCTGGCGGGTGAGGGTTGCGATGGCACAGGTGCCGTGGCGGACTTGTCGCTGCTGCGATAACCGCCGCCGAGCGCCTTGATCAGGGCCAGGTCGGTGGCCAGGGCCTGCGCGTGAAGCTGGATTGCGTCATCGCGCTGCTGCAGCAGCTGTTCGCGTGCGGCAAGGCTTTCGCGGGCGTCACGCACGCCCCGATCCAGACGCGCCTGCGCGCTGGCAAGCAGTTGCGCATCCGCCGCGAGCTGGACCTGCTGCTCGCGGCGGCTCGCCGCGATCTGCTCGGCACTCAGCGCTTGCGTGGACACCTCGCGTGCGGCCGTCAGCACGGTGCTGTCGTACTGCGCCACCGCGGCGTCCAGTTGGGCCCGGCTGTAGCCGTAGTTGGCCTTGAGCAGGCCGTTGTTGAAGATCGGCAGATGCACGGCCGGAGTCAGCGCAAAGACCCGGCTTCCGGCGGAGAACAGCTTGTCGATGTCGATGCTGGACAGGCCGGCCAGTGCGGTGATGCTGACATCCGGAAAGAATTCGGCACGCGCGGTGTCGGTCTGCCGCAGCGCGGCCTCGACTTGCCAGCGGCTGGCGGCGATGTCCGGGCGGCGCGCGATGAGGTCCAGCCCGGCATGGGCCGGTACGCCGCGTTCGATCGGTGGCAGCGGGCGGGCTTGCAGTGGCGGCATCTGTGCAGGGGCCAGGCCAAGCAGTGAGGCCAGCGCTGCCCGGCGGATCCGTGCCGAGCCCGCGAGCGAGACGCGCAACTCGCGCACCTCGGCCAGTTGTGCCCGCGCTTTCTGTGCCTCGTCCGGCAGATCCACGCCCTGTTTCACCCGCAACCGGGCGATTTGCGCAAACTGCTGCTGGGTGGCCAGCAACTGGTCGGCCAGCTGCAGTCGCGCCTGATCGGCCTGCCAGCTGAAGTAGGTGCCGGCGACGGCATACTGGATCGCCAGGGCTGCGGCACTGCGCTGGGCCTCGGCGGCATGCGCCTGATCCAGCGCAGCCTCCATCGTCGAGCGCTTCTTGCCCCACCAGTCGAAGTCGTATTGCAACTGCACGCCAAGGTCGGTCTGGCCGTACCAGGTCAGGCCGATAAACTGAGTCGGGATGAGGCCGTGCTGGCTCAGGCGCTGGCGTGAGTACTGCACGTTGCCATTGACGGTCAGACCCAGTTGCGCCGCTGCCAGTCGCGCCGACTGTTCGGCACTGCGCACGCGGCTGCGCGCCAGGGCCAGGTCGGGAGCCTGCCGCATGGCGAGGTCCATCAGATCATTCAATTGCGGGTCGTCGTAGCCGCGCCACCACTGTGCAGCGGGCCAGCCGGCGCGGGTCGGCGCCGCCAGCCCTGCCAGTGGCACATCGTTGCGCAGCGAGGGGCGGGCGAGTTTCGCCGGTGGCATGGTGCAGGCGACGAGCGTCAGCAGCGTTGCTGCGGCGAGTGTCGCGCGAACGCGGAGCAATGCATGCTTCATCGCGGCGTCCTTGATGGATGGGGGGGCTGGGAGCCTGTCGGACTTTGGTCGGCCGGGCTGCGAATCCGTCTGTGCGGTCCACTGTCCGCCACGCGATGCCGATGGAACCACCATGAGCCGACGAAGCGATGAGTTCCGTCATCGCCCAGCCGACTTCTTGCCACGACCACCAAAGTCATACAGCCTCCTTGCTCAACTGGTCGAGATTGTGTGCAAGCTTGCGCAGCAACCGGCTCAGATGGCGTTTGTCGGCTTCGCTGAAGCCGGCGAACATCGCACCAATGCGCGGAAACAACGGCGGCAAGATCTTCTGCACCAGGCGCCGGCCGGCCGCGGTGATGTGGATCAACACGCAGCGTCGATCCGCCTCGCCGGCGCGGCGCGTGATCAGGCCGCGCTCCACCAGCGCATTGGCGATGCGCGTCATGTTGGTGGCGCCTTGCGAGGTGAATTCGCATAGTTCACCAGGCGTGGAATGGCCGTCCGGACGGCTGTAGAGGATCATCAGGGTGAGAAAATCGCTGTGATTGAGATTGTGCGGCTTGAGCTTTGCTTCGAGATCTTCCTCCAGGCTGGAACCGACCATCAGCATCAGCCGGCTCAACCGCGCCTCGGTCGAGGGCATCTGCGGGATGACCATGCTCACCCGACCGATGCCTTCGTCCATCATGTTGATGCATTTCGTCAGATTTGCCATTTCACCAGAAAACATTTCACCAATGAACTAAAAGATAGCAATACGGGAATCGTCTTGCAAGCGGCGCCTGCAGGGGGGGGGCTCAGACGTGCCGGTCGAGATCGAACAGGCGCCGCGCGTTGTCGGTGGTTGCACTGGCGAGCTCCGCCTCAGGCAACTCGCGCAATGCGGCGATGCAGCGCAATACTTCGATGACCCTGGAGGGTTCGTTGCGCTGGCCGCGATGGCCGGCATCCGGTTGGTCCGGCGCGTCGCTTTCAAGCAGCAGGAGCTCGATCGGCATCTGCGCCACGATGCGGCGCAGGCGTTGTGCACGGTCGTAGGTGACCGGGCCGCCGATGCCCAGATGAAAGCCCATCGCCCACAAGCGCCGCGCCTGCTCCAGGCTGCCGGAAAAGCTGTGAACCACGCCGCGCAGGCCTCCGGTCCGGCGCAGCGTCAGGATGACTTCCTCTAGCGCGCCTCGCGCATGCACGATCACCGGGAGATCCCGTTCGCGGGCAAGGTGCAACTGGCTGGAAAAATAGTGCCGCTGCAGATACTGATCGAGGCCGGTCACGTGGAAATCGAGACCGATCTCGCCGACCGCGACCGCGATACCGTCATCCAGCCATGAAGACAGTTCGTGGACATGGCCTGGTGCATGCTGCGCCAGATACATCGGGTGCAGGCCGAAGGCGGGGAACAGCGTGCGATGGTCGGCGCAGAGCGCCTTGATCCGCGGCCAGCTGGCTGCATCGACCGCAGGCACGATGATGCTTTCCACGCCAGCATGATGGGCGCGCTCGATCACGGTTTCGCGATCTGCATCAAAGGAGGCATCGTCGAGGTGGGCATGGCTGTCGACGAGCTTGGGCATGACTTGGTATCGTCCGATGGCAATCTGGAACTTCCGCAAATTCAACGTGAAGATAACGTAACAAAAGCGAGCAAGGCTTGATTCAGCCGGATGACTGTTCAATGGTGGCGCAGGTCATTGCGCGGGCTGGCGAAGGGGCGGGCATTGCCGCATCAAACAGAGGAGACGATGAATGAACAAGTTGATGGTCAATGCACTGAGTATCACTGTTGCCGCAGCGCTCGCGGTGAGCCTGTCGGCCTGCAACCGCAATGCCGATGCCGGTACCTCCGATGGCGGAACCGCATCCTCGGGCGCTGCTGATGGCGCGAATGGCGGCGTCAGATACGCCAAGGTCATCAGCGTCGACCCGGTGCGCAGGACACTGCACAATCCGCGGCAGGTTTGCCACGATCAAGTGGTCACGCATACCGCGCCGCCGAAGGATCAGCACCGGATTGCCGGCACCGCCATCGGTGCGGTGGTGGGCGGTCTGCTCGGCCACCAGGTCGGCGGCGGCAAGGGCAAGACGCTGGCAACCGTGGCCGGAGCGGTCGGCGGCGGGTATGCGGGCAACCGGATCGAAGCCAGTCGCCAGCATGGCCAGGTGACCACATCCACGGAACGCCGGTGCGAAACCGTCGACAACCCGGTCAACAAGATCGTCGGCTACGACGTGCGCTACGAGTACAACGGAGTCACCCGCACGGTGCGCATGGATCACGACCCGGGCGATCGGGTGCAGGTGCAGGAAGGTGTGACAGCCGTATCGGACGCTCACTGAGCCGGTCGGCTCCATTTTGAAACCGGATCGGCGGGGTGGGGCCATGAATGCACAATCGAGAAAGTTTGCTTTTGCCGCCGCGGCTATGCTCGGCCCCGTGCTTGCCGGTTGCGCAACCGCGCCCTACGGCGATGATGGACGTTACGACTCCGGCTACCAGGGACGGCAGGACAGCTATGGCCATCGAGAAATCCGCTGCCGGAACTGCGGTGTGGTGCAGGAAGTGCAGCAGGTCTACATCCGCAGTGGCAGCGGCAATGGCGGCACGATCGGCGCGGTGATCGGCGCGGTGGCCGGTGGCGTGCTAGGCCATCAGGTCGGCAAGGGGGATGGCCGTACGGCCGCCACCGTGGCGGGTGCGGTGGCCGGTGGCGCCGTCGGCCACCAGATCGGCAAGCGCAATGAGGGCGATGAAACGGCGTGGCGTATCGTCGTGCGACTGGACGACGGCCAGTACGTGACGGTAACACAGCGTGACAACCCGGGCGTCCGCAGCGGCGACTTCGTGGAGGTTCGTGGAAATCAGGTTTACGCGCGATGAAGTGACTCAATCACAAATGGACGTCCATTTGTATGGACGTCCATTCAATGATGAAAAGGCCCTCGATCGAGGGCCTTTTCATTGCAAGCGAATAATCGGGCCGCGCGGCATCGAGCGGATCAGTTCACTGCGTAAAAGGCATGTTCGCCGATCGTGATCCTCGGGTGATTGATGGACCAGGCCGGAGTGATGTCGATGGTGGCGAAATGATCGGCATGGGGCACTACGAGGTGGCGTTCCGCGGCGGGCAACTGCCAATTGCTGATCGACTTGCCGGCAATGGCCCAGGCCTTCTCGAACGCACGCAGGTTCGTAATGTCGAATGATCCGGGAGTAGTGGTGGTCGCGAATTGATGCGGCGCGGTGACTACCTTGCACAGAGTGTGGCCCCACTGGCCGCGATCGCGGCGCCGCAGCGCCACTTCCGCCACGGCGAGCTGGCCAACGGTGGGTTCGCTGCGGGCCTCCAGATAGACCGTGGTGGCCAGGCAGGCATGGTCGGCGACTGGTTGCGGGAACAAGGTCGTCAGCCACAACAACAGGGAAAGATTCATCGTATCTGCCTCCAACGTGCTGTACGCGCAAAGCAGACTGCAAGCTTTGTGCGCCATTGCGGTGGACGGGCGGGCAGGCCGTTCCACCTGGATTGCTCGCCACAACCGGAATCGATGGTTGGACGCTTCGCCACGGGATTGTGGCTGGTAATCGGCTTGTGTGATGCCGGTCAGGTTGGTTGTTGCTCTGGCGCTGCGTGGGCCGTTTCGGCCGTGTTGTCAGGCAACTTCTTCGCACCTGTATGGATGCGATGCGGACATGCCATCCGGCGACTCTACTGCCGGGTCGCGCCGATCCGGAGTCTTCCGGTTCGTCGCGTACTTCAGCACCCCAATGTTCCGGATGCTGCGATATTCGATCGACGGAGCCTAATGGCGGATCGCCTCGGACACAAGTGCCCGGGTGCCGGAATTCAGTTTGTACTCACGTCTTTCAGATACATGCATGCAGGAGATTTCGCATGCCATTCACGCCGGCCATGCTGTGTCGAGATGCATCACCAGGTTGTTGTCGAATGCGTTTAGCCGTCCGTCGATCGCCTGCGCAACAGCATCGTCGCGCAGTACGGCCAGCGCCTCGATGCGGGCATCGGCGATGACGACGTCGAGCAGGCGGCCGGCATCGGTTCCGTGCAGGCGCAACGAATCGCCGCTTACCGCCGCCTGCGACAATTCGACGCTGTAAAGGTGTTTTTGGTGTCCGCCTCGATAGTGCAATCGCGCCACGATTTCCTGGCCTGGATAGCAGCCCTTGTCGATGACGACAGCCTGCAGTCGCTGCAGTGACAGTGCCGGCGGCAACAAATCATTCAATGCCTGCTCGGGCAACCATGGCCAACCCTCATGCAACTGCAGCAGGCGCCAACGGTCGTCAGCACCGGGTGCGGCGGTAACCTGCAGGCTGTGGGTGCCGCAGCCGAGCGACAGCGAATCGTCCTCGCCGAGGACAGCATGCGTCGGCAGCGCCGGTCCCGTGGTCAATGCCCGTGGTGCGACGGCAGTGACGGCGAGTTTCGAACGAAACACGAAACGCCGCAGCGCTTCGGCCATCGTTGCGGCGCTCCCGCCACGCAACAGCAAAAGCAATCGATCGTCGGCGATTCGTGCCAGATGGAACAGCGCGCGCACGCGTCCCTGCGGATCGAGCCACGCGCTGAACTGCCACTGGCCCGGCACGAGAGCGGCGACCTTGCTGCTGAACTGGGCATTCGCGAATGCCATGGCGTCAGGCCCATCGATCAGCACGGTTTCAGCACGGTAAGGTATCAGCATGAAATGAAGGATTGGGGTAGTCGGGTGCGGACGCAAGGGAGCGCCGGATCATTCCCATGCAGCTGCCGGATCGTGCGGATGGGCGATGCCATCGTCGTGGTGAGCCGCCGAGAAGGAGGTTGTGCTGACTAACAGCAAGTATTAACCTTCGTTGGCTAACAAAAACCATGTCCGATGCCTCCTCGCCAGCAGAGTCAAACCCTGCCCCCGTTCCGGTGGAATCAACCGTCGTGCCCAATCGTTTGATGCCTGAAAAGGCACAGGCGGAGCGACCGACTCTTGATCCCACCCGTTACGGCGACTGGGAAAAAAATGGGCGCTGTATCGACTTCTGAACTGGCGTAGCCGCACCAGAGCTGATCGCACCCTGGATATCCAGGGTGGCATGCAGGTTGGACATGGACATCAGATCGACATCAGCGATTCCACTCAGGAAAGCCGCCATGGCAGATACGCGACGACCGCTCTCTCCGCATCTTCAGGTATACCGATGGCAAGTGCAGATGGCCAGTTCCATCGTGCATCGCGTTACCGGTGTTGCCCTGGCCTTCGGCACGCTGCTCGTCCTGTGGGGACTGCTTGAGCTGGCCGGCGGCGAACGGAGCTTCGACCAATTCAAGATCTGCATCGGCAGCCCGGCCGGGATGCTCCTGCTGTTCGGCTGGAGCTGGGCCTTGTTCTATCACCTGTGCAACGGCATCCGCCACCTGATCCAGGACACCGGCGCGGGCTACGAGATTCGCCAGTTCGTGCGATCGAGCTGGCTGTCGGTGATCGGCAGCGTCGTGCTGACCGTCCTCGTATGGGCCTATGTGCTGATGGCCGGAGGTGTGGCATGAGTGCGAACGAGCTGCGGGATCCGTTGAAGGCCGCGCGCGGTCTTGGTTCGGCGCAGTCCGGCGTCGGCCACTGGTGGACCCAGCGCATCACGGCTGTGGCGCTGGTGGTGCTGGGCATCTGGTTCGTGATCCTCGTGCTGGGCCTGCTGCATGCCGACTACGCCACCGCCCATTACACGGTCGGCAGACCGTGGAATGCGGTGCTGCTGATCGCCTTCGCGATCACCGCGTTCTGGCATGCCGCGCTCGGCCTGCAGGTGGTGATCGAGGATTACGTGCACACCCGCTGGAGGGAAATCTCCCTGCTGGTGCTGGTCAAGTTTCTCGCGGTGCTCGGCGCACTGGTGAGCGTGCTGGCTGTACTGCGCATCGCATTGGGAGTCTGAAGTTCGATGGAAAGCTACAAGATCCAGCAGCACAAGTACGACGTGATCGTGGTCGGCGCCGGCGGCGCGGGCCTTCGCGCCACGTTCGGCCTGGCCGAGAAAGGCCTCAAGGCCGCCTGCATCAGCAAGGTGTTTCCGACCCGCTCGCACACGGTGGCGGCGCAGGGCGGCATCTCGGCTGCGCTCGGCAACATGGGCGAGGACGACTGGCGCTTCCACTTCTACGACACGATCAAGGGCTCCGACTGGCTCGGCGACCAGGACGCGATCGAGTACATGTGCAAGAACGCACCCGCTGCCGTGATCGAGCTGGAGCATTACGGCGTACCGTTCTCGCGTACCGAGGAAGGCAAGATCTACCAGCGCCCGTTCGGCGGCATGACCACGCATTACGGCAAGGGCACGGCGCAGCGCACCTGCGCGGCGGCCGACCGCACCGGCCACGCCATGCTGCATACCCTGTACCAGCAGGCGCTGGCGCACGACGCCACGTTTTTCGTCGAATACTTCGCGACCGACCTGATCTTCGACGAAGAGGGCGTGTGCCGCGGCGTGCTCGCGCTCGACATGAACGAGGGCACCCTGCATTTCTTCCGTGGTCAGGCGGTGATCCTGGCCACCGGCGGCTACGGCCGCGCCTACTTCTCCTGCACTTCGGCGCATACCTGCACCGGCGACGGTGGCGGCATGGTGCTGCGTGCCGGTCTGGCGCTGCAGGACATGGAGTTCGTGCAGTTCCATCCGACCGGCATCTACGGTGCCGGTACCCTGATCACCGAAGGGGTGCGTGGCGAAGGCGGCTATCTCACCAACTCCGAAGGCGAGCGATTCATGGAGCGCTACGCGCCCAACGCCAAGGACCTGGCATCGCGCGACGTGGTCAGCCGCGCGATGACGATCGAGATTCGCGAGGGTCGCGGCGTCGGCGAGCACAAGGATCACATCCATCTGAACCTGATGCATCTCAGTCCCGAGGTGATCAACGAACGGCTGCCCGGCATCGCCGAATCCTCCCGCATCTTCGCCGGTGTGGATGTCACCAGGGAGCCGATTCCGGTGATCCCCACCGCGCACTACAACATGGGCGGCATCCCGACCAACTACCACGGCGAGGTCGTGCAGAAGCGTGGCGACGACCCCGACGTGACGGTACCGGGCCTGTTCGCGATCGGCGAAGCGGCCTGCGTGTCGGTGCACGGCGCGAACCGTCTCGGTTCGAACTCCCTGCTCGACATCGTGGTGTTCGGCCGCGCGGCGGCGCTTCGTTGCGCCGAACTGATCAAGCCGGGCACGCTGCACAAGGACTTGCCGGCAAACGTGCTGGACAAGGCGCTGGCCCGTTTCGACGGCCTGCGTCACGCGAACGGCAAGACGCCGACCGCAAAAATCCGCGCGGCGATGCAGCAGACCATGCAGAAGGACGCCACCGTGTTCCGCACCGGCGCGACGCTGGCCGAAGGCAAGCAGAAAATTTCCGCGGTCTACGACATGCTGCAGGACGTCCATGTCAGCGACCGTTCGCTGGTGTGGAATACCGACCTGATCGAGACGCTGGAGCTGAGCAACCTGCTGGCGCAGGCCGTGGCCACCATGGATTCGGCCGCGCAGCGTCCGGAAAGCCGCGGTGCGCATGCACGCGAGGACTTTCCCGATCGCGACGACGCCAACTGGATGAAACACACCCTGGTGTGGGTCGACGATGCCGGCAAGTCGCGTTTCGATTTCCGTCCGGTGCACCTGAAAACCCTGACCGATGACGTCGAGGCCGTACCACCGGCGAAACGCGTTTACTGATCGGGCGGGCGGCGGTCCAGGCCGCGCATGGTGTTGCATTTACTGTTGTTGCGGTCGGGGCCGAATCCCCTCCTGTAGAAGTATTGAAGGGTCCAGGACATGGCAGAGTTTTCGCTACCGAAGAATTCAAAAGTCCAGCAAGGCAAGCACCACCCGGCCAGCGGCGCGAAAAAGCCGCGTACGTTCCGCATCTATCGCTGGTCGCCGGACGACGACAAGAATCCGCGTATCGATACCTACGAGGTCGATCTGGCCGCTTGCGGGCCGATGGTTCTGGACGCCCTGCTGAAAATCAAGAACGAGATCGATCCCACGCTGTCGCTGCGGCGGTCCTGCCGCGAGGGCATCTGCGGTTCGTGCGCGATGAACATCGACGGTACCAACACGCTGGCCTGCACCTGCGCGATCGACGACTGCGGCTCGGGCGACGTGAAGATCTACCCGTTGCCGCACATGCCGGTGGTCAAGGATCTGGTTCCCGACCTGACCCACTTCTACGCCCAGTTCGCCTCGATCAAGCCCTGGCTGCGCACGCAAAGCCCGGCACCGGCACGCGAGCGGCTGCAGTCGGTGGAGGAGCGCAGGAAACTCGACGGCCTGTACGAATGCATCCTGTGTGCCTGCTGCACGACAAGTTGTCCGAGCTATTGGTGGAACGGCGACAAGTATCTCGGCCCGGCGATCCTGCTGCAGGCCTACCGCTGGATCGTGGATTCGCGCGACGAGGATACCGGTACGCGCCTGGACGACCTGGAAGACCCGTTCAAGCTGTACCGCTGCCACACCATCATGAACTGCACGCGCACCTGCCCGAAGGGGCTGAACCCGGCCAAGGCGATCGCCGAGATCAAGAAGCTGATGCTGGAGCGGCGCGGCGCATAAAAGCAGCTGTCGCCGCGCAGCGGCGACACCGCATTACCCTCTCCCCGTCGGGGAGAGGGCAGAGTGAGGGGCGGGTGCTCGCGAGGAAGTTGATCGAAGGATGTTTTATGATGGTGGTTCTTCGCAAGGTGGTCCCCTCACCTCAATCCTCTCCCCGTGGGGGAGAGGAGGCAATGGAAGCGCTGTGCGCGATCTGTTCCATTGAAGCGCGTTATGGATAAAGGCCGCCTGCGCTGGCGTACCCGTCGCGGCACCAGTGAGCTCGATGCGCTACTGGGCGGTTGGCTCGACGAATGCTTTGCCGGCGCGACAGAGCCGATGCAACGGGCGTTCGACGAATTGCTCGACATGCAGGATCCGGATCTGTGGGACTGGATCATGGGCCGCGCACGTCCGGCGCGGACAGACTGGCAGGCGATCATCGATGACATCCGCGCCCGCCATCGGCTTTGAATACCGGCCGTCGCGACGGTTCTGGCGCTGGTTGGCGCTGATCGGCACGCTGGCGGTGATTGCCGTCGCGCTCAGCGCGCTCGCGCCTTGGCAGAAACTGCTGCTCGCGGTGAGCGTGCCACTGGTCACGGTGCTGGCCATGCGCAAGATCGCGGCCTCGCCGGTCATCGCAGCCGGCTGGAGTGCGGACGACAGCTGGACGCTGCACCTGGCTCCGCATGAGGATGTGCCCGCCACGCTGGCCTCGTTTCGGGTGCTCGGCAGTTTCGTGTTGCTGCGCCTGCAGACGGTGGAGCGGGGCGTACAGGTATTGCTGCTGGCGCCGGACAATAGCGATGCCGACATCCGCCGGCGCCTGCGCATGCGCCTGGCAGCTGTGCAGCCGGGCGAGGCCTTGCCGCGCCTCTGAACGCCCGGTCTTCGCGAGCCCCGATGTCATCGGCCGGCGGCCCGTCCGCTTGCCGCGGCGGATCGCTTCGGGCACTCTGCCGCGGCGACGCGGTCTATGCGCTACCTTGAAGCAGTCCCGATGGCCGGTTGATCGGCTCCACTCCCCAGGCTTTCACCGAAAAGGTTGCCATGTTCCGACCGCTCGAACTTTTCATCGGCCTGCGCTACACCCGCGCCAAGCGACGCAACCAGTTCATCTCGTTCATCTCCACCGTGTCGATCGTGTGCATCGCGATCAGCGTGATCGCGTTGATCACCGTGATGTCGGTGATGAACGGATTCGACTACCAGATGCGCTCGCGGATCCTCGGTGCGATCTCGCATGCCACCATTTCCGGCGTCGACGAAAACATCCGGGACTGGCCGCACGCGTTGAAGGTTGCCGAGGCGAACCCGCATGTGCTGGGCGCCGCGCCGTACGTGGAGACCGAAGCGTATCTGAGCGCCCGCCGTTCGAGTGGCGCACTGGTGCGCGGCATCGAGCCGGCGCTGGAGCCGAAGGTCGACGATATCGACCAGCACATGGTCGAGGGCAAGCTCAGCGAGCTGACCCCGGACAGCTGGAACATCGTGCTCGGCCGGGAACTGGCGATGACGCTGGGCGTCAGCGTCGGCGACCGGGTGACGATGGCGGTGCAGCAGCTGCGCGCCACGCCGATCGGCGGCGTGCCGCGCATGCGCAGTTTCCATGTGGTGGGCGTGTTCGAGCTGGGCATGGAGCAGTTCGATTCCGGCCTGGCGCTGGTCAACATGAGCGATGCCCAGAAGCTCAACAGCCTCAGTGGCCCCACCGGCATCCGGCTGCGCCTGGACGACATGTTCAACGCCCGTCCGGTCGCGCGCGAGCTGGCCGGCAAACTGGGCCAGATCTATCGCGTGCAGACCTGGATGGATACCAACGCGAACCTGTTCTCCGCCCTGTCGATGGAGAAGATGGTGATGTTCGTGATCCTGTCGCTGATCATCCTGGTGGCGGTGATCAACCTGGTCTCGATGCTGATGATGCTGGTCACCGACAAGCAGGCCGACATCGCGATCCTGCGCACGCTTGGCGCCACCCCGCGCAGCATCATGGGCATGTTCATGGTGCAGGGCGTGCTGGTGGGCGTGGTCGGCATCGGCTTCGGGGTGGGTCTCGGTTCGCTGCTGTCGTGGCGGCTGCCGGGCATCATCAAGTGGATCGAACACACGTTCCACGTGACCTTCCTGTCGCCGGACGTCTATTACATCAGCGAGGTGCCGAGCCGATTGCAGTGGTCCGATGTCGGCTGGGTGGCGCTGCTGACGTTCGCCTTCTCGCTGCTGGCCACCCTCTATCCCGCGTGGCGTGCCTCGCGCACGCAGCCGGCGCAGGCACTGCGCTATGAATAAGACTGCCATGAACCCGAACTCCACGAATCAGGCCGGTGAAAACGTGCTGCGCGCCAGCCACATCGCCAAGACTTACGACGAAGGCGGCCTGCGTACCGAGGTGTTGAACGACGTCAGCTTCACCCTGAAGCGCGGCCAGACACTGGCGATCGTGGGCGCCTCCGGCTCGGGCAAGAGCACGCTTCTGCACATCATCGGCGGGCTCGATACGCTCACCGCCGGCGAGGTCGAAGTGGACGGCCGGGTGCTGTCGAAACTTTCCGATGCCGAGCGTGGCCGCGTGCGCAATCGCTCGCTCGGTTTCATCTACCAGTTCCATCATCTGCTGCCCGAGTTCACCGCACTGGAAAACGTGTGCATGCCGCTGCTGATCCGCGGCACCGCGATTGCAGAGGCGCAGCGCCAGGCGGCGGCCCTGCTGGAGCGCGTGGGTCTGGGCCAGCGTACCCGGCACAAGCCGTCGGAGTTGTCCGGCGGCGAGCGCCAGCGCTGCGCCGTGGCACGCGCGCTGGTGACCCGGCCGGCCTGTGTGCTCGGCGACGAGCCCACCGGCAATCTCGACGAAGCCAACGCGGCTCAGGTCTATGCGCTGATGCTGGAGCTCAACCGGGAGATCGGCACCAGCTTCATCCTGGTTACCCACGACACCCGGCTGGCTGCGCGGATGGATCGCACGCTGGTGCTGCACAACGGCGTGCTGCAGGAAACCGCCCAGGTCCGATGACCCCAGCCCGATGAACGTGTTGCCGCTGCCGGACTGCGCGTAAGCCGCAGCCCGATCGAGTCGACACGGCGCACGCCTACACGCTTTTCATCCATGGGTCCGACGCTGCCGCGCTAGGCTCGATGCCATCAGGGATGGCGCGAGGTGAGGGCGAGTGATGCGGACGGCGGCAATGCCAGCAGCGGTCAGCGGTGCACTGGCACTGCTGGGCGGCGTGCTGCTGGTGCAATGGCTGCCGAGCTTGCCGCCGCACTGGTGCCTCGGTTCGCTGCTGCTGGTCGCGGTGTTGCTGTGCTGGCGTTTGCCGCGCTGGCGCTGGCTGGCCTGGGTGTTGCTGGGCATCGTGTGGGCGGCATGGCGCGGCGGTGCCGCGCTGGAGGCACGATTGCCGCGTGCCCTGGAAGGTCGCGATTTCGTCGTGATAGGCACCATCGCCGACCTGCCGCAGGTACGCAGCGATGCCAGCCGTTTCGCTTTTCGCGTGGAGCAGGCGACGCTGGATGGCAAGCCGGTCGCGCTTCGCGGACGCGTGACCGTGGCCTGGTACGAGCGCGCGCCGCGGCTGCAACCGTGCACGCGCTGGCGGCTGCTGCTGCGTCTGAAACGGCCGCGTGGCCTGCGCAACCCGGGCGGCGCCGACAGCGAGCGTTCGGCGCTGGAACGTGGCATCGTGGCCACCGGCTATGTGCGCGAAGACGCCGGCAACGGGCGTCTTGGCGGTCCGCACTGGTGCGTCGATGGCATACGTGACGCAGTCGCACGCGGCATTGCGGCGCGCGTGCACGATCCGCACGACGCCACCCTGTTGCAGGCCTTTTCGGTTGGCGATACGCGCGGACTGCGGCAGCGTGACTGGGAGATTGCACGCGCCAACGGCGTCTCGCACCTGATTGCGATTTCCGGATTCCATGTCGGCGTGGCGGCGGTGTTCGGCGTGTGGCTGGCGCTGTTCGTCTACGGGTTGTGGCCGTGGCTGGGGCTGCGCGTGCCGCGACCGCAGGCGCAGGCCGCCGCCGCGCTGCTGACGGCCGGCATCTACAGTGCGCTGGCCGGTTTCGGCCTGCCCACGGTGCGCACGTTGCTGATGATCGCGGTGGTGGCGCTGGCGCGTTGCAGCCGGCGTGGCTCCAGCGGTGCGCAGTCGCTGGCACTGGCGATGCTCGCGATCCTGCTGGTCGACCCGCTGGCGGTGCTGGCGGCCGGCTTCTGGCTGTCGTTCATCGGGGTGGCGTTCCTGATGTTGTGCCTGCAGGCGCGCGGACGCGGGCTGCGCGCGTTTCTGCATGAACTGTCGGCCGGGCAGCTGGTGATGACGGTGGCCCTGCTGCCGCTGACCCTTTGGTTTTTCGGCCAAGCGTCGCTGGTGGGGGCGTTGTCCAACCTGATCGCGGTGCCGATGGTCAGCTTCGTGATCGTGCCGTGCGCGTTGTTCGGCATGCTGCTGCTGTGGCTGTGCCCGCCGCTGGCCACCCCGGTGCTGTGGCTGGCCGGCAAGCTGGCGCACGCGCAATGGTGGCTGCTGGAACGGATGGCGCAATGGCCGGGTGCGCACTGGTATTTGCCGGCCGTGCAACCGTGGGCGCTGCTGCTGGCGCTGCTGGGCGCGCTGTGGCTGTTCCTGCCGCGCGGCGTGCCGTTGCGCTGGCTGGGTGCGTTGCTGTTCCTGCCGCTGCTGCTGCCGCCGCGCCAGTTGCCGGCCGAGGGCGCGTTCCAGGTGTGGGTGCTGGATGTGGGGCAGGGTTTGTCGGTGTTGTTGCGTACCCGCGATCATGCGTTGGTGTACGACGCCGGCGCACGTTACCCGTCGGGCTTCGATCTGGGCGCGGCGGTGGTCGTGCCGTCGCTGCATGCGCTGGGCATCGCACGGGTCGATATGCTGATGATCAGCCATGGCGACAACGACCATGCCGGCGGGGCCGTGGCTGTTGCCGATGCGTTTGCACCGGCGCAACGCTACGCCGGTGAGCCGGCGCGGGTGTCGATCCCGATGCGGCAGTGCCTGGCCGGGCAGTCGTGGCGATGGGACGGCGTGCAATTTCGCGTGCTCAGTCCGATCCCCGGGCAACCCGCGGACAAGAGCAACGATCATTCCTGCGTGCTGCTGGTCGAGGGGCGAGGCGGGCGCCTGCTGCTGACCGGCGACATGAGCCTGAAGGTGGAGCCGCAGGTGGTCGCCGCGCTCGGACCGGGCCTGCCGCCGGTGCTGCTGGTGCCGCACCATGGCAGCAAAAGTTCATCCAGCTTGTTCTTCATCAGCGCCGTGCACGCCCCGCTGGCGGTGGTTTCGGCGGGTTGGCACAATCGCTTTGGCCACCCCCGGGCGAGTGTGCTGGCACGCTATGCCGCGGCCCATGTGCCGGTCGTGAACACGGCCGTACTGGGCGCGATCCCGCTGGATTTTCCGGCCGATGCCCCGGCGCAGCGCGAGCCGGGCTGGCGATTGCGCGAGCCGCGCTACTGGCGCGAGTGAGTCCCGGCTCGATGGAATCCCGGCTCGTGTGAAGCGAGGGAATGCCACCCGTGCCGCAGTACATCCGGAGGAGACTGCTATCATGCGCGCTCGTCGACAAGCAGTACGGTGGGGTCCAAAGTGCTGGAAATTCTGATAGCTGGCGGCTGGGCGTTGGTGCCCATCCTGATCTGTTCGGCGATCGCCCTGGCGATCGTGCTGGAGCGCTGCTGGACCCTGCGCCGCAAATCGGTGCTGCCGCCGGGTCTGGGGGACGAGGTGCGCGAGTGGGCACGCAAGGGCCAACTCGATCCACGGCATCTCGAAGCGCTGGGCAAAGACTCGCCGCTGGGCGAATTGCTGGCCGCGGCACTGGCCGTGCGCAACCGGCCACGCGAGCAGATCAAGGAACGCATCGAGGACACCGGCCGGCATGTGGTGCACCGGATGGAGCGTTACCTCAACACGCTCGGCACGATCGCGCTGATCGGTCCGTTGCTGGGCCTGTTCGGTACCGTGATCGGCCTGATTCGCATGTTCATGGAAGTGATGGCCGGCGGCATCGGCGATCCGGCCAGGATGGCCGGTGGCATCGGCGAGGCGCTGATCTGCACGGCGGCCGGTCTGACCGTGGCGATTCCGGCCTATGTGCTGCACCGCTATTTCCGCTCGCGCGTGGCCGGTTATTGCGTGCAGATGGAGAAACAGGCGACAGCCTTGCTGGACGAGCTGACGCAGCCCGTCGCCGCCGCGGCATCGACGCGGCCCCGGCGCATGCCGGCGACATCCGCGCCGGGCGCCGTTTGAGGTCCGGCCGATGCGTATCAGCAACGACCGGCGTGGGGACGATTTCGAGATCAACGTGATTCCGTTGATCGACGTGCTGCTGACTCTGCTGATGTTCTTCGTGCTGACCAGCACGTTCGTGCAGCATTCGCGCCTGCAGGTCACCCTGCCCAAGGCCAGCACGCAGGATCGCGACATGAATGCCCCGGCACTGACCATCATGATCGACCGCGACGGCCGCTTCTACGTGGGTAGCGACGAAGTGCTGGGCGAGGGCATCGAGCCGCTCAAGCGGACCATCGTGCGCAACGCCGGCGACAATCGCGATCGCCAGGTGACGATCCGCGCCGATGCGATGACGCCCAATCAGGATGTGGTGACGGCGATGGATGCACTGGGCCAGCTCGGCTTTACCCGGCTGTCGATCGCCACCACGCCGAGCAAGCCGGGCGCGGGCAAGTGAACCGCACGAAGTTCGGCGTGTGGGATACCCAAAGCCGGGCGGTCTACAAACGCCTGTTCGGCTATACCCGCCGCTTCTGGGCGATGGCCGTGATCGCGCTGATCGGCATGGCGGTGGAAGGCGGCGGCCTGGCGGTTTTCACGCGGCTGCTGAAGCCGATGATCGATCAGATGTTCGCGCAGAAAAACGCCTACTACATCTTCTGGATGCCGATCTGGATCATCATCATCTTCGTCGTGCGCGCCATCGGCACGTTCGCCAGCAGCTACGGCATTTCCTACATCGGCCGCAACGTGGTGCAGACGATCCAGCACGACGTGTTCGCGGCCTATCTGCGGTTGCCGGCGGCGTTCTTCGGCGCCGAACCGTCGGGTCAGCAGGTTTCGCGCATCACCTACACCAGCGAACAGGTGTCGTCGACCGCCACCGATGCGGTGAAAGTCGCGGTGACCGAAGGGGTCACCGTGATCGGCATGCTGTACGTGATGCTGTCCAACAGTGCCTATCTCACGCTGGCGCTGCTGCTGATGGTGCCGCCGATCACCCTGATCGCCACCCTGGTCAGCCGGCGCTATCGGCAGATCAGCCACCGCATCCAGGGCATGATGGGTTCGATCACCGGCACGGTGGAGGAATCGGTCGGCGCCCATCGCGAGGTGCGCGTCTATGGCGGCCAGGCGTACGAGGCCGACCGTTTCGACGCGATCACCCATCGCGCGCGCCGACTCAACCTGAAGATCGCCGCGACCAGTGCGATGTCCAGTTCCACGATCCAGACGGTTGCCGCCTTCGCGATGGCGCTGCTGGTGTTTCTGGGCACGCGGCCGCAGGTGATCGACAGCATCACGCCCGGCGTGTTCTTCACCGTGCTGACCGCGATGGGCGGCATGCTGCCCTCGCTGAAGCGGCTGACCAACGTGCAGGCCAACATCCAGCGCGGGCTGTCGGCCGCCGAGGATCTGTTCGGCATTGTCGACTTGCCGCCGGAAGTCGATGGGGGCGGGCTCACACTGGGGCGCACGCGCGGCGATCTGCGTTTCGAAGGCGTCGGGCTGGTGTATCCGCGCGATGATCTGGAGGCGCTGCGCGACATCGACCTGCATTGCGCGCCCGGCACGGTGACCGCGCTGGTCGGGCGTTCCGGCAGCGGCAAGAGCAGTCTGGTCAGCCTGCTGCCGCGCTTCTATGAGCCGAGCAGCGGCCGCATCGTGCTGGACGGCGAGAATTACCAGAACTACACGCTGGCCTCGCTGCGCCGGCAGATCGCCTGGGTCGGGCAGAGCGTGGTGCTGTTCGACGATACCGTGGCCAACAACATCGCCTACGGCGAACTGGCCGGTGCCAGCGAGTCGGACATCGTCGCCGCGGCCGAGGCGGCCAATGCGATGGAGTTCATCGCAGGCATGCCGCAGGGTATCCATACCCGGATCGGCCAGAGCGGCAACATGCTGTCCGGTGGCCAGCGGCAGCGTCTGGCGATCGCCCGCGCGATCCTGAAGAACGCGCCGATCCTGGTGCTGGACGAGGCCACCAGTGCGCTCGACAGCGAATCCGAACGGCTGATCCAGCAGGCTCTGCAGCGCCTGATACGCGACCGCACCACCCTGGTGATCGCGCACCGGCTGTCCACCATCGAGCACGCCGACCAGATCGCGGTGTTGGACCAGGGCCACATCGTGGAGCGCGGCACGCATGCCGAACTGATGGCCTTGAACGGGCATTACGCTGCCTTGCACCGGATGCAGTTCCACGACCAGGTCGTCGAACAGGGTGGCGACTAGCAGCCTGTCGGGCTTTGCTGGTCGAGGTGAGAATTCGGTTGTGCGAGGACAGATTTTCGACGATTCGCCGGTCCATAGTGGTGCTATGGGCCAAGAAGCGGCGAGAATATGGACCGCACAGACGGATTCGCAGCCCGGCCGAGCAAAGTCCGACAGGCTGCTAAAGGAGCAATCCATGACGCTGATCGGCACGCTCGAGTCGGCCTGGTACGGCAACGGCCGGGTGCCATGGTGGGCATGGCCGCTGGCGGCGTTGTACGGCACCTTGGTACGCCTGCGCAGCGGGCTCTACCGGCGCGGATGGCTGCACGCGGTACGCCTGCCGGTGCCGGTCGTGGTGGTCGGCAACCTCAGCGTCGGCGGCACCGGCAAGACCCCGCTGACCATCGCGCTGGCCGCTGCGCTGCGCTCGCGCGGGTATCGGCCGGGCGTGGTCAGCCGCGGCCATGGCGGCGATCAGCGCGAACCGGCGCTGCTGGGCGACGCGCCGGATCCGCTGCGCTTTGGCGACGAGCCCTGCCTGATCCGTGCCAGCGGCGTGCCGGTGGCGGTGGGGCGCGACCGTCCTGCCGCGGCAGGATTGCTGGTGGCGGCCGGTTGCGATGTGCTGATTGCCGACGATGGTCTGCAGCATTACGCGCTGGCACGCGATGTGGAGATCTGCGTGATCGACGGCATGCGCCGTTTCGGCAACGGGCGGCTGTTGCCGGCCGGGCCGTTGCGCGAGCCGCTGAGCCGGCTGCAGCGGGTGGATTTTCGCGTCTGCAATGGCGGCGACGCCCTGGACGGCGAATATCCGATGCGATTGTCGGGCGACGAGGCGGTGGCGCTCGGCGATGCCCGGCGTCTGCCGCTCGACAGTTGGCGCGGTCAGCCGGTGCATGCGGTAGCGGCGATCGGCAACCCGCGACGCTTCTTCGAAAGCCTGCGCGGCCATGGTCTCGAGGTGATCGAGCATGCGTTTGCCGACCACCATCGGTTCGTGCCGGCCGAGCTGGATTTCGGCGATCGTTTGGCGGTGCTGATGACCGACAAGGACGCGGTCAAGTGCCGGCACTTCGCGCTAGCGCACTGGTGGCGGGTGCCGGTACGCGCGGACCTGCCGCCGGCGTTTCACGACGCGTTGCGCCAGCATCTCGAAACGCTGCGCCGCGAGACGGATTCGCCGCACACGTAGACCTCGTGCACGAGTCCGCCGCCGATCCAGTAGCACAGCTCGGCCGGCTGGCGTGCATTCCACACCACCAGATCGGCGGGTTGGCCCACCGCGAGCGTGCCGCGATCGGTCAGGCCGAGCGCGCGGGCCGCGTGGGTCGTGATGCCGTGCAACGCTTCTGCGGGGGTCAGCCGGAACAGCGTGCAGGCCATGCTGGCCGCCAGTCGCAACGACAGCATCGGCGAGCTGCCGGGGTTGCAGTCGGTGGCGACCGCCATCGGCACGCGGTGTTTGCGCAACAGCTCGATCGGCGGCAGCCGGGTTTCGCGCAGCGCGTAAAAAGCTCCCGGCAGCAGCACTGCCACGGTACCGGCATCGGCCATCGCCTTGATGCCCGATTCGCCCAGGTGCTCCAGGTGATCGGCCGACAGCCCCCGGTATTCGGCGACCAGCGCAGCACCGTCCAGATCGGACAATTGTTCGGCATGCAACTTCACCGGCAGGCCGAGCCGCTGTGCCTGCTCGAACAGGCGGCGGGTTTCCTCGCGGCTGAAACCGATGTTCTCGCAGAACGCGTCGACCGCATCGAGCAGGCCTTCGGCCGCCAGTGCGGGCAGCATCTCGTCGCAGACCAGGCTGACGTAGTCGGCGCGACGTTCGCGGTACTCCGGCGGCAGTGCATGCAGGCCAAGAAAGCTGGTGCGCACGGTGATGCCGAGCTTGCGGCCGATGCGTCGCGCCACCCGCAGCATGCGGCGTTCGGTTTCCAGTTCCAGGCCGTAGCCGGACTTGATTTCAAGCGTGGTCACGCCATCGGCGAGCAGGGTTCGCGCACGCGCCAGCGACTGCGCGTAAAGCGCGTCCTCGCTGGCCTCGCGCGTGGCCTTCACGGTGGCGACGATGCCGCCACCGGCGCGCGCGATCTCCTCGTAGCTGGTGCCGTTTGCGCGCAGCTCGAACTCGTGCGAGCGATCGCCGGCGAACACCAGATGGGTGTGGCAGTCGATCAGCCCCGGCGTGACCAGCGCGCCATCGATCGACAGCACGGTAGTGGCCAGCGTGGCCGGTGCCGCCGGCAGGTCACCCATGCGGCCGACCCACGCGATGCGGCCATGATGCATGGCGATGGCCCCTTGTTCGATCGTGCCGCACGAGGGCGCGTCGCCAAACGTCGCCAGGGTGGCATTCAGCAACAGTCGATCCCAACGGGGCAGGTTCATGTTTGCAGTGCCTCCATGACGACCTTCATGCGTTACCGGACCGGTTCATCGTCCGATGCCACGGCCGTATCGCCGTAGGCACTGGTGTTGCCCACGTGAACCGGTTCCGCCGACTCTCCCTGGTTCTTTTCGGCATGGGCCTGGTGGGCGGCCTGCTGCCGTTCGAAATCCTGCACGATGCGTTCGGCGAAATCCTTGTAGACCGGCGTGGGGCTGAACAGCGAGGCCGCGGCGCGCGCCAGCAGGCACGCCGCCATGATCGGGATCACCATGTCCTGGTTGTCGGTCAGCTCCATCGCGATCACCGCCGAGGTCAGCGGCGCGCCGGTGACGCCCGACAGATACGCGCTCATGCCCAGCAGCACCACCGTGCCCGCCGGAATGCCGGGCAGGAAGTGGGCGATGTTGTGGCCGAGGCCGGCGCCGACCGCGAGTGCCGGCGAGAAGATGCCGCCGGGGATGCCGGCCCAGTACGAAAAGACGTTGGCCAGCAGTTTTTCGATGCCGAAGCCCTGTCCGGGCGTGACCGCCGCCTCTTGCACGAAGGCGCGTGCCTGGTCGTAACCGGTGCCGTACACGCTGTTGTGGGAAAGCAGCCCGACCAGCGCCAGTGCCAGCCCGCAACCGGTGGCGAACAGCACCGGCGCGTGCCCACGCAGCCGTCCGATCGCGGCCAGCGGGCCATGCCGGGTGAGCAGGATCAGCCGCGCGAACAGGCCGCCCAGCAACCCGCAGATGATGCCGGTCAGCAGCACCGCCAGCCAGGCATGGCCGAGCGGCAGGCTGGCCTGCACTTCACCGAAATAGGAGTAGTTGCCCATGATGCCCAGCGACACCACACCGCCGATGATCACTGCAGTCAGCAGCAGGCCGCTGAAGCGGTGCTCGAAGGTGCCGGCCAGCTCCTCGATCGCAAATACCACGCCGGCCAGCGGGGTGTTGAAGGCAGCGGCGATGCCGCAGGCACCGCCGGCGAGGATGAAGCGCGAGGCGGCCTTGGGATCGGTGAATCCGAAGCGTCGACCGATCGTGTAGAACAGCCCGGCGCCGACGTGCACGGTCGGCCCTTCGCGACCGATCGAGGCGCCGACCGCCAGCGCAATCAGCGTCAGGACCATCTTGCCGACCGCGATCGGCAGCGCCAGCATGCGGACACGAAACCCCTCGTCCTCGATGTGCAGCGTACCGATCACCTGCGGAATACCGCTGCCGCGGGTGGCGCGCAGGCGCCCCTCGGTGGCCCAGGCCAGCAGGCCAAACACGATCGGGGTGATGATCAGCGGGATCCAGGCTCCATAGCCGAGCATGGTCTGGAACAGTTGGTAGGACCAGTTGCTGGCCTTGGTGAACACGATGGCCGCCAGCGCCACCACGATCGCGCCGAGCCACAGCGCGAGGCGGCGCTTCCACTGGTGCGGCGCAAAGAATTCATGCCCGAGCAGGGCCTGCAGACGGGGGTTCGAGGAGCGCACGGAGGGCTGGGGCGATTCGGACATCCAGTTATTATGGCAGACCCGGCCCCGCCTGTAGGAGCGCACCCTGTGCGCGAAAGCACGGCACCATGCCGCGACGGAGGTTCGCGCACAGGGTGAGGCTCCGGCCAAACCGGCGTTGTTTCGAGGTGCCCCGCAAAACGCTCCTGCGGCACCTCAGCGCGGCCGCCAGCGGGTTTCGTACAGGTCGAAGCGGCGATCCTTCAGGTTCTGCACCGCACCGGCGTTGCGTGCGCGGGCCAGGCTCTCCAGCCGCAGCTCGGCGAACAGCACGGTTTCGATGTTCGGCGTGGAATCGGCGGCGATGCCGTCGCGGGCGAACGGGAAATCGCTCGGTGTGAGGATGCAACTCTGGCCGTACTGGATGTCGAAGTTGTTGACGCCGGGCAGGTTGCCCACGTTGCCGGACATCACCACGTAGCACTGGTTCTCGATCGCCCGCGCCTGGGCGCAGTAGCGCACGCGCAGGTAGCCCTCGCGCACGTCGGTGCAGAACGGCACGAACAGGATCAGCGCACCCTGGTCGATGAGATGCCGCGCGACCTCCGGAAACTCGGCGTCGTAACAGATCATCACCCCGATCGGGCCGCAGTCGGTGGGGATCGTCGCCGCGCTCTCGCCGCCGGTGATATTCCACACGTTGCGCTCGCTCGGGGTCGGGTGCAGCTTTTCGCGCTCGTGCAGCGAACCGTCGCGCAGGCATACGTAGCAGACATTGTGGATATCGCCATTGGCCTGTTCGGTCGGGTGCGTGCCGGCGATGATATTGATGTTGTAATGGACGGCCAGACGGCTGAACAGTTCCTTCACCTGCGGCGTGTAATGGCTCAGTTTGCGGATCGATTCCACCGGCGACAGTTCGGTGTTCTCGATCGACAGCAGCTGCAGCGTGATCAGCTCGGGAAAGGCGACGAAGTCGGCGTTGTAGTCGGCGGCGATGTCGGTGAAGTATTCGACCTGGGTGGCGAACTCCTCGAACGAGCCGATCCGCCGTTGCTGGTACTGCACCGAGGCCACGCGCACCAGATCGGGCAGCCGCTGCGGCGAGGGCGGCGAGGGCGTGTCCGGCTGATCGAGCAGGCGCGGATTGCGCCAGACCAGGTGTGCGGCGTAGCCGAGCGACTCGTGATCGGACGGCACATAGCCCGGCAGCAGGCCGATCATCTCGAAGTCGTTGTTCAGCTGAAAGCTCAGTGTCGGGTCGCGGCGCTGGCCTTCGGTCACCGCCTGCACGTAGGCCTCGGGACTGCCGTAACGCCGGATGTTTTTCGCCAGCCCGGGAATGCGTCCGCCGAACACGATGCCGCGCAGTTTCAGGTCGGTGCACAGCCGCTTGCGCGCCTGGTACAGCCGCTGGCCGATGCGCATGCCGCGAAAGTCCGGATGCACCACCACTTCCATGCCGTACAGCCAGTCGCCATCCGGGTTGTGCCGCGAGGCCATGCCGCCGGCGGTGATCTGAGTCCAGCTGTGCGGCGCCAGTGCGGTGGCTTCGTCGATGCGGAATGTGGCGCAGTAGCCGACCACCTTGCCCTCGTACTCGACCACGAACTGGCCTTCGGGAAAGTGCGTCTGCTGGGAGCGCAGCATTTCCGCCGAGTAACCCCATTCGGCCGAATAGATCCGCCCGGTGAGTTCGACCAGGGCCGGGACGTCGGTGGGCGTCGCCAGACGCACCTGCAGCCGCGGGGTCTGTTCGTTCGTCTTTTTGGCCATCGCACGATTATGCACAGCCCGGATCGTGTCGAAGTGAAGGCGATGCCAGCCACCCGGTTACACTTGCCGCCATCACGCACGGGAGCATCCGTATGAGCCACCTCGCCGGTATCCACGGCTTCAGGGCTACCCAGCTTTGGCAACCCGGCGGCTGGCAGGCCGGGGGCACGTTCGGCGTGGGCGCCGACGGGCGACTGCTCGCGGCCGTGGCCGCACCGGTCGAATCGCTGGACACATGGGTGCTGCCCGGCATGCCCAACCTGCATTCGCATGCGTTCCAGCGCGCGATGGCCGGGCTGGCCGAGCGCAGGGGCGTCCCGGACCGCGCCGCTCAGCAACCCGACGACAACTTCTGGAGCTGGCGCGAAACCATGTATGCGTTCGCCGCGGCGATCGGCCCGGACGAACTCAAGGCGATCGCCGCCCAGCTCTACGTGGAAATGCTCAAGGCTGGCTACACCCAGGTATGCGAATTCCATTACCTGCACCAGCAGCCGGACGGCACGCCTTACGCACAGCCGGAGGCGATGTCGCTGGCGCTGATCGCGGCGGCGCGCGAAGCCGGCATTGCGCTGACCCTGCTGCCGGTGCTGTACATCAGCGGCGGCTTCGATGGCCGGGCACTGACGGCGCGGCAGCGGCGCTTCGGCCACGATGTGGACGGCTATCTGCGCCTGCTGGAATCGCTGCGCCGGCACGAGAACGACGATCTGCGCGTCGGCATTGCGCTGCATTCGCTGCGGGCGGTGCCGGAGCAGGCGATGCACGCCGTGCTGGCCGGCGACGCGGCGAAAAATTGCCCGATCCACATCCATGTCGCCGAGCAGATCGGCGAAGTGCAGGATTGCCTCGCCACGCGCGGCGCGCGGCCGGTGGAGTGGTTGTTCGATCACGCCGAAGTCGACCGGCGCTGGTGCCTGGTGCACGCCACCCATCTGACCACCGACGAGACAGCGCTGCTCGCACGCAGCGGCGCGGTGGCCGGCTTGTGCCCGAGCACCGAGGCGAATCTCGGCGACGGGTTGTTTTCGCTGGCGGAGTATCTCGATGCCGGCGGTGCGCTGGGTATCGGTTCGGATTCGCACATCTCGATCTCGCCGGTGGAGGAACTGCGCTGGCTGGAATACGGGCAGCGCCTGCAGACGCGCCATCGCAACATCGCCGCCCGCGCGCAGGATGCCAGCGTGGGCGAGACGCTGTGGCGTGCCGCACTGCGCGGCGGCGCACAGGCCAGCGGCATGCCCATCGGCGAAGCGCGCGCGGGCGCGCGCGCCGACCTGATCGTGCTGGACGAAACTTCGCCACTGCTGGCCGCACGCGATGCACGCTCGTTGCTGGACAGTTTCCTGTTCGCCGGCAACACGCCGCTGGTGCGCGACGTGCTGTGCGGCGGGCGCTGGGTCGTGCGCGATTTCCGGCATCACGACGAGGCACGCATCGCCGCGCGCTATCGGCAGACGGTGCAGCAGCTGGCCCGCCGCGCCTGAACCGCTCGCGCCGAGGCGCACGCCCGGCCGTCGAGCACCGGCCTGAGGTATCGCCGATCGGTGCGATCACAGTGCCGGCACCTGCGGTCGTACCCCCATGATCTTGTCTGTAGTTGTCTCAAGTCATGAAAAGATGAGGTGGGCGCCGCTAGTGTGATGCCTGTCGCCGCCGTCGTGCGGTTCCGGTGTGGGATGCCTGCATGTCCGACGCACCACTGCCACCCGTTGCGGAACCGGTGTTCCGCGCCCGCGGCCTGACCAAGACCTACCGCATGGGCGAGGTCGAGGTGCAGGCGTTGCGTGGCGTGGACCTGGACCTGTTCCGTGGCGAGTTCGTGGTGCTGCTGGGGCCCTCGGGCAGTGGCAAGTCGACCCTGATGAACATCCTCGGCGGGCTCGACGTGCCGACCGCCGGCGAGGTCTGGTACGAGGGCCATCACCTCACCGGCGCCGACCAGCGCGAACTGACCCTGTTCCGCCGCGAGCATGTCGGTTTCGTGTTCCAGTTCTACAACCTGATTCCCAGCCTCACCGCGCGCGAGAACGTGGCCATCGTCACCGAGATCGCCGAGCAGCCGATGACGCCGGAGGAGGCGCTGGCGCGGGTGGATCTGGCCGATCGCATGGACCACTTTCCGGCGCAGCTTTCCGGCGGCCAGCAGCAGCGGGTGGCGATCGCCCGTGCCATTGCCAAGCGGCCGGCCGTGTTGCTGTGCGACGAGCCCACCGGGGCACTCGATTCGGCCACCGGCGTGCGCGTGCTGGAGGCACTGGAGCGGGTCAATGCGGAACTGGGCACCACTACCGTGGTGATCACCCACAACGCCGACATCGCGCGCATGGCACACCGCGTGCTGTACCTGGGCGACGGCCGCATCGTGCGCGAGGAGCGCCCGCCGCAGCGCACCCCGGCGCGGGAGCTGAGCTGGTGAGCGCGCTGACCCGCAAGGGCTGGCGCGACCTGTGGCACCTGCGCGGGCAGGCGCTGGCCATCGCGCTGGTGATCGCCGGCGGCGTGGCCACGCTGGTGATGTCGCAGTCCACCTACGAATCGCTCACGGCGACCCGCGAGCTGTTCTACCGGCAGGGCGCGCTGGCCGACCTGTGGGCGCCGCTCAAGCGCGCGCCGGATACGCTGGTGCCGCAACTGCAGGCGATTCCGGGCGTGCAGACCGCGCAGACACGATTGCTGGCCATGGGCACGCTGGGGGTGTCCGGTTTCAACGAGCCGGTGCGTGCCGAGGTGGTGTCGCTGCCGATCCGCGGTGGCCAGCCGCTGCTCAACCGCGTGCAGTTGCGCAGCGGCCGCCTGCCCGATCCGGACGTCGACGACCAGGTGGTGGTGGGCGAGGCGTTCGCGGCGGCGCATGCGCTGCGTGTCGGCGACACGCTGCGGATGACCCTGCGCGGCCGCCAGAGCCGGCTGCGCGTGGTCGGTATCGGTACCTCGCCCGAGTACGTCTACCAGAGTCCGCCCGGCGCGGTGTTTCCGGACTTCCAGCGCTATGCCGTGCTGTGGATGAACCGCCATGCGATGGAGCAGGCGCTGAACATGGACGGCGCGTTCGACAACGTGGTGCTGCGCCTGCTGCCGGCCGCGCGGCCGGCCGCGGTGATCGCCGCGCTCGACCACCTGCTGGCGCGCTACGGCGGCGTTGGCGCCTACGGCCGCCACGAGCAGACCTCGGCGCGCTACCTGGAAGAGGAGATGCGCCAGCTGCGGACCATGGCGCGGCTGTTCCCGGCGATTTTCCTGGGCGTGGCCGCGTTCCTGCTGCATGTGGTGTTGATGCGCCTGCTGGGCACGCAGCGCGACCAGATCGGCGTGCTCAAGGCGTTCGGTTACTCCGACCGCGCGCTGGCCGGCCACTATCTGACCATGGCCGCGTGGATCGCCCTGGGCGGTGCCGTACTGGGCATTGCGCTGGGTGCCGTTCTCGGCAGCTGGTTGGCGCACGTTTATCAGGGCATCTACCGCTTCCCGTTCCTGGCTTATCACCTGAGCCTGCGAGCGGTTGCCACCGGCGTGGCGGTCAGTCTCGCCGCGGCAGCGGCAGGCGCCCTGATGGCATTGCGCGCCGCGCTGGAACTGCCGCCGGCCGAGGCGATGCGCGCGCCGGCACCGGCGCGCTTCGGACCCACCCTGATCGAGCGGCTGGGCCTGCAGCGCTGGCTTTCGCAACCCGCACGAATGGCCTTGCGCGATCTCGAACGCCGCCCCGGACGCGCCGTGTTCACCGTGCTGGGACTGGCGATGGCCTGCGCGGTGATGATGGTGGGGCGCTTCCAGGGCGATGCGGTCGAGCACATGGTCGACACCCAGCTCAGCATCGCCCAGCGCCACGACCTGTCGGTCACCTTCGTGGAGCCGGCGCCGCGCCGGGCGGTGTTCGAACTGGCTGCGTTGCCCGGCGTGCGCGAGGCCGAACCGGTGCGTGCGGCGCCGGTGCGTCTGATTCACGGTCATCGCAGCTACCGCACCGTGATCGAGGGCCTGCCGCCGCAGGCACGGCTGCGCCGGCCGCTGGACACGCAACTGCGGCCAGTGATACCCGCCACCGGTGGCGTGCTGCTGACCGACTATCTGCAAGGCATGCTGGATCTGCAGCCCGGCGACACGATCGAGGTACAGGCGCTGGACGGGCACCGCTACCGGCGCAGCGTGCGCGTGGCTGGTTTCGTGCACGAATACATCGGTGCGCAGGGCTACATGGATCTGGACGCGCTGAACCAGCTGCTGGGCGACGGCGACGTCGTCTCTGGCGTGCTGCTGGGCGTCACCCCCGGCGCGGAACCCGATGTCTACGCCCGACTGGACCGGCGCCCGTGGGTGGCCGGGGTCAGTTCGCGGCTGGCTTCGGTGCACAGCTTCTACGCCACCATGGCCGAGAGCCTGCTGGTGTTTACCTGGGTCGCGGCGCTGCTGGGCGGGGTGATCAATTTCGGGCTGGTCTACAACGCCGCGCGGATCAGCCTGTCCGAACGCGGGCGCGAGCTGGCCAGCCTGCGCGTGCTGGGCATGACCGAGGGCGAGGTCAGCGCGCTGCTGCTCGGGCAACTGGGCTTGCTGGTGGTGCTGTCGCTGCCGTTCGGCTTCGCTGCGGGCTGGGGACTGTGCTGGGTGATGGTGCAGGGTTTCCAGTCAGAGCTGTTCCGCGTGCCGGTGCAACTGACCACGGCCACCTACGCGTTTGCCGGCATGATGGTGTTGGGCGCCAGCGTGGTCTCGGCGCTGCTGGTGCGTCGACGCATCGCCCGGCTCGATCTGATCGCCGTACTCAAGACCCGCGAGTGAGGACAGGAATCGTGACCATGAAACGCGGCAGCCTGATCGTTTCAATCATCGTTGTCATCGTCGTGGTGGCGGTGGCGGTGTGGGCCCTGCAGACGACACCTCGGCCGGTGGACGTGGTGAGCGTCCACCGCAGTGCACTGGCGCAACACTTCGACGAGGAGGGTCGCACGCAACTGCCGCGGCGCTGGCTGCTGTCGGCACCGATCGCCGGCACGTTGCAGCGGATCGACCTGCTGCAGGGCGACGCGGTCAAGGCCGGGCAGGTGCTGGCGGTGATCGAGCCAGCGCGGGCAACGCTGCTGGATCCGGCCAACCGGGCTCGCCTGCTGGCCGAGGAGCAGGCGGCACTGGCATCGATGCAGGCGGCGCAGCAGCGTCTGGCGGGGGCGCAGGTCGATGTCGCCCTGGCCTCGCGCGACGTCGGCCGCATGCGTACACTCGGCGCTTCGGGCGTGGTGAGCGTGGCGACACTCGACGAAGCCGAGGCGCGCCTGGGTCGCGCGCAGGCTGCTGCGGCAGCGGCGGTGGCCGAACGCCGCGCGGCCGCTCAGCAGCGGGCGGCATTGGCGGCGCTGCTGAGCGGCCAGGGTCGCGGCGGTGGGCAGGAGATCGAGGTGCGTTCGCCGATCGACGGCGTGGTACTGCGCCGTTATCAGGAGAGTGCCGTGCCCGTGCAAGCCGGCCAGTCGCTGCTGGAGCTCGGCGACCTGGACCAGTTGCAGGTGATGGTGCAGACGCTGTCGCAGCAGGCGATCACGCTGCGGCCGGGCTCGCCAGCGCAGATCCTGCGCTGGGGCGGCGAGGGCGCGCTGTCGGCGCGGGTGGTGCGGATCGAGCCGGGTGGGTTCACCAAGGTTTCGGCGCTGGGCGTGGAGGAACAACGCACCCTGGTGTGGCTGGACATCACCGCGCCGCGTGCGCAATGGGCGCAACTGGGCGACGGTTACCGCGTCGAGGTCCGCTTCGAGGTGGATCGCCGCCCCGACGTGCTGCAGGTGGCGGCCAGCGCGCTGTTCCGCGACGGCCGCCGCTGGGCGGTGTACCGGGTGGTCGGTGGCCGTGCCCGGCTTGCCCTGGTCCAACCCGGTGCGCAGGGCGATGCCGAAGTGGAGATCGTCGAGGGCCTGAAACAGGGCGATCGTGTCATTGCCTACCCGGACGATCGCATGCGCGACGGGCAGCGCGTGCGTCCGCTGGACGCTTCGCCCCAAGAGCCCGGGCGGTAGAAACCGGGCGAACGAGGCCAAGCGATCTTGACGCGAACTGCGCGGTATCCGCGCGCCTGGCTGGGCTGGAGCAGCATCGCTTTCGCGCTGTTCGGCATTCCGCTGACCCGGGCCGCCAGCAGCGGCCCGTCGTGGCTGGTCGCCGGCAGCTTCCAGACCACGGTGCCGGTCGGCTCCTTTGCCTACCCGCTGGGCAACCGCAAGCTGCTGCATCTGGGGCACAGCGGCGGCACGCTCAACGCGGTGCAGCGCGCGAGTGGATCGAGTAAGGCGATGCATGTTCGAGGCTTTCGCAGTCGCGCATAAGCACAGCGACACATTTTGTTCGAAGATGCCGGGATGGGCAGATAGCTGTCGCAGGATTTGCGACGGCCGTATGGATTCATCATCGACAGTCAGACGCTGCGCGTGTTTGGTGTTTCGTCTGCAAAACAACCATCTCGTCTGTTGGGCAGATCCAAGTCGGGATAACCACGCCAAATGGGCTTCAACCGTTAATGCAGGATGATGCGGGCATAGCCCATGGAGCAGTCAATGATTGACGACAGATGCAGGAACATCTGGGCAAAAACCAGCAAGACGGATGGTGAAAGCTGGCACCCGTTGATGCTTCATGTCTTGGACGTTGCCGCCAGTGCCGATGCGATCCTGGCACGGGAGCCGGAAAGCACGCGAAACCGACTGGCTGGGGCAGTGGGTCTTGAGTGGATCAAGGCTCGCCCATGGTTACTGCTCCTGATCGCCTGTCACGATCTTGGCAAGTGCAGCCCCGGTTTTCAGGTCAAGTGGAAAAACCTGTCCGGGTTGGATGCTGGCGCGAGTCCGGATACCAAGGTCAACCACGCCTTTGTCAGCCAGATTGAATTGTTTGGATTTCTCATCGATCTGGGCTGGCCTGAAGGATTGGCGGATTTGGTTGCCGATGCCGTGGGATGCCATCACGGTGAGCGCGCGAGTCCCATCACCCTTCAAGGCCTGGAAGGCAATCGCCGGGCGCTCGGCAAGTCTGAATGGCACGAAACCCGCCGCGCCATTTTCGAAGCCTTGGTCGAAGTCTTTGCGCCAACCGAATCGCCCACCAAGCCTACGCTCACCGGCCCCGATTTCATGCTGCTGGCTGGGCTGACCAGCTTCGCCGACTGGATCGGCTCGAACGAAGTCCACTTTCCCTTCGGGATCACCGAAGATTGCGATGACCTGGTTGGCTGGTTCCAGATGCGGCGCAATGGTCACGCTGAAGCCGCGCTTGATGCGCTGGGCTGGATGCCGCGGCTGCCGTTGGCGACGACGCACATATCCTTTGCTGACGTCTTCGATTTCCCGACGCGTCCTTTGCAACAAGCCGTGGTGGAGGCTCTGCAAACCATCGATCGACCCGCGATCATTCTGGTCGAGGCGCCGATGGGCGAGGGCAAGACCGAGGCGGCGCTCTACGCCCATCTGGAATTGCAGCGTCGACTCGGCCATCGTGGGCTCTACGTGGCCTTGCCGACCAAAGCGACGGGAAACGCGATGTTCCGCCGCGTCCTGAAGTTTTTGCGCAGCCAGCATTGCGACCGCCCGCTCGACATGCAACTGCTGCATGGCGGCGCGCTGCTCATCGACGACTTTCAGCAACTCAAGCCGGGCGGCATTTTCGATGCCACCGCCGGTGGTGACGTGCGTGCGGGCGAGTGGTTCACCCACAAGAAGCGCGCGTTGCTCTCGGAGTACGGCGTCGGCACCGTCGACCAGGCGCTTTTGACCATCTTGCCGGTGCGCCATCAGTTCGTGCGGCTGTGGGGGCTGGCGAACCGCGTCGTCGTGTTTGACGAAATCCACGCCTATGATGCCTACACCGGAACGCTGTTGCTGCACCTGTTGCGCTGGCTGCTGGCGCTGGGTTCGTCCGTCGTGCTGCTGTCGGCGACCCTGCCTCCGCAGATTCGACGCAAGCTTGCCGAGTTGACCGATGCAACGCCGCCTGAGCAAGACGCAAGCTACCCGCGCCTCTCCGTTTACCAGCCCGGGCAGGGCGTGTGCCAAATCGCATTCGACGCAGATCCCGCGCGACGGTTGGAGCTTGCAGTCCAGGCTGTTACCGCCGAGTTGACCGCATTGCGGATTGCCATCGACGAGCGCCTTGCCTGGGGCGGCTATGCACTTGTGCTGCTCAATACCGTGCAACGCGCCCAGGATCTATACCGGGACTATGGCGCAGGCATTCCCTTGTTGTTCGACGGTCAGACGGTTGGCAAACGGCTGGAGGATGGCACCGAGATTTTTCTGTTCCATGCGCGCTTTCCCGCCGATCAGCGACAGCGGCGTGAGGATGCCGTGCTGAAGCTCTTCGGTCCGCCCGATCGCGAAGCGCCCATCCTGCGCAGCGGGCGAAAAATCCTTATCGCCACGCAGGTGGCTGAGCAAAGTCTCGATCTCGATTTCGATCTGATCGCCACCGACCTGGCACCCATCGACCTGCTGTTGCAACGCGCGGGCCGCCTGTGGCGGCATCCGCGAGGTGTACGCCCCCTGGCTTTCCCGATCCTGATCGTGGCCGGGCTGGCCGATGACGCGCCGCCTTCGTTTGGCAAGCCGCTCTGGTGGGGTGCGGTTTATCGCGAGGACGTGTTGCTGCGAACCTGGTGTCTGTTGCGCGATCGGCCGAACCTGCACCTGCCAGGCGACATCGACAGGCTGGTGACTGCGGTGTACGAGGAAGACGTCGTGATCCCCGAGTCGTTGCAGCCCCGGTTGCAAAAAGCCTTGGAAGAGGGCGAAGGAAAAATCTACGCCCAGACGTCCGTGGCGAACAAAGCCATCATCGGCTTTCCCGACGACGCATCGTGGAACGATCCGGCGCGGTTCAGTCTCTACGATGAGGGCGAGCCCTGCGTGCACCGCACCCTGATGGCGCAAACCCGCCTTGGCGAAGACTCAGTCGTTGCCATTCCCTTGTGGGAGGCGGACGCTTTCGATGCCGCCGTCGAGCCTGATTTTGCAAAGGCCAAGAGCTGGTTTCTGCGCGCCATGAGCCTGTCCAGCAAGCGCATCGTCAAGCCGCTCCAAAAGGCAGGCGTGCCGGAAGGCTGGGAAAAGAGCGCCTTGCTTCGCAACGCCTATCCCCTGCGACTGGATGCCGATTCATGCTGGATCGACGACACCCATGTGTGCCTCACCGACGATCTGGGGCTGGTTTACGTGACCGAGGAGATCAAATGAGCCGCTACAACCTGATCGACGAATCCTGGATTCCCGTGCGTTTTCCGGATGGAACGCGTGCGGAACTGGGTCTGCGCGAGGCGCTGCTGCGGGCGAAGGACATCGCGGTCATCGAAGATCCTTCGCCGCTGGTCACAGCCGCACTGCATCGCTTCCTGCTCGCCGTGCTGTACCGCGCACTGGAAGGTCCGGCCGACATCGATCAAGCCAGAACCTGGTTCAAGTCGGGTCTGCCCGCAGAGAAGATCGCGACCTATCTGGAGCGCTGGCGGGAGCGGTTCTGGTTGTTTGATGAGAAATATCCCTTTGGGCAGATTCCCGATTTCGAGCCGAAAAAATGGAACGCGTGGACCGTGCTTGCGGCAGAGCACAATGCAAACAACGCAAAGGTGCTGTTCGACCACATTGACGTTAGGCAACCGGGAAATATCTCAGCAAGCGAGGCAGTGCGGTGGGTGCTGGCAATCCAGACATTCACACTGGGCGGCGGCAACAGCGAGTTCAAGTACACGAAAGGAGCGCCATCAACCAAAACGGCGATGTTCCTGCCCCTTGGTCGCAACCTTGAAGACACTCTGCTTATTTGCCTCGTCCCGCAAAATCGGGCCGCCCTAGCTCAGGATATTCCCGTCTGGGAGCGTGATCCTGAAACAGCGGCCAGCCTGAAATCGGGTGTCCTCCGCGGCATCTTCGGGCACGCCGACCGCTACACCTGGCGCTCACGCTCAATCCGACTGCGTGGCGACGAGGAAGGAAACGTGAACTCGCTGGCTTTCGCTTCCGGGGTGGAAAACGCATCAAAGGACGGCATCGACCCGATGCTGGCTTACCGCATCGATAAAGAAAAAGGCCGTTTGCCGATTCAGTTCAGAGAACGAGGGCTATGGCGCGATTTCGATTCCCTGCTGCCCGACAACACACGTCTTGCCCCCGCCGTGATCGAACACGCCGCCGCGTTGACGCGCTTCGCGCACGAGCGCTTCCCGCAATCAGTGATGGCGCTGGGGCTGGCGAACAATCCACGAATTGAAGCCAAGATCGAATATTGGCGCATGGAACGCTTTGCGCTGCCGCAAGCCTTGCTCAGCGATCGTTCGATTCGAAGCGATATCCATCAGTTGCTTATCGATGCTGAGGCAACTCATGGCGCATTAGAAGAAGCTTGCCAATGGTTCGCGAGGAATCTCCTCACCCGCGGAGACAGAGAGCTGAAGAAGAATGACGTGGACCAGTTCGTCAAGCAAATGCCCGCCCGCGCCCGCTACTGGTCCCGGTTGGAAGCCGCATTCCACGACATGCTGCATCACTACACGCGGGAGCGCGACCAGGACGACATCCGCCTCGACTGGCTGAAAAGCGTGCGCGCGGCCTTGCGCGACGCCTGGGCACAGCACGCCACGTCGGTCTCGACCGGGGACGCCTGGTCGATCCGGGCGTTGGTTCGAGCGGAAGCCACTATCGGCAAGCAACGAAAAACCTTGAACGAAGAAATCCAGAAATACGAATCGCGTCGCAAGCCTACGGAGGAAACAGCATGAGCGGACTCATCGCGTGGTTGGAACGGTTGACCGAGACGGACGGCAAGGCCAAGGCGGTATTGCGACGCAGTTTGGCCTTCGATCCCGGGCGGCACATCCCTGCCTTTCCCTATGTCGAGCCATTTCTCAAAGGCGAGGCGGAAGGCTGGCGCAGGCAGGTGCACTACCTTGTCGCTGCGCTGTGGGCAGCGCATTGGCGTGAAGGCCAGCCACAAACCAATATCAAGCTAGCTGTTGCGGTGGGGCTGCATGACAAAGAACGCAGAGACAAACTGAGTGCCAAAGAACGCAGCAAACCCACCAGCACGGAGAAGCGATTTATCACGCTGATCGATGCCGACGAGGACCAACTTCCGCACCGCCTGCGCCAGATGGTCGCTTTGCTCGGCGAGCAGCCCATCGATTTCGATGCCTTGCTGAACGACCTGCTGGGCTGGAAACGCGACGACAAGCGCTTCCAAAACGCGTGGGCGCGTGGCTTCTATCGCACCATGAATCCTTCTTCCCAGAACGAACCTGACGCCGCCACGGAGACCGCCGCATGAAAACTTTGATTGAGATTCACGCCCTGCAAAACTTCGCTCCTTCTAATTTGAATCGCGACGACACCGGTGCGCCCAAGGACGCTTTCTTTGGCGGTACACGCCGGGCGCGGGTGTCTAGCCAGTGCGGGAAGCGTGCGGTTCGCGAGTACTTCAAGGTAGAAAACAGCGAGTATTTCGCATCGAGAACAAAGCGGGTTTTTGATTCGCTTGCAGAGCGTGTTGAAACTAGGGTCAAGGATTCGAAAGCTTACTCGTCGGATAACTTGGAGAAGGCCATATCGACGGCTATTGGCTGCATCGGCTCTGGCGACAAGAAGGTCAAAGTTGAGAAAGACAAGAAGAACGGTCAGCTAAAGACTGATGTCCTCTTGTTCTTAAGTGACGCGGAGATTGATGCACTTGCTGCTGCCATAGAGGAAAACTTCGATGACCTGCTAAAAGCAAAGGTCAGCAGCGAGGTGGCTAGGGTAGTCACGGAATCGATTGATGGGAAGGACAACAAATCGCGACTGACACTGGACATTGCACTGTTCGGCCGAATGCTCGCTGTGATGCCCGAGAAGAACCAGCACGCCGCCTGCCAGGTTGCGCATGCCATCTCGACTCACACGGTCGAGCGTGAATTCGACTTCTACACGGCGGTCGACGACCTGAAGCCGGAAGACACATCAGGCGCCGACATGATGGGTACGGTGGAATTCAATTCGGCCTGCTACTACCGCTACGCCGTGGTCGATTGGGCGAAGCTCATCGAGAACCTGCATGGTGACGCGGAACTCGCCGCCAAGGGCCTGCGCACGTTCCTGCAGGGTTTTGTCATGGCCGAGCCCACGGGCAAGCAGAACAGTTTCGCGGCGCACAACCCACCAGAGTTCGTGGCGGTGACGGTGAGCCATGATGCCGCCCCTCGGAACCTCGCCAACGCCTTCGAGACGGCGGTTCGCGCAAAACCGGGCGAATCGTTGACACGCAAATCAGCGGAGGCGCTGGCTAGCAAGGGACGCGTGTTGGAAACTGCTTATCCGAGAAA
>Ga0307375_10000770_pt1 | contig 37945 bp, 40 predicted proteins | sample TR1MG_FD_202531 | JGI IMG/M metagenome (GOLD analysis project Ga0307375, IMG submission 202531) | Soil microbial communities from Risofladan, Vaasa, Finland - TR-1 | ecosystem: Environmental > Terrestrial > Soil > Coastal area > Acid sulfate soil | place: Finland: Risofladan, Vaasa | collected... | reverse complement strand
GTGCCAGTGCCTGCGGCTCGACGGATTCGAACGCCTCGCGCAGCAGATCTTCCACTCCCACCTGCTCGCAATCGGCGCGCACGCGGCGCGTGGACTGCGGCGTGTCGAACCGGCACTGCAGCGCGGCGTTGGCGAACGCAAGTTCCCGCGTCAGGTCCCGCAGCTGCCGGCGCAAGTCCTCGTAGGCAAGGCACAGCTCCGAGGACGCCATGTCGAACAGCTGGAACGCCTGTTCCAGCTGTTGCGGACTGACAAGTGTGCTGACCTGCGCCATGTTTGCCTGTCGCCTGTGCGGCGGGTGGCGTCATTCCCTGTTTTGACGGATCACAGACTAGCACCGGGGAAATTCGCCTCGACCGGCGATAAAGGCGGACAAATCCCCTCTTCTTGCGGGTTTGACGCGCGGCGCTTTGCCCATAATCGCCTCAGACCCCGCATCCGGGGCCGGAACCAGGATGGCGATGAACATGAACCGGACTCTGGCATACCCCACAGCCGGCAACACAGCAGGCAAACGATCATGGCAATAGGAAACACCCAGGTATCTGCATCCCCTGTTCAAGTGTTCGGCATGATCCCGCTGCAGCAAAAATTCGGGCTGCTGGTCGCGCTCGCGGCCGTGGTCGCGCTGCTCGTCGGCGGATGGATGTGGAGCCAGACTCCGGATTACCGCGTGCTGTTTTCCAATCTATCCGACCAGGATGGCGGCGCGATCATCAACTCGCTGCAGCAGATGAACGTGCCTTATAAATTCGCCGCCGGCGGCGGCGCGCTGATGGTGCCGGCGAACGAGGTGGACGAGGTGCGCCTGCGCTTGGCTGGCCAGGGCCTGCCCAAGGGGGGCGTGGTCGGATTCGAGTTGATGGATACGCAAAAACTCGGCACCAGCCAATTCCTGGAGCAGGTCAATTACCAGCGCGCGCTCGAGGGCGAACTGGAGCGCACGATCCAGTCGCTGTCGGCGGTGCAAAGCGCGCGCGTACAGCTCGCCATCCCCAAGCCCTCGGTGTTCGTGCGCGACCAGCAAAAGGCGACCGCGTCGGTGCTGCTGGGCCTGAATCCGGGCCGCAGCCTGGACGCAGGCCAGGTCAGCGCCATCGTGCATTTGGTGTCGAGCAGCATCCCCGACCTGTCGGTGAAAAACGTGACCGTAGTCGACCAAAGCGGCAATCTGCTGACCTCGCAGGACGGCAGCGGCGCCGGACTCGACCCGGGGCAATTCAAGTACCGGCGCGAAGTCGAGCAAAGCTTCGTCAAGCGCATCGAAGCCATCCTCGCGCCTATCACCGGACCGAACAACGCGATCGCCCAGGTGACCGCGGACATGGATTTCACCCAGAGCGAGAACGTCGCCGAGATCTACGGCCCGAACCAGTCGGCTCCGGCGGCCGTACTCAGCAAGCAAACCAGCGAATCCAGCGACAGCGCCGGCGCAATGGCCGGCGGGGTGCCGGGGGCGCTGAGCAATCAGCCGCCCGGAAACGCCACGGCGCCTATCGTTACCCCGCCGGCCGCGGCCGCGCCCGGCCAAACCCCCGCCGTGGGCCAGGCCTCCGCCAAAGCTGCGGCAGGCGCGGCGCCCGCGGCGGGAGCGCACGCGCTGCCGAGCAACACGCGGCGCGACTCCACCGTCAATTACGAAGTCGACAAGACCATCCGGCATACGCGCCAGCCCGTAGGTACGATCAAGCGGATGTCAGTCGCAGTGGTGGTCAACTACCGCAAGGTGACCGACGCCGACGGCAAGGTCGTGTACAAGCCGCTCTCGCGCGAGGAAATGACGCAGATCAACGCGCTGGTGAAGGAAGTCATGGGCTACAACCAGGCCCGCGGCGATTCGCTCAACGTGACCAACAGCGCATTCTCGGTACCGGACGTCGTGCCGGTCCCGGAGGTGCCGCTGTGGAAGCAGCCCGAAACCATCGCTACGGCCGAGGACGTGGGCAGAAACGTGTTGATCGCCGGCCTGGTGCTGTTCCTGGTTCTGGGTGTGCTGCGCCCGCTGCTCACCAAGCTGTCCGAAGTTCGGCTGCCTGTTCCCGCGCTGTCCGAGGTCGAGGCCGACGCTGCCCTTCCGCGCCAGAGCACCTATGACGCCAACCTGGACACGGCGAAGCAGCTCGCACGCAGCGAACCCAAGCTGGTCGCCAACGTGGTCAAGGAATGGGTGACGAGCGATGAATGACGAAGGCATCGAGCGGGGCGCGATCCTGCTGCTGTCGCTGGGCGAGGAAGGTGCGACCGAAGTGTTCAAGCATCTCGGCCCGCGCGAAGTGCAGAAGCTGGGCACGGCGATGTCCAACCTCAAGAACGTCACGCGCGACCGGGTCGAACAGGTGCTCAGCGCTTTCCGCAGAAGCGCGGAGGAAAAATCCCCTCTCGGCCTGAACTCGCGCGAATACCTGCGCACCGTGCTCACCAAGGCGCTCGGCGACGACAAGGCGGCCAACCTCATCGACCGCATCCTTCACGGCGGCGACACCAGCGGCATCGACGGCCTGAAGTGGATGGATTCGCCGGCGGTGGCCGAACTGATCAAGAACGAGCACCCGCAGATCATCGCCACTATCCTGGTGCACCTGGACCGCGACCAGGCGAGCGAGGTCCTGACCGAACTCCCCGAACGCCTGCGCAACGACGTGCTGCTGCGCATCGCCACCCTGGACGGGATCCAGCCCGCGGCGCTGAAGGAACTCAACGACGTGCTGGCCAAGCTGCTGGCGGGCAACAACAACCTCAAGAAAAGCCCGATGGGCGGGGTGCGCGCGGCAGCAGAGATACTGAACTTCATGTCCGGCAACATCGAAGGCGGGATGATCGAAAGCGTCAAGGAATTCGACGCAGACCTGGCGCAGAGAATCCTGGAGGAAATGTTCGTGTTCGAGAACATCATGGACATCGACGACCGCGGCGTGCAGCTGCTGCTGCGCGAAATCCAGTCCGAATCGCTGATCGTCGCGCTCAAGGGTTCGTCCGAGGAACTGCGCGAAAAAATATTCAAGAACATGTCGCAGCGCGCGGCGGACATGCTGCGCGACGATCTCGACGCCAAAGGCCCGGTGCGCCTGTCCGAAGTCGAGGCCGAACAAAAGGAAATCCTGAAGATCGTGCGCCGCCTCGCCGACGAAGGCCAGATCGTTCTCGGCGGCAAGGGCGACGACGCCTATGTCTAGTCCGGGAATCCCGAAGGAGCGGCGCACCGCCTACCAGCGCTGGGAACTCGACTCGTTCGACGCTCCGAAGGAGATCGAAAGCGCCGTCATTCTGCCTACCGCCGCGCAGTTGGAACGGCTGCACCAGCAGGCGCACGAGGAAGGTTACGCCGCGGGTCAGCGCGAAGGCAGTGCGCGCGCCGCGGCAGAAACGCTGCGGCTGCAGCAGATCGCGGCCGCGCTGGCGGAGGAATCGCGCCAGTTCGACCAACGCGTGGCCGAAGAGCTGCTCGGGCTGTCGCTGCGCATAGCGAAGCAGATACTGCAGCAGGCGCTGAAGCTGCGGCCCGAGACGATCGTCGCATTGGTCAACGAAGTGCTCGGCCAATTGCCGCTGTCGCGCCAGCGCGCCTGCCTGATCCTGCATCCCGAGGACGCAGCGCTGGTGCGCCTCGCGCTGGGCGAGCGCCTCGCGCAAGCGGGCTGGGAAATCATCGAGAACGCCGAGCTCAGCCGCGGCGGCTGCCGCATCGAGGCGGCGGAGTGCGAAATCGATGCGACCCTCGAACGCCGTTGGCAGCGCGTGACTGCCGCACTCGGAGCCGAGCATGCCTGGATCGAGTGAATTCGCGCTCGCGCGCCGCAACGAGCGCTGGCATAGTTTCCTGCGCGACTGCAGCGAACTGGCAATCCAGACCAACCCGGTCCTCGTGAGTGGACGCCTCACCCGGGTCGCCGGACTGGTGATGGAGGCCACCGGCCTGAAACTCGCCGTCGGCAGCGGCTGCTCGGTGGAATTGCCCAATGGCAGCACCGTCGACGCCGAAGTGGTGGGTTTCTCCGGCGACAAGCTGTTCCTGATGCCGGCCAACGACGTCTATGGCCTGGTCCCCGGTGCAAAGGTCGTGCCGGTCGAAACCGCACAGGCGCTGCCCAGGAACGGCAGCGGCATCCGTCCGAGGCGGCGCAACTCGGATCGCGCCAAGCAGTTTCCGGTCGGCGACGCCCTGCTCGGGCGCGTGCTCGACGGCGCCGGCCATCCGCTGGACCGCCTCGGTCCCCTGCTCGCAGCGCATGGAACGCCGTTGCAGAACCGCCCGTTCAATCCGCTCGAACGCATGCCGATTACCGAGGCACTGGACGTCGGCGTGCGCGCGATCAACGCCCTGCTCACCGTAGGCCGCGGCCAGCGCATGGGCCTGTTCGCCGGCAGCGGCGTGGGCAAGAGCGTGCTGCTCGGCATGATGGCGCGCTATACCGGCGCCGACGTCATCGTGGTGGGACTCATCGGCGAACGCGGCCGCGAAGTGAAGGAATTCATAGAGGACATCCTCGGCGCCGAGGGACTGGCGCGCTCGGTGGTGGTCGCCGCGCCGGCGGACACCAACCCGCTGATGCGCCTGCAGGGCGCCGCCTACGCCACCGCGATCGCCGAGAATTTCCGCGACCAGGGCAAGCATGTGCTGCTGATCATGGATTCGCTCACGCGCTTTGCCATGGCGCAGCGCGAGATCGCGCTGGCGATCGGCGAACCTCCCGTGACCAAGGGCTATCCGCCCTCGGTGTTCGCGAAGCTGCCGCAATTGGTGGAGCGCGCCGGCAACGGCGGCGAGGGTGGCGGCTCGATCACCGCGTTCTACACCGTGCTGGTCGAAGGCGACGACCTGCAGGATCCGATTGCCGACAGCGTGCGCGCCATTCTCGACGGCCATATCGTGCTCTCGCGCACGCTCGCCGATCAGGGTCACTACCCCGCGATCGACATCGAGGCCTCGATCAGCCGCGTGCTTCCCAACGTCGTGGATGCGCAGCAGCTGGAACTGGTGCGCCGCTTCCGCTCGCTCTATGCGCGTTACCAGCGCAGCCGCGATTTGATCAGCGTCGGCGCCTACACCAGCGGCCACGATCTCGCGCTGGACCAGGCGGTCCAGATGCAGCCGCAGCTTGCGCGCTTTCTGCAGCAGGGCATGCGCGAGTCCCAGACCTATGCCAGCAGCGTCAGCCAGCTTTCCGCCCTGTTGCCCCCGGAAATAGTGCCGATAACGAGTTAGCGAACCAAGGAGCAAGCCCATGTCCAAGCCCTTTCCTTTGCAAACCCTGCTCGCCTTGGCGCAGGAAGACTGCGATGCCGCTGCGTTGCAACTGGGCGTCGTCAACGGTCATGATCGTGACATGCAGCGGCGGCTGCAATTGCTGATCGAGTATCGCGGCGAATACACCTCGCGCCTCGCCCGCGTCGCCCAGACAGGCATGCACAGCGTCGGCTGGCGCAATTTCCACGATTTCATCGACAAAATCGACGCTGCAATCGAGCAGCAGCGCGAGCTCGCGGCCGCGGCCAGGGCGCAGGTCGAATCCGGTCAGCGCCACTGGCATGCGCAGCAGCGGCGGCTCAAGTCCTTCGATTCCCTCTCCCAGCGTCATATTTCCCTGGAGCGCAAGCGCGAGGCGCGCCAGGAACAGAAGGAGCACGACGAGTTCGCGCTCAAGAGTTTTCTGAGCCAGCGCGTGCCGATGAGCTAGACGCGCCGCGCTGGCATGTCGTTGGCGCTCGCTCGGGCGCATTCCGTTCCGCCATTTACCGCTCTCACCGAAGGATGCCCCTTGATCGATCTTTCTGTTGCCTCGAACACTCCCGCTCCGGCTGTCGCTGCGCTCCAAAGCGCCAATTCGGCGCAGCGCGACTCCGGCGCGCAGCCCCCCGACTCCGCTTTCCAGACGGCGCTGGCGCAGGAACTTGCGCTGGCTCCAGCTGGGGCGGCTACGCAGGAACCAAGCGTTGCTGCCGCTGCCACCAAAGCAAAGTCCGGCCTCAAGTCCGAGAGCGATGCGGCAAAAAAAACCGGGGATCCCAGCGATGCAGCCGCAGCGCAGGTATGCGCCGTCCCGATCCCGTTTGCGCCCATGCTCGCGGGCGCACCGATCCCGCCGCAGACGCCTACGGGCACGACAACGGCGTCCCCGGCATTGCCCACCGTGGCCGCGTCTGCGCCCGCGCTTGCCGCCGGGTCCCTCGCGCCGCGAGCTGCGGCCGGCACTGCGCCGACGGCCCCGGCATCGAGCGCCGAGACCGTGTCACCGCCCGCACTCGCCGCTGCGCCTGCTCCGCCAGCAGCAGCCGGCGCCGCACCGATGTCCCAGGCATCGACCGCCAGGACCGCGTCGCCGCCCGCACTCGCCGCCGCGCCCGCCGCCGCGCCCGCCGCGTCGGAAGCGGCAGAAATCGCCCCGACCTTCCACGCATCGAACGCCATGGCTGCGACCTCGCCCGCACTCGCCGCCAGGCTCTCCGCGCCGCGCGCAACACCCGGCACGGCCTTGCCGCCGGCATCGGCGGCACCGCGAATCGATGCCGCAGCGGCCGCACACGATCCGGGCGCGCCTGTATCCGCTCAGGCGGCCGCCGCCACACAGTCCGATCCAACATCGCCCCTGGCCTCGACATCGGCAGTTTTCGCATCGTCCGGCAATATCCGATCCGAAATCGCGTTCGATGCCAGGCTGGCGGAGCCGCGCAAGGCGACGCAGGCGGCGGCAATCCACGCCGGCGACGCGGCGTCCGCTCAGGCGACGCTGGCGCCGAACCTCGCTGCGCCTCAGATCACGCCGGCGCCGAACGCCGTGCCGGTCGCCACGCTCGACGCGCGCGTCGGGGACCACGGCTGGAACCAGGGTCTGGGCGACAAGCTGGTATGGATGGCGGGGCAAGGACACCAGGTCGCGGAACTGCACCTGAATCCCCCGGATCTCGGCCCGTTGAAAATCACGCTCACGCTCAACCATGACCAAGCCAGCGCGCAGTTCATTTCCGCGCATACCCACGTGCGCGACGCGATCCAGGCGGCGATGCCGCGACTGCGCGAAATGCTCGCGGGCAGCGGCATCACGCTGGGCAACGCCAACGTGAGCACCGGCACATTCGGCGGGCAGCCGCAGCCGCAGCATGCGCCGCACGCCTACCCTACCCCGCTGGCGCCGGCAGCCGCGCCATCCGGCGGCATCGCGCGGGCAGCGCGTCCGCTGCAGCGCTCGCCGGGACGGGTCGACACCTTCGCGTGATTCGCCGGCGCGCAAAACGCATCGCGGCGCGCGCCGCAAAAGCGCGAGTTGAGGGGCTTTCCACCATCTTTTTCGCACAGCATGCCGGCAGCGCAGGGCCGACAATTCACGCGTACCCGATGATCCGCGCAAACCCAACGGCATAGGCATAGCATGGCAAGCACCTCGACCAAGCAATCCAGGACGACCACGAAGGCCCCGGCCCGGCAGGCGCCCGATACGGTCGAGGAGGAGGCCGCGCCGCCGCGGAAGAAAAAGCGCGGCCTGCCGAAGGTACTGCTGCTGGTGACACTGCTGATCGGCGCCGCAGGCGGCGGCGCCTGGTTTTTCCTCGGCGGCCAGCAAGCCGCGACGCCCCAAAAGCCGGGGAGGGCCGCAAGCGCCAAGCGGGTTACTTCCAAGCCGCCGGTATTCGTCGCGCTGGAACCGTTCACGGTAAACCTGCAGGGCGACGACGGCTCGCCCCAGTACCTGCAGGTCGGGCTGTCGCTCAAGCTCGACGACGACGGCCTCGTCGATGCGATCAAGCTGCACATGCCCGAGATCCGCAATCGCGTGCTGCTGCTGCTCTCGAGCAAGAAAGCGAGCGAGATCTCCACGATCGAGGGCAAGAAAGCGCTCAGCAGCCAGCTGCTGCGAGAAATCGCGCGGCCGCTCTCCGCCGGCGGGCCGGTGAAGGGCCTGGACAGCGTCCTGTTCACTTCATTCGTCATCCAGTAGCCGCGATGAGCCAGGATTTTCTGTCCCAGGACGAGGTCGATGCGCTGCTGAAGGGCGTCACCGGGGAGGCCGACGAGGTCGAGGCACCGGTCGACACCACCGGGGTGCGCCCCTACGATATGGCGACGCAGGAGCGCATCGTTCGCGGGCGCATGCCGACGCTGGAAGTAATCAACGAGCGCTTCGCCCGCCAGTTGCGTCTCGGCCTGTTCAACTTCATGCGCCGCACCGCGGACATTTCGGTCGGCCCGATCCGCATCGTCAAGTACAACGAATTCATCCGCAACCTGGTCGTGCCCACCAACCTGAACATGGTTCAGGCCAAGCCGCTGCGCGGCACCTCGCTGTTCATTTTCGACCCGAATCTGGTGTTCCTCGTGGTCGACAACCTGTTCGGCGGGGACGGCAGGTTCCATACCCGCGTCGAGGGCCGCGACTTCACCCAGACCGAGCAGCGCATCATCCAGCGCCTGCTCGGCGTGGTGTTCGAGGAATACGAGAAATCCTGGAAGCCGGTGTACGAACTGAAATTCGAGTACATGCGCTCGGAGATGAACACCCAGTTCGCCAACATCGCCACGCCCAACGAAGTGGTCGTCGTGACCACCTTCAACATCGAATTCGGTCCGACCTCCGGAGAGTTCCACATTTGCATGCCCTACGCCATGATCGAACCGGTGCGCGACCTGCTCTACAGCAGCCTGCAGGGCGATCATCTCGAGGTGGACAAGCGCTGGCTGCGCCTGCTGGCGCAACAGGTGCAAGCGGCGGAGGTCGAACTGGTCGCCACGCTGGGCCACGCGCAGGTGACCTTCAACCAGATTCTCAAGATGAAACCCGGCGACGTGATCGGGTTTGAAATTCCGGAGGCGATTACCGCTGCTGTCGACGGGGTACCGGTAATCGAATGCCATTACGGGCTGTTCAACGGCCAGTACGCGCTCAAGGTCAAGAAGATGATCTCCAGCGCCGTGGCGAACGACTAGGAGACGAACATGAGCGAAATCGCACCGCAAGCACAGGCCGGCGCCGACGACTGGAGCGCCGCGATGAGCGAACAGAACGCATCGAAGGAGGCGGCGACTGCCGCGGGCGACGCCGCGCCGGCGCCGGTTTTCGAGCAATTCACTGCGAACGGGACCAGCGCGGTTCAGCGCACCGACCTGGACATGATCCTCGACATACCGGTGCAACTCGAAGTGCAGCTCGGCCGCACCAAGATCGCGATCAAGAACCTGCTGCAGCTGGCGCAGGGTTCGGTGGTCGAATTGGACGGCATGGCCGGCGAACCGATGGAAGTCCTGGTCAACGGCTGCCTGATTGCGCAGGGGGAGGTGGTCGTGGTGAACGACAAGTTCGGTATCCGCCTCACGGACGTGATCACGCCATCCGAGCGCATCCGTAAACTCAATCGCTAGCCTCCATGCCGAAGCCCGGTTACACAGCGTATGCGTTCGTCCTTCTCGCTGGTGCAGCGGGACGTGCCGCAGCTGCCGCAGCTGCCGCACCTGCCGCGGCGGCGGCGGCCACGGGACCGACGCTGCCTGCCGGCAGCATTCTTCAGGTCGTGGCCGGCCTCGCCGCCGTGCTCGCCATGGTGTGGGCCATCGCCTGGCTGCTGAAGCGATTTTCCCCTGTTCACGGGTCGCGTTCCGGCCTGGTCCGCGTGGTCGGCGGCGCAGCCCTCGGGCAGCGCGAACGCATAGTCGTGGTGGAGATCGGCGGCACTTGGCTGTTGCTCGGCGTTGCCCCCGGCCAGGTGCGCACCCTGCACACCATGCCCCGCACCGAACCTGCCGTCGCGCCCGGCGCGCCGGGGCCGGCGCAAGCGGGGTTCGCGACCTGGCTGCGCCGCATGAAGGACAGGCGCGACCATGACTGAGCGCGCGTTTCCGCCCGCGGGGGCGGCTCCCCCGGTACGCCCCTGCAACCGCCGTTGCCGAACTCGTCCTCCCGGCGGCCCGCAGCTCGTGCTGCACCTGCTCCCGCTGCTGCTGCTGGGCCTGCTGTTCGCGACGCCTGCACTCGCGCAGAATCTGTCGCTGCCCGCGTTCAGCAGCAAGCCCGCGCTGGGCGGCGGCCAGACCTACACCCTGAGCGTGCAGACGCTGCTCATGCTCACGGCGCTGTCGTTCCTGCCCTCGGTGCTGCTGCTCATGACCAGCTTCACCCGCATCATCATCGTGCTGTCGCTGCTGCGCCAGGCGCTCGGGGTGCAGTCGACGCCCTCCAACCAGGTCCTGATCGGCATCGCTTTGTTCCTCACGCTGTTCGTGATGTCGCCGGTGCTCGATCGCATCTACACCGAAGCCTATCAGCCGTTCGCCGCGGACAAGATCGACTTCACTCAGGCGCTCGAAAAAGGGGCGGTACCGCTGCGCGAATTCATGCTGCGCCAGACACGCGAGACCGACCTCGCGCTGTTCGCGCGCATCGCCCAGCAGGCGCCGATGCAGGATGCGTCGCAGGTACCGATGAAAATCCTCATTCCCGCTTATATCACCAGCGAACTGAAAACCGCATTCCAGATCGGCTTTCTCGTGTTCCTGCCGTTCATGATCATCGACATGGTGGTGGCGAGCGTGCTCATGTCGATGGGCATGATGATGATGTCCCCGGCGACGATTTCACTGCCGTTCAAAATCATGTTGTTCGTGCTCGCCGACGGCTGGAACCTGCTCATCGGCTCGCTGGTGCAGAGTTTCCACACCTGAACAAGGGAAAGCGCAGCGAATGACTCCGGAGAGCGTACTCACGCTGGCGCAGCAAGCGCTGCAGGTCACGCTGCTCATGGCGGCGCCGCCGCTGCTCGCCGCGCTGCTGATGGGCCTGCTGGTTAGCGTATTTCAGGCGGCCACGCAGATCAATGAATTGACGCTGTCCTTCATCCCCAAGCTGCTCGCGATATTCGTGGTGCTGGTGCTGTTCGGGCCGTGGATGCTGGGCATCCTGCTCGATTACATGCGCCAGCTGTTCTCCGGCATCCCGGGAATGATCGGCTGAGTCGCCGGCATGATCAGCGTCACCACCGCGCAACTGAACGCCTGGCTCGCCGCATTCGCCTGGCCTTTGGCGCGCATTCTCGCGCTCATCGCGAGCGCCCCGGTGATCGGCAACCCGAATCTGCCGGCGAGTGTGAAAATCGGCCTGGGGCTGTTGTTGACCATCCTTGTCGCACCCATGCTCCCGCCGCCTCCGGCCCTCGATCCGGCCTCGGCCACCGGGCTGCTGATCCTGGCGCAACAGGTGTTGATCGGCCTCGCCATGGGTTTCGCGATGCAGGTCGTGTTTTGGGCCGCGGACTTGGCCGGCTCCGTGATTGGTCTGCAGATGGGACTGGGCTTCGCCACGATGTATGACGCGTCCGCCGCCGGGAGCATACCGGTGATCGGGCAATTCCTGAGCATCGTCGTCAGCCTGGCGTTTCTTGCAATCGACGGGCACCTGCTGCTGCTGTCGGCGCTGGTGGAAAGCTTCCGCATTCTGCCGCTCGCCGCGCTCACCGCGCCGTCCGGCCTGCGCACCCTGGCGGAATGGGGCGGCGGCATCTTTTCCTTCGGCCTCGCGCTTTCGCTGCCCTTGCTCGCGGCGCTGCTGATCACCAATATCGCGCTGGCCGTCCTAACCCGGGCCGCGCCCCAGCTCAATATTTTCGCCGTCGGCTTTCCGATGACCATCCTGATGGGCATGGTGGCGCTGTATCTGGTGCTGCCCTATCTCGCGCCTACGCTGCAGCGACTCTTGATGGACGGATTGGCCGCGATGCCGCGGACCGCCGCCGGGCTGCGTTAGCGGCGAATGCCTGCCTCTGGAGATCGAGCCATGCCGCCTGCCACGTCAAGCACCCCAGGTATCGTCACCGCACTGGAACACCATCTGGCCGGGCGTCTGCCCCAGGCCGAAGCGCTGTATCGGCGAATTCTCCAGCGCGAACCGAATCAGCCGGATGCGCTGTACGGCTTGGGCGTGGTCGCAGCGCAGGCAGGACAGCAGCCATTGGCCCAGGAACTCATGCTCAAGGCCATCGATGCAGACCCGACCAACCCTGCCTATTACCTTAGCCTGGGCGACGCGCTCAAGGACCAGAACCGCCTCGACGAAGCCGCCGCATTTTATCGGCAGGCGCTCGCGTGCAAGCCCGATTCGGTCGAAGCGCTGTTCAATCTGGGCAATGTATCGCAGGAACAATGCCGGCTCGACGATGCCCTCGCCTGCTACCGCGGCGCGCTGGCGATCATGCCGGAGCATGCCGAAGCCCACAACAATCTGGGCGTGACGCTGCTCGCCTTGGGCAGCCTGGACGAGGCGAGCGCGAGCTTCGAGCAGGCGCTCGCCTCCAGGCCGGGCTATGCCGAGGCCTATAACAACTTGGGCGTGACCCTCAAGACGCAAAGCAGGATAGACGAAGCCATCGCCTGCTATCACCGGGCGCTCGAGACCAAGCCGGATTATGCGAAAGCGCTGTTCAACCTCGGCACCGCCTACTTCGTGCAAAAAGATTTCGCACAGGCCATGCGCTGGTACCAGGCATCGCTTGCGGTCGACCCGCATCAGGTGGAAGCCCACCAGAATATGGCGGCGATGCTGCTGGACGCGGGGCGCCCGGAGGAAGCGCAACAGCACCGAGATCTCGCCTACCGCAGGCAGGCGGTATTCATAGACACCGCGCCCAGACCGGTCAGGACCGTGCTGGTGCTGTGGGCGGCGGGCAACGGCAATGTGCCGATTCAGTTCCTTCTGCCGGCCAGAACCAATACCCGCATTGTCTGGATGATGGAATACGCCACGCAGGAACAGGCGCGAACGCTGCCGGCCTACGATCTGGTGTTCAATGCTATCGGCGACCAGGACGCTGCAGGACCTACCGCGGAGCCGGTCGCGCGTTTCTTGCGCGCCTGCGACAAAGCGGTGCTCAATCCTCCAACTGCCGTGGCGCGCACTGGGCGCGACCGGATACCTGCGCTGTTCGCTCCGATCGACGGCGTGCTGGCCCCGGTGACCGTGCGTCTGGAGACGAAAGATTTCAAGCATCGGCTGCTGGCGCAGCCCGGCATCCGTCTGCCGCTGCTGGCGCGGCCCAGCGGTTCCCACGGGGGAACGCAATTGGTCAAGCTGGAATCGGCCGAGGAACTGCGTGCCCTGGTTCCCTGGAATGCCGACGCCTACTATGCGACCAACTATCACGACTATCGCTCGCGCGACGGCTATTATCGCAAGTACCGCATGGTGTTCGTCGACCGGCGGCCTTATCCCTATCATCTGGCGATCAGCGAGCATTGGATGGTGCATTACGAGACGGCGGACATGCTCGCCGAACCCTGGAAATGGGCCGAGGAGGCGTTTTTTCTCGAAGATCCCGGCGCGGCGATCGGACCGAAAGCCATGGCCGCGGTCGAGGCTATCGGCCGTGCGCTCGATCTGGATTATTGCGGCCTCGACTTTTCGGTCATGCCCGACGGCCGCGTGCTCGTGTTCGAGGCGAATGCGACCATGCTGGTCCATCCGGAAGACGAGCGCAGCATGCTGCAGTTCAAGAACGACTACGTTCGACGCATCTTCGACGCGTTCGACGCGCTGCTGACACGCGCGGCTGCAGCGGCGCCCATCGCCGGCGACGCATCGAGTCCCGCCGAAAACAGATTATGACCACGTCTCAGACCCAGCTGCGGGACGCAGATGGATCGTCCGCAGCACGCATCGAATCGATGCCTGGCCCCGCTCGAGCGGGCGAGGCCGGGCGCCCCGAGACGCCCTTCCTCGGCTTTGCCCCGTTTCTGCGCATGAACCTCGCGGGCACGGATCTGCTGCCCATCCACAGGGAAATGCTGGCGCGAGTCGAACGCCGCCCCGACGACACGAATTTATGGATGAACCTGGCCAACGTCCTGCTGTGTCTCGGTGAGCGCGATCTCGGCCTGAAAATCCAGGCCTATGCCCTGGGCCGAAGGCGTGCCTATCGACTCGCCGCATCCAGGCAGCCGGCAAAATTGCGCCTGCTGCTCCTGCTGACGCCGGGCGACCTGGCTGCCAACACGCCCCTCGATTGCCTGCTGGAAGCGAGCGACATCGATCTGCTCTTTTATTACGTTTCCCCCGATGCACCTCTGGCCGCGCCTGTACCCGAACACGACGCAGTGTTCGTCGCGATCGGCGAATCCGAGCAAACGCGCGCGCTGCTCGCGGCGCTGGAGCAGGCGCTCGCCGGCTGGCCGCGCCCCGTCCTCAACGCGCCGCAGCGCATCCCGGCCACCGGGCGCGCCCGTGCCAGCGCGCTGCTGCAGCATGCGCCGGGCCTGCGCATGCCCCCCACCCTGCGCGCGAGCCGCCGCGCACTGCTCACCATTGCGCAGAGTAAGGCCCGGCTCCCCGCAGTGTTCGAAGGCTGTGACTTTCCGCTCATCCTGCGTCCTGTCGGCTCCCATGCCGGGCGCAGCCTCGAAAAAATCGATCGGGCCGATGAAATCGCCGGCTATCTTTCCAGGGTGGATGCGGCGGAGTTCTACTTGTCCCTCTTCATCGATTACAGCGGCAAGGACGGGCTGTTCAGAAAATACCGGATCGCGCTGGTCGGCGGCGTGGCCTACGCCTGCCATATGGCGGTTTCATCGAACTGGATGGTCCATTACGTCAACGCGGGCATGTATGAAGACGCGCACAAGAGAGCCGAAGAGGCCGACTTCATGGCCCGCTTCGGCGACTTTGCCGACCGCCACCGCTCGGCCCTCGACGCCATATATCGGCGCACCATGCTCGATTATGTCTGTGTCGATTGCGCGCAGACCGCGGACGGCGAACTGCTGGTGTTCGAAATCGACCACGCCATGGTCGTGCATGCGATGGATCCGGAACATCTGTTTGCGCGCAAGCGGCAGGAGCTGCAAAAAGTCCGCAGCGCGTTTCGGGAGCTCCTGTTCGCTTCGCGCGCACGCCGCACCAGCGACGCGGCGCAGCCTCAGCCGCCACAGGCGGGCGCAGCGCCGAGTAAATTCGTCAGTTGCGCGGCGACGCGCTCGATGACCTGCGGCCAGGCCCCGGGCTGAGGCTGGCGAAAGATCTTCAGGCTGGGATACCAGGGGCTGTCCTCGCGCTCCTCCAGCCAGCGCCAGCAGGCATCGTAACGCGACAGCAGCCACACCGGCTTGCCCATGGCAGCCGCAAGATGGGCCACCGAAGTATCCACGCTGATGACCAGGTCCAGATTCGCGACCAGCGCCGCGGTATCCGAGAAATCCGTGATTTGGCCGCGGTAGTCGCGCAGCGCCAGCCCCGGCGGCGATTCGGCGAGCTGTTGCGCCGCCTCGCCCAACTGCAGACTGACGAACGATGCCCCGGCACAGCGCGCGAGCGGCGCCAGTTGTTTCAAATGCAGGCTGCGCCTTTGATCGATCAAGCGCAACATCACGCTGAAGCGGCGCGGACTGCCGGCCCAAACGAGCCCTACCTTGAACGGCCCTTCTGCGGACAGACGCCGCTTCCATTGTTCCACCAGCAGCGCATCCGGGACCAGGTAAGGGATGTCGGCAGGGACGGTGTCGAGGCGCGTGCGGAAAGCCCGCGGCAGGCTCATCAGCGGGCAATGCCAGTCGAAGGGCGGAAGCGCCTCTCCGGCGGTGATCACCGTATCGATCCCCGGCATCGATTGCAGCAGCCGCGTCAAGGGAGCCTGGCACTCCAGAAGCACGCGCGCGCCGCGCTTCGCTACCAGCGGGGCGTAACGCACGAATTGCAGCGTGTCCCCCAGCCCTTGCTCTGCGTGCAGCAGTATGGACTTCCCGGCGATGTCCTCGCCGCCCCACTGCGGCTGCGCGAATTGACGTTGGTGCCGGCGCGAATTTTCCGCACCCTTCCAGCGCCACTCGAATGCCTCCCAGCCGCCGTCATAGTCGCCGCGCGCCAAGGCAAGCAGCGACAAGTTGTAATGCACCTCCGGCCGCTGCGGCGCAAGCTCCAGCGCGCGCCGGTAACAATCCTCGGCTTGTTGCAGGCGACCCAATTCATGATGCGAGGCGCCCAGATTCTGCAGGGCATCGGCATGCCGGGGTTCGTAACTGAGCGCGTATTTGAACCAACGGATGGATTCCGGCAGACGCCCCAGACTCTTGAACGCGATGCCGAGATTGAAGGCAGCGCTCGCATAGTCCGGCCGGGCTGCCAGCGCGCGCTGATAGAATCCGACCGCCTCGTCGAACCGTTGCGCATCGGCATGGTGCACGCCCAGATTGAACAGCGCAGCCGCATGCTGCGGCTGCAGCCCGATCACCCTCGCGTAGCAGGCGGCAGCTTCCTCGCTGCGATCCAATGCTTTCAGGGCCACGCCCAGATTGTTCCACGCCTCGGGATGCGCCGGATTGGCGGCGAGCGCCTGCCGGTATGCAGTTATCGCGCCTTCCAGGTCCTTGCGCTCATGGCGGGCGATGCCGAGATTGAAATGCGCATCGGCATGATGTGCGTCCAGGCTCAGTGCGGCCTGATAACAGGCCGTGGCGCGCTCGAAATCGCCCTGCTCGCGATACAGATTGCCCAGCGCAGTGTGGACCCCCGGCAGCGCGGGATTGACCTTGCACGCTGCCGTCAATTGGCGCAGCGCATGGGCATAGGCGCGGTTTTGGTAGGCGAGCACGCCGTCCAGGTAAAGCGCATCCACGCTTTTCGGCTGCGCGGCGAGGATCTGCCGGTAGCGGCGCTGCGCTTCGTTCAGGTTTCCCGACCGGTGCAGCTCGATCGCCGATTGCAGCAGCGCTGCCACGGATTGTCGGGGCTTTGCGCTCTGCGCGGTCTTCGTGGTGCGGAACATGGGCTATTAATAGGCTCGCTTCGCTTCGATAAAGCGGATCAGACATCGCGCCGGGAAACCGGGCGCACCGCGATCCGGATCCGCACTTCTTCGATCGCGCAAATTGCTGCCGCTATGGTGACAAGGAAACAATGCGCGCCAGCTGCCGAACAGCGATGCTTTTCGTCCCGTTTTCCGGGTTTTACGCGCCATCGCGCGCATCTCGAAAGCGAGCGCGCGTTGTGGCGCAATCCGCCCGAGACCCACAACACTATCGGCAATATATTCTTCGACCGAGGGAAGCTCGATCGGGCGCTGGCCTGATACCGCGATATTCGACGCGTTCGAGGACTTTCCGCAGCGCTCCATCGGCCCAGCCTAGCCCTGCGCAAGCCGGCGTTTCCGGTGCCATGACCGGAGTCGCCTGATCGGCCGCCTCGTCGGCGTGCCCTCTGAAAATGGCGAACGTCCGATTAGCGGCTTTATCCCATCCTTGTTTTGCGCCTTCGCTGCGCATCGCCCCGGTTAAGCTGGCGCCGAGGATGATGCTCCACATGAACGAACCTGCGTCCACCCAGCGGCTGATACCGGCTCTTTCCGGGGTACCCGTTCGCTGCGCGATCGGCGAACGCGTGTTCGACGGCGGCGACAGTTTGCTCGACGACGAACTCACCCGCGCGAACTGGGCCCTGCCGTGGTCGGACCTGATGATGACCATGTTCGTACTGTTCGCCGCGCTGCTCGCGGCGCAGACCCTGCATGCACGCGCCGAGCACGGGAGGCAAGCGGCGGCGCATGCAGCTCGACTGCGGACCGCGGCGATCGAACGCAAGCAGCCCGCGCAGCCTGAAGTCGCGCCGCCGGCGCCGCCTTCTCCCGCCGCACCCGCTCCTGCCGCTCCAGCCCCTGCCGCTCCAGCCCCTGCCGCTCCCGCCCCTGCCGCCGCGCCGGCGCCCAGCCCGCCGGCAAACAAGGCCCTCGAGCCGCTCACTCGAATCGACGTGCTCGCGCGCAGCCATGATGCGGTGCGCGAGTCCAGGCTGGAAAATGTCGAGGTCGCGCTGCTCGAGGACCAATCGGTCAAAGTGAGCGTGGAAGGTCCGATGTTCTTCGCTCCGGGTCAAGCCGAGCTGCGCCCCCAGGTGAAGCAATTTCTCGATCGTCTGGCGCGGATCATCAAGCAAACCCCGTATGACATTCACGTCGTCGGCCACACCGACGACCGAGCGATCGATACCGGCAGGTACCCGAGCAACTGGGAACTGTCGGTGCTGCGCGCGAGCCGCGTGGCGCGCTATCTCATCGATTCGGGCGGCATCGATCCGTCGCGTTTCAGCGTGATCGGCCGCGGCGAATACGATCCGGCGACGGCAAATACCGACGCACGCTCGCGCGCACTGAACCGGCGCGTTGAAATCATCATCACCCGCGACATAGGCAAAACCCGAGGAGACAGTCACGAATGAACAAGCACAGCTGGATTGCGGTTGCCCTGTTCACCGGAATATTCTTCGCCAGCTTTTTCGCGGGAGGACACGCCGCCCTGTTCGTAAACGCCGTTGCACTGGTCATCGTGAGCTGCGGCACCCTGGGCGCGGTGTTCCTGTGCTATCCGACTGCGGACCTGCGCGCCGCGCTGCGCGTGGTGCGCAACGTCTACCGGCGCCCGCCCCCGACTTCCGCCGCGATCATCAGCACCCTGCTCGAGGTGGCAGTCTGCTCGCGCGGCAACGGCGTCGACAATATCGCCGCGCTGGAGAGCATGAGCGAGCAATCGACGGTCAGCTTCCTTAAACGGGCGCTCGGGCTGCTGATCGACCCGTTCAAGGACGAGGAGATATCCGAAATCCTGCACACCGAAATGTTCCATTTCAAGCAGCGGCGCGTGCAGATCGAGCGCATATTCCGCCAGGGTGCGTTGTTCGCCCCGGCGTTCGGTGTCGCCGGCAGCGTGATCGGCTTGATCAACATGCTTGCTGGCATCACCAATCCCGACGTGATCCTGCAATCGATCCCGCTCGCCCTGACCTCGCCCCTTTACGGCATCGTGCTCGCGAACGCCGTGTTTCTTCCGCTGGCCGAGAGCATCCACGTCAAGACGCAGAAAGAGCTGCTGGCCCAGACGCTCATCACCGACGGCGTCATGATCATTCGCCGCGAATCCAATCCACGCCGCCTCGCGCTCAAACTCGAATCCTTCCTTACGCCCTCCGCGCGGGCCCACGAGAACCGTTCGCTCGCGGACATCGGCGAACACCTGCGCCAGCGCCGCGCCGAAACCAGCCAGATGCCGCCTACTTTGGTCGCCAAGCGCGCCGCCGCATGAGCGAATTCGCCGGAGGGGGCCGAGCAGGCGCAGACTGAGCGGCTATTCCTGGCGCCCGTCCGAGCGCGATCCCGCCGGCCGCTCCTGGAAGAAGCTGGCGGGCGGCTGATCGCTCAGGCGGCTTGCGCCTGTTCCTTCAGCGCGGCAGCCAGTTGCTTGTCTATCGTAAGGATATGGTGGCGCAGCCAATCGCTGAGAAAGCTGGAGACCACCATCACGTTGAGCTTTTCGCCCGCATCCAGCGAAGCCTTCAGGCCGACCACCTGGCTTATCAGCTTGGCGTGTTCCGACTTGTGCGAAATCGAGGCAGCGTACCGAATGCGCTTCATTTCCGCCTCTTCGCGGCCGAAATGTTCCTTGGTGTAGATGATCAGGTTGTGGAGAACCTTGCTGATGATTTCATTGGCCTGACCTCTCGCCATGGAATCGAACAGGGCGTTGACCATGCTGATCAACTTGTGGTGATCGCCGTCGATAAGCGCGTTCCCGGTGGAAAGATCGTCGGTCCAAGCAAAATGCGCCATGAGTCTGCTCCTTCGTCTTGCGTCGATGAAATGCCGCGATAATTCGCGGTGTGAATTTGCCGTCGTGGATCGAATCGGCACGGCATCGCAGTTGCCACCATCGGCGACGAGCCGGCCCAAGCGTGTTTACGGCACGCGAGCGCGTATCTTTAGCTTTGGCGGATACGACAGAGACCCGCAGCGCCCCCCTGGCAGGCGTCACCGACTTGCAATGGCCAGACTTCGGAAAGCCGCGTATTCGTGGCGCGGATAGCGCCCTACACGGCGTGCGAGAGCGGTTGCGGCGGCGGGATATTCAACACCAGCCAGAACAGGCCGAGCTTGCTGGCGGTATCGAGAAACTCGTCGAACGAGACGGGTTTCTGCACATAGGCATTGCAGCCGCCGCGATAGCAGCCAAGCACGTCCTGCTCCTCCAACGACGTGGTCAGTATTACCACGGGAAGCAGGGCCGTGCGCGGCGCCGCACGGATACGCTTGAGTACCTCGATGCCGGGCAGTTTGGGCAGGTTGAGGTCGAGGATCACCAACGCGGGAAGGTCGGGTGGATTGGCCGCATGTTTGCCCCCGCCCAACAGATAGTCGAGCGCCTCGGCGCCGTCGTGGGCCACGACGAGTTCGTTGGCGATGCGGCATTTCTTGAACGCGAGCAGCGTGAGCTCGACATCGTCCGGATTGTCCTCGACCAGCAGTATCTCAGGTTGCCGCATCTGTCCTCCCAGGATGGCTATTTTATGGGCCGGGTAGAGTAGAAGCTTGCTCCGGCACCCAGCGGCGCGTGAGCACGACGAGCGGGGCGGCCACAGATACGCCGCATGCGTACCGGGCAGGCGTATAGCCCCGGCGCACACCGAGTCGAACCAGCGAAAAGTTCGCGCTCGGTACCCCGAACAGCGAGTAGACGCAGACAAAGGCAGCCAGATACCAGGAGAAGGGGCCGATGCCCCGCCGGATTCCGCGGATCGCTTCCTCCTTCGGTAGCCGCGGCAGCGCGATGATGTACTCCGTCGCAGGTCCGCACAAGCACAGCACCCCGGCGCTCACGCCAAGGACGTACAGCGCCGGGTAGCCAAAGAAGATTTGCTGGAACCTGGGCAGCGGACAATAGTCCGCAATACCCGTCAGCGTGCCGCCAACAAAAGGCGGCAAGGAAAGCGCCATGAGCCCGGTACGATAGACGCCGCGCCGCAGATCCCTGTCGCTTCCTCCTGTCACCCTGCCCTTGGCCACCCTAGCGGTCCTTTCGCGGCAAGAGGCCATTCGGCTCAGGCGCACCCCCTCCCTGCACCGCTTGACCACAGACTTTGATTTATATTTTGATTTATATTTCTATTTCGATTTTGAAAGCTAAGCTACCACCGGGTAGCACCTCGTGCACGCGCGCCATTATCATTTCACCCACCAGGGGCGTTCCCTGGGTCAGCCCCATCGGGAAGCGTTCCCGTCTAGTCCGCCATCCTTGATCGCGGCCTCGAATCCAGGAACCCATCGCAAGCTCCCCGAGCGGCGCCATGATCAAGGAGCGAAGCTCTCAATCCACGACAAATTCAAGCTCCGCCGCGCATTAACCCAGCGGCCTACTGACACGCAGGCTAGACTTCGGCGGGGGGCGTGTCTATAGACCAAACGGCACTGGCGGTCCGACGCCTGTCTGGTGCGGTGGCCAAGGGCAGAATAGAACCACCGGGACGCGGGTTTTCAGACCCTGATATGTCTAGCGATTCAGGCGGATTACGCCTTGCGCCACGCGCTGCGGCACGGGCAGCGTGGACTCGATCCCCTCGGTGTATTCCATCACGGTATAGCCCGAATAGCCGCCTGCGCGCACAAGCTGTTCGGCGCTGCGCGCAAACACCTGCGGCGCTTCGCCGTCGCCGCCGTTGGTAAAGCGCTTTTTGCGCAGCCAGATGCGCACGCGGTCCGCGCCCAGCGGCACACGCTGCGACTCCCAGTTCGGCGCCAGCGGATCGACCGCCCAGTAAAGCGCGGCGCCGACCAAAATGGTGGAAATGTCCAGCCCCAGCCCGGGCGTGAGATTCAAGGTCTTGTTCGGGATCAGGGTCGAGACCGTGTTCCCGGCCGTATCGGTCGCGGCCGGGTTGGTGCTGATCGCACTGCAGGCTGCGCTCATCGCCGCGGCCAGGCACGCCGCCGCGCGCAGCGTTCCGCTCCGCGTCTGAGGTCTGCGTGCCATGCGCGCGCTCAGAGGTAGTTGAACAGGGATAACCCCGCGACCTTGGCGAAGGTTTTCTGCGCTGCCTGGAGGTTGAGCTGCTCCTGGCTGAGCTCGGATGCGGCCTTGGCATAGTCGACGTCCTGCAACCGCGACAGCGTCTGGCTGTACTGCAAAGACAGATTGCTTCCCGCGCTTTGCGCTGCGGTAAGTTCGTTCTGGCGCACGCCGGTCGAAGCCCGTACCGCGGTGACGTTCTGCAGCGCATTGGTGAGATTGAGTTGCGCAGCGGCGAGGCCGTTGGTCAGCGCTGCGCCGGACGCGGTCTGCAGCAGCGTGGCCAGACTGTTGAGCGTCGTGAACACATCCTGATTCGCCGTCTTGACCGTGAAGCTGTCGCCGTTGGACGGCGTGCCGGAGATACTCACCTGTGCGCCCAAATCGAACGCCGGCGGCCCCGCCTGGCTCAAATTGATGCTGCTGCCGCTGGTGTACGTGTCCGGATAGGGGCCCGTTGCCGCCGCCGCGTTCCCGGTCAGCATCGACTTTCCGGTGGTGTTATCGACGATGTCGTAAGTCGTGCTGCCGCCGCTCACCGAAAATTTGATGCTGTAGTCCTTCCCGTTTCCCGCGGCATTCCATTTCGCCGGATCCAATACAGTACCACCGTCGATCACGCCGCTGCCGCTGTTGCCCACCGCCGCCTGGGTGGCGAAACTGCCGTTGCCGGTCGGGATCCGCTGGAACACCTCGGAACCCGCGTCGCTTACCGCGACTTGCTGCGACGCGCCGATCTGGATCAGGCGTTGTCCCTGGTCACCGTTGTAGACCACCGTGCCCGGCGCCGACTCGCTGAACGGACGCACGCCGCCGCGGAAACCGGAGAACAGATACTGGCCGCTGCCGTCGGTCGTGTTGGCCAGGCCGAGCAGGTTTTGATAGTTTCCGAGCACCTCCTTGGCCAGGGTGGCGCGGTCGCTTTGGCCCAGCGTCGGGTCGCCGGCGCTGACCGCTATCGTCTGCACGTTTTGCAGCAAATTGGCGATGCTCCCCAGAGTCGTGTCTTCCAATGCCAGGCCGTCGCCGGCAGTACCCATGTTGGCGCTGTATTGCGTGTTGATCGCCTGCGCCTGCGTCACCTGCAGCGCCTGCGCCGCGGCGACGGGATTGTCCGCCGGGGTCAGGATGCTCAGGCCGGTGGACAGTTGCTGCTGCGTCTGCATCATTCTCTGGGTCTGCTGCTGCATGGTGGCGACGCCGGAGTCGTAGACGGTGCTGGTGCTGATACGCATGGCCTGTCCCCTATGGTTGGAGTGCCAGCACCGACTGGAACAGGGTGTTGGCGATCTGCATCATCTTGCCCGCGGCTTGGTAGGCCTGCTGATAGCGCAGAAGATTGGCGGCTTCCTCGTCGAGGTTCACCCCCGACACCGACTGCTGCGCCTGCGTGGCCTGCGCAATCACGTTTTGTTGCGCCGTGTCCATCACACCCGTTTGCTGGGCGGTATTCGCGACCTGGGTCACCAGCTGGGTGTAGGCGCCTCCGAACGAGGTCGACGGCTGGCTGCCGAGGACTCTCGCATTCTGCCCCATCGTATTGGCCGTTTGCAGCGCGGCCAGCGCGAGCGCATTGCTGTTGTCGGAAGTGCCGTTGGTGTTGGGACCCAGCGTGAACACGTCGCCGTTCGCCGGCGAACCGGAGATGGCGAAGCTGATGCCGTTGAAACTGATGCTGCTTCCCGGCGTGTAAGCGAACGGACCCGCCGCCGGCACCGCGCCGCTGACGACGAACTGGCCCGCCGCCCCGTCGTAGGTGAGCGTCACCGCTCCCGGCAGCGGCAGGGCGGCGACGCTCGAAACTGTGGCAGCGGAGATGGTCCCGCTGCCGGCATTGCCGAGCGCCGCGCTGGTGGCTACCGGGGATGCCGCCGCGATCGCGGCAGGGTCGGTCAGCGCCACCGCGATGCTGCTCGCGCCCGAGCGCGTGGGTTCGATCAGCCAGCTGTCGTTGGCGGCTGCCCCGGACGTCAGGTTCAGGGTGATGCCGTCCACGTTGGCGCTGCCCGAAGCGGCTGCAGTCGGAAACGAGATTGCGGTAACCGCACCGTCCGAGATGCGCGTGAGCTGGTAATTTTCGTTGCCGCCGGAAGCGCCCGCATACTGCAGCCGATAGTCGCTGCTGGTGAGCGCGCTGGCGTTCTGCACCGTCGCCGACACGGCAGCCGTGCCCGCATTGCCCGAACTCGGCAGCACCGTGGGGCCGGCAACGGTAAACAAAGGCTTTCCGAGTGCGCCATTGAGATCCTGCCCGAGCGCGCTCTGCGCGTTGAATTTCTGCGCCACGTTGATCGCTATCGCACCAAGCGCATTCTGTGCCGAATCCAGGGAATTGCTGCGAAAGCTGATCAGACCGCCCAGGCTTCCGCCCTGGACGTTGCTTTCGGAGAGCAGCACGGTCGATGCGCCGCTCTGGTATCCGACCTCGAGCCGTTGCGGATCCTGCGGCGATGGCGCGGCCACCAGTTTGACGCTCTGATTGCCGAGCACGATCGGCTGGCCATTGCCGACGAAAACGTCGTAGCTGCCATTGCTCTCCTTTACCACCGAAGCGCCGATTTGCTGGTTCAGCGAAGTGACCAGCGCATCGCGCTGGTCACGCAGGTCGTTCGCCGGTTGGCCGGTCGCGCTCTCGGTCGCGACGATGGTCTGATTGAGGCTGGCGAGCTGCTGCGCATAACCGTTGATCGAGCCGACCCCGGTGCTGATGCCCTCGTTGACGCCGGTGCGCATTTGCGCGATCTGCTGATCGAGACGCTGGAAAGTCGCGCTCAGGGAATTCGCCGATGACAACAATGCCTGGCGCGAGGTCACGTCCGCCGGCGACGCAGCCACCGCCGCGACCCCGGTGAAGAAATTCTGCAGCGCGGGCGTAAGTCCCGCCGTGGTATCGCCGAGCATGTTGTCGAGCTGCGTGATCTGCGTGTTATAGGCATCGAGCTGGCTGCCCTGCGCCTGCGCCACCGTCAGCTGCTTGGCAAGGACGCCGCTGTAGATGCGCTGGACCGTGATCACCGACACGCCCTGGCCGAGAAAGCCGGAGCCGGTGGCCTGCGGCAGATTGGCCGCCTGCACCGTCTCCTGGCGGCTGTAGCCCGGAGTGGAAGCGTTGGCGATGTTCTGCCCGGTGGTGACCAGACCGGCCATCGCCGCGGCCATGCCACTGGTGCCTATGCCGAAAATGCTGCTTGCCATCTAGACGGTCCCCCCGGTCGCGTCGCCAGTCGCTGTTAACGGCGGTTTCGCTGAAACATTGAACGCAGCGCGATTCATGTCCTACCCTCTGCTCAAGCCGTCATGGTCTCGCGCATGGCCGGGCTGTTGAGGATGCGCGTCAGCTTGGCCGCATACAGCGGATCGGTGGCGTAACCGGCGCGTTGCAGGCTCCGGGCGAAACCGGCGCTATCGCTTTGCTTGAGCACGGCGGCATAGCGCGGACTGCCTTTTATCAGGCCGGCGTAATCCTGGAACGCCTCGGCGTAAGAGCCATAGGCGCGAAATGTCTGCCGCACTTTGCGCGGCGTTCCGTGCACGTATTCCGTGGTCATCGCATCGACCGTGGCGCCTTTCCAGTTGCGCCCGGCCTTGATGCCGAACAGGTTGAAGCTCGGACTGCCGTCCGCGGCACGAATCTCGTGCCTGCCCCAGCCGCTTTCCAGCGCCGCATGGCCGAGCAGGAAGCGCGCCGGTATGCCGGTCGCGCTGCTCGCCTGGATTGCGTCCTGCTTCATGCGCAGGAGAAAGCTCTGGCTCGCGTTCGCTGCATTCGCTCCGGCCGCGCCGCCGCCAGCCGGGGGCGACGCTGGTGCACCTCCCGCGCCGGCAGGCGTTGCGCTCGCTCCGGTCGCTTGCGGCGCTGCCGCGGCGCCGACCGCCGCCGCCTGGTCGCGCGTCAGTTGGCGCAGCATGACGTCGGCCAGGCCGATGCCCCTGGTCGCCAGGGTTTGCGCCATTTGCTGATCGAGCATAGACGTATACATGCGCGTCTGGTCGCTGTCCATCGGACCGTTCTGCGGCATGGCGTCGCGCATGCTCTTCAGCAGCGTCTGCAAAAATAGCGCCTCGAACTGCTGCGCCGCGGCCTTCATCGCCTGCTGCGGGTTCTGTCGCGCCTGCAAGCGCAGCGCGTCCAGCCCGTGCACATCGAGCGCAAATGCGCTGGCGGCGTCGGGGGTCGGAATCATGGCCATCGCGCACCCTCCCGCATTGCGCTCATCAAATGATTTCCAGCTCTGCATGCAAGGCGCCGGCCGCCTTCATCGCCTGCAGTATCGCCAACAGATCCTGTGGCGTGGCGCCGATGGCGTTGAGCGCCTGGACCACCGCGCCGAGCGAGGCGCTCTGCGGCACCATTGTGAGTGCGCCTTTGTCCGAACGGATTTCGATCTGCGAGCGCTCGGCCTGCACCGTCTGTCCGTTCGATCGCGGGAACGGCTGGCTGATCACCGGCTGGCTGCTGATGACCACCGTCAGATTGCCGTGGGCGATGGCACAGGCATCGACCATGACTCCCTGGTTCATGACGACCGAGCCGGTGCGGGCGTTGATGATCACTTTGGCGCTGCCTTCCGCCGGCGTGACTTCCAGGCTTTCGATCTGCGCCAGGAAAGTCACCCGCGCATCGTCCAGCACGGGCGCGCGCACCTGAATCAGGCGCCCGTCCACCGCCACGGCCGTACCCGGCACGAAACGGCGGTTTATCGCATCGACGATGCGGTGCGTGGTGCTGAAATCGGTGACATTGAGCTCGAGGTTGATGTAATCGCCCTGGCCCAGCGTCGTGGGCACGCCGCGCTCCACCGTGGCGCCCGCCGCGATCCTGCCCACGCTCAGGTGATTGACCTGGACGCTGGTGTTGCCGCTCGCCGAACTCGCTCCGACGCCCCCGACCAGAATGTTTCCCTGTGCCATCGCGTAGATCTGTCCGTCTCCACCCTTGAGCGGCGTCATCAGCAGCGTGCCGCCGCGCAAGCTCTTGGCGTTCCCCATCGACGACACCGTCACGTCGATCGTCTGTCCCGGACGCGCGAACGCCGGAAGCGACGCGGTTACCATCACCGCGGCAACGTTCTTGAGCTGCAGGTTGGTAGCCGTCGTGCCCACCGGCAGGCCGACGCCGAGCTGCGTCAGCATGTTGATCACGCTTTGCACCGTGAACGGTGTCTGCGTCGTCTGGTCGCCGCTGCCGTCCAGACCCACGACCAGGCCATAGCCGATCAGCTGATTGCTGCGCACGCCCTGGATCGACACCAGGTCCTTGATGCGCTCGGCCCGCGCGGCGCCGCAGGCGAGCAACAGCACCAGGAGAAGGCAGGACCGCCAGGTCTTTTTCATATCGAACGCTTCGGTATCAGCTTCTGCATTAGAACGGCAGGACGGACAGGAAGAAACGCGCCAGCCAGGGCATGGTCTGTGCTTCGTCGACATAGCCGTTGCCGCGGTATTCGAGGCGCGCGTCCGCGACCTGAGTCGAAGATATGTCGTCGGCAGGGGAAATCCAGGCCGGATTGACGACGCCCGAAAAGCGCACGAATTCCGAGCCCTGGTTGATGCCGATCTGCTTTTCGCCGCTCACCACCAGATTGCCGTTGGACAGGACGTCGGTCACGGTCACGGTGATGATGCCGGTGAATGTGTTATTGGCTTCGCTGCCGCCCTTGCCCTCGAAGGCGTTCGCCGAACTCGCGTTCAGGTTCGACCCGAGCAGGCCCTTGCCGGGCAGGCCGGCGAGCGCGCTCACGCCCATGGTGCTGCTGTTGGTGCGCGCCGCGGTAGTGTCGGCAGTCTTGCTCGCCGCAGTCGTTTCGTTGATGTTGATGGTGAGCACGTCGCCGACGGCGCGCGCCCTCCTGTCCTCGAACAGCGGCCGGTAGCTATAGCCGTTGCGCTCGGTCAAGCGGGCCTGGTAGATCGCGCCGTCGGCCTGGGCGACCCGGGGCAGCGGCGCCGGCCGCGCGGTCATCGGTTGGCGCACGTTCGCCGGAGGCGCCGTGGCGCAAGCGCCGAGCAGCAGCACCATGGCCGCAGCGGCGGCGCGCAGGCAGTTCCGTATCGTGGTCGCCTCGGTCATGTTCGCGCCCCCTTCTAGACGTCCTGCAGCTTCTGCAGCATCTGGTCGGAGGTCGTGATCGCCTTCGAGTTGATCTCGTAGGCGCGCTGGGCCTGGATCATGTTGACCATTTCCTCGACCACGTTGACGTTGGAGGTCTCGACAAACCCCGCCTTGAGCGTCCCCAGGCCGTTGGTTCCGGGCGTGCTCGAATTCGGCGTACCGGAGGAGGCGGTTTCCAGGTACAAATTCTGGCCGGCGCTTTGCAGGCCGGTCGGGTTGACGAAATTCACCAGTTGCAGCGTTCCGATCTGGGTAGGCTTGGCCGATCCGGGCATCAGCGCGGATACGGTCCCGTCCTGTCCGACGGTGACGCTCAGCGCGCCCGCGGGGATGGTGACCGCCGGCTGGATATGGTAGCCGCTCGAGGTGACCAGGGCGCCCTGATTGTCGAGCTGGAACGAGCCGTCGCGCGTGTAGGCGATGGTGCCGTCGGGTTGCAGCACCTGGAAAAAGCCGTTGCCCTGGATCGCCACGTCGAGCGGATTATTGGTCTGCTGCAGATTGCCCTGGGCGAATATCTTTTCCGTTGCCACCGGACGCACCCCGGTGCCGAGCTGCAAACCGGAGGGCAGCTGCGTCTGCTGCGAGGACTGCGCGCCGGGCTGGCTCAGCGTCTGATAGAGCAAGTCCTCGAACACCGCGCGCGAGCGCTTGAAGCCGTTGGTGCTGACGTTGGCGAGGTTGTTGGAGATGACATCGAGCTGCGTCTGCTGTGCGTCCAGGCCGGTCTTCGAAATCCACAGGGATCGGATCATGTTCTACTCCATGTTGGGATGCACGCCTGCCGGCCGAACGAGGACGGAGACGGCGCTGTTTGGGCCGATTTGCATGCGCCGCGGCTCATGCGCTGACATTGAGAATCTGGCTTGCACTCTGCGCATTGTGGTCGGCGCTGGTGAGCAGTTTCATCTGCATGTCGAACTGGCGCGCAAGGCTGATCATGCTGATCATTTCCTGCACCGGATCGACGTTGCTGCCCTCGAGCATCCCCGAAGCCAGCGCGACCTTGGGATCGGCTTCGGCGCTGCCGCCGCCTGCGAGACGGAACAAGCCATCGCCGCCGCGCACCAGCTGGGATTCCTTCGGATTGACCAATTTGATGCGGCCGACCACATTGACCGCTTTGGGCGGCGGAACCGTGGACACCGCCGATATCGTGCCGTCATCGGCGATGGTGAGATCCGAGTTCGCGGGAATGGCGATCGGTCCGCCGTCTCCGACGACGTTCAAGCCGTCGCGCGTCTGCAGCAGTCCGTTGGCGCTGACCTGCAGGCTGCCGTTGCGGGTGTAGGCCTCGCTGCCGTCGCTCGCCTGCACTGCAATCCAGCCCGGCCCCTGCACGGCGACATCGAGCTTGCGCCCGGTGCGCTGCAGCGGCCCCGGCGCGAAATTCGCGCCGGGGGTCGAATCCACCACGAAAGCCCGCGTTGCCAGCCCTTCGCCCTGCACCGGCACCGCACGAAACGCGCTCGCCGCGGCGCGATAGCCGCTGGTCGAGGCATTGGCGAGGTTGTTCGCCACCACCGCCTGCTGGTCGAGGATGTGTTGCGCGCCGCTCATGGCGACGTAGATCATGCGGTCCATTTGCGTTCTCCCGTGCTTGCAGGCGCGCGCGGGCGCGCCGGTGCGTGCACCTTGGCCTTACCTCATGTTGATCAAGGTCTGCATCACCGCGTCCTCGGTCTTGATCGACTGGGCGCTCGCCTGGTAGTCGCGCTGCGCGGTGATCATATTGACCAGTTCGGCGGTCAGGTCGACGTTGGAGTCTTCCTGGGCCGAGGACTGCAAGGCGCCCAGGCTGGCACTGCCCGGTGCGCCGGTAAGCGCAACGCCCGAGGCGCTGGTTTCCGTAAACATGTTGCCGCCCTCCGGCGCCAAACCCTGCGGATTGACGAAATTCGACAGCGCGACCTGTCCGAGTATTTGCGTCTGGCCGTTGGAATAGTCGCCGACAATGGTGCCGTCGGCGCCGATGTTATATCCGCTCAACTGGCCGGAAGCGTAGCCGTCCGTGGACAGCGAGTTCACGCCGAAGGTGGCTCCGGTCTGCATCATCTGGCTGAAGTTCATGGTCAGCGACAGCGGCCCCGCTCCGTTGGCGAACGTCGCCGTCTTGTTCAGGTTGGTGGCACCGACGTATGCGCCGCCACTGTTGAACGTCAGGGTGCTCACGCCGGCCCCGTTGGCCGCCGCGCCGTCGATATAGGTGTTGACGTCCCAGGTGTTCGGGGCCGTCTTGTTGAAATAATAGGTCAGGGTATGAGACTGGCCGAGGCTGTCGTACGCGGTCGTCGAAGTCGAATAGTTGTAGGTCGTAGGGTCGGTCGCGACGAAACCCGCGGTCGGGAGCGTCGCAGACGTGGGAGAAAGATTCACGCCCACCACCGCGTTGGCGCTCGCCTTGGGCAGTACGTCGGCGGAGGACAGCTGCAGGTTCACCAGCACGCCGGGGACGATGGTGCCATTGAGCGCCTGGAACCCGGTCAGGTTCTGGCCGGTGGCGCCGACGAGGTAGCCGTTCTTGTCCAGCTGGAACTGGCCGTTGCGCGTGTAGCTGATCGCGCCGTTGTCGCTCATGCGGAAGAATCCCTTGCCGTTGATGGCAAGGTCCAGGGGGTTGCTCGTGGTGGTGATGTTCCCCTGCGTGAACTGGTCGCTCACGCCGCTGACCTGCACGCCGATGCCGACGTCGGCGCCGCCGCCGGCGCCGAGGGACGAGGCGTACACATCCGAGAACGCCGCCACCCCCTGCTTGAAACCGACAGTGCTCGAGTTGGCGACGTTGTTGCCGATCACGTCGAGGTGCTGCGATGCGGCGCCGAGGCCGCTCAATCCCTGCTGAAAGCTCATCTGGTTTCTCCTTGCTCGAACTCGTTAGCTCACGATGAATGCAACCGGTGATGGCCCGTGAAATCGGTGACAACCCCGGCGATGCCGAAACAGCCTGTTACATGATCTGCGCGACCGCGGACAGCGCAACCTGCCCGACGCCGTTCACCTGCAGCGTGGGCGCGGCCCCGGCCGCGCCTGGCGTTACGCCGCCGACCACGCCGGCCGCGAGGGCAGCCGCATCGATCGCGCTGCCGCCCTGGCTCGCCTTCACCGAAAATGTGTAACTTCCGTCGGCGGCCGAGGTGCCGCTGTTGGTGGAACCGTCCCATTGAAAACCGAGCACGCCTGCTGCCTGCGCGCCGAGGTCGACCGTGTCCACCGTCTGGCCCGAGCCGTCGAGCACGGAGACCACCACCGAATCGGCGGCCTGCGGCAGGTTCACGCCGCCCACTGCGGTGCCGCTTTTCAGCTGCAGGCCCGACCCCGGGACCAGCACGCTCTTGCCGATCAGCGACGTGGCCTGCAGCGACTGGTTCGCGCTGAAACTGTTCGCCATCGCCTGCAAGCTGGTATTGAGCTGATTGATGCCGTCCACGGTGCTGATCTGCGCCATCTGCGACGTGATCTGCGCGTTGTCCGTGGGATTGAGCGGATCCTGATTCTGCAGCTGCGTCACCAGCAGCGTCAGAAACGTGTTCTGCAGGGTGCTGCTGCCGGATGCCCCGGCCGAGGTCGACGCCGGCGGCGCAAGCGCCGCAAGCGCAGCTGCGGCGCTGGTCGAGTTGCCTACGGTAGTGCTCATGGTCTGGTCCTTGGTGTGGATTGCATTGTCCCGCCGCCGCTATTGCCCGAGGGTGAGCGTCTTCAGCATCAGCGACTTGGCGGTGTTCATCATCTCGACATTGTTCTGATAGGAGCGCGCGGCGTCGATCATGTTCACCATTTCGTCGACCACGTTGACGTTGGGCATGGCGACGTAGCCCTGCGCATCGGCCAGCGGATTCTTCGGGTCGTACACCTGCTTTCCCGGCGAAGGGTCTTCGACGACGCGGACGACCTTGACGCCGCTGCCGCTGGCGCCGCCGAGCGGCGTTTCGCTGAACACCACCTCCTTCGCGCGGTACGGCCGGCCGTCGGAGCTGGTGACGCTGTCGGCATTGGCCAAATTGCTGGAGACGACATTGAGCCGCTGCGCCTGCGCGGTCATGGCGGAACCTGCGATCCCGAAGATATTCATCAAAGACATGAGCATCACTCCTGCAGTGCGGCCAGCATCAGTTTGATCTGGCTGTTAAGGAAAGTAAGGTTGGCGTCGTAATGCACGGCGTTCTCGGCGAAGCGGTTGCGTTCCACGTCCATGTCCACCGTATTGCCGTCTATGCTCGGCTGCTGCGGACTGCGATAGAGCACCGCCGTGGCGGGAGCGTCGCTCGCGGGCGCACTCAGTTGCCGCGGGTCGCTGGTGCGCAGTGTCACCGCGGACAGCGCGCGGCCGGAGGTGACCTCGCGCAGCGCCGCGGCGAAATCGATGTCGCGCGCCTTGTAGCCGGGCGTATCGGCGTTGGCGATGTTGGAAGCAAGCAGCTGCTGACGGAAAGCGCGCAGATTGAGCGCGTCTTGATGGAACTGAAACAGTTTGTCGAGCGCGTCAATCATGGCAATTTCGCGTGTGGGGTTGCGGGTTCGGATCGGCATCAACCATGCTATTCATCTTAGGCGCAGTTGTTTCCGGCAGCGTCCGGATTAGCGGCGGAAAGCACCCGCATTTCCGCGCTTGGCGCAGGCGCGCGGCGGAAATAATTGCCGCGCGGCAGGAATCCGGCGGCAGGCCCTTTCCCTCGGGCGCAAGCGAGCGCTTCGCGACGGCGCGCGCGGGCGGCAGGCACCGCGCATGCCCGGGAAACGCACTTGCTCTCACCTGCTTGCGGTCGCATCGACAAGGGTGCATTCATGCCGTGAATGTAGCCGGCTTCTGCCGCGGGCAGCGCCTCGATAAGCCGGAGAAAACCGGCGCTAATCGCCCGCTCGCCCGGCATGCGCGTGGCTACACTGTCAACACGCACGCAGCCCTGCCGGCTGCCGTCACACGGGAGCGAACATCCATGGATATCCGAATTCGCAAGTGCATTCTCGCCTTGATGCTGCTCGGCGCCGCGGGACCGTGCCTGGCATCGCTCGAGCGCGGCCAGCTCGCGCAGATCCAGAGATCGGTGATGCAGCTCGTGCGCAGTCAGACCGCCGGGCTGCCCGGCAAAGTGAGTTTCACCTTGGGCACAATCGATCCGCGCCTGAACCTGCACGCCTGCGCGGCCCCCGAAGCCTTTATCCCGCCCGGCGTGCGCCTGTGGGGCAATGCCAGCGTCGGCGTACGCTGCGACGGAAGCTATCCCTGGACCATCTACGTCCCCGTTTCAATCAGGATTCTGGCCAGCGTCGTGGTCGCGGCGCATGCGCTGTCGCAGGGGCAGTCGATCCAGGCCAGCGATTTGGCGGTACAGCAGGCCGACCTGGGCGAACTTCCGCTCGCAGTAGTCACCGACCTGCGGCAGGCGCTTGGGCGCATCGCCACCCTCAGCATCGCTCCCGGGCAACCGCTGCGGCGGGACTTGCTGCGCTCACCGCCGGTCATTCAGCAGGGACAGTCGGTGACCGTGCGCGCGCTGGGCCCGGGATTCCAGATAAGCGCCGAAGGCAAGGCGGTGAACAATGCCGCCGAGGGCCAGGTCGCCCTGGTGCGTACCGCCAGCGGACGCACCGTCAGCGGCATCGCCCACCTAGGCGGGATAGTCGATATACAGTGAAAACAGCGAGTTATTGGCGTCCGCATGCGCCTGGAAAAAATTTTTGCGCTCCGGCCTAAAGTTCTACGGCAGCGTGCCGTTAAAGACGCATACAGCAGAAGGCTGAGGAAACGACCATGAAAATCGACAGCACACTCAAATCAATCGGCAGCGGCGCGGTCAGCGCGGGCAGCGCCCGCGCCGGCAAGGGTGCGCCCGGCAAACCAAGCTCGGGCAGCAGCGACAGCGTCCAGTTGAGCCCGCTTTCCTCGCAAATGCAGGCGATAGAAAGCGCCATGGCGGATACGCCCGCGGTGGACGTCGCGCGCGTGGCCGAGATCAAGCAAGCGATCACCGATGGCCGCTTCAAGGTGAATCCGAACGCGGTGGCCGACAGCCTGCTGCAGACCGCGCGCGATCTGATCCGCTCGAAGCTCGCCTGATGTCGCATGCCACCGCCCACGATGCGGGCCCGGCGGCGAGCGCCGCGGCTTTCGTCGCCGGCCTGCAGGACGAACAGGCGGCGCTCGCCGCTTTCTCCGGCTTGCTGCGCACCGAGCAGGATGCACTCGTCCAGGGCGATGCCGGCCGCGTGGCGGAACTTGCCGCGGAGAAGGCGGACAAACTCGAGCGGCTTACTCACTTGGATGAGCAGCGCAAACGCCATCTCGCGGCGCAGGATCTGAACGACAATGCCGAGGGAATGCTCGCCTGGTTGAAGCGCAATTCGGGCTTTGGCGCAGCGGCGGGGAAGGTGTGGCGGGAACTGCTGGCGCAAGCCGAGGCGGCGCGGCGGATCAACGAGACCAACGGCCTGCTGATCCAGAGCAAGCTGCAGCAAAACCGGCTGAAACTGGCAGCGCTGCAAAGCGCGGCGGCTGCCGGCGGCGTCTACGGCGCCGACGGGCAATTGGACCCCTTGCGCGGCACCAGGTCTCTGAGCCAGGTTTAGGCGCGCGCTTCACCTGGCGTCCTGCACTGCGCGTCGGCGCAGCCTGCAGCTAGCGCGCCGGCGCCGCAGCTTCCAACGGGATATCGATCACCTTGCCCGGGTTTTCCGCGAGAATCATTACGGTGACCCGCCGGTTGCGCGCCCGGCCCTCGGGCGTGTCGTTGGACATCACCGGGTGGTTGGGGCCGTATCCGATGGCGCTCAGGCGCTTCGCGGCAACGCCGTTGTCGATGAACAAGCGCACCACGCTGCTCGCGCGCGCCGCCGACAATTCCCAATTGGAAGGAAACTGGCTGGTGCGGATCGGGGTGTCGTCGGAGTAGCCTTCCACCTGGATCCCCTGCCGCGTCGTCGCGAGCACCCTGGCAACCTGTTGCAGCACGCGGTCGGACTGGGCGCGCAATTGCGCCTGCCCGGACGCGAACAGCACGCTCGCATTGATCTCCACCGCTACGCCGCGATTGCTCTGCGTCACCTTCACCTGCCCGCCGCGCACCAGCGGGTCCAGCACCTTGAGTATGTCGCGCGCGATCGAGCGCATTTGTTCACGCTGCCGGGCCTGCGGGTCGGCCGGCCTGCGTATCCTGCGCGGCGGCAGTGCTTGCGGCAAAGTCTGCCGCACGGGGCGCGGCGGAGCCTGCGGCGGCGGTGCGGCCCGTCCGATCGCCTTGCTGCCGAATGCGGTGATCAGGGAGTCGCTCAGCACCCGGTATTTACCCTCGCTGATCGAGGACAGCGCATACATCACGACGAAGAAGGCGAACAGCAGCGTGATGAAATCGGCATAGGAGACCAGCCAGCGCTCGTGGTTGTCCGATTGTCTCTGATCGAGGTATTTTCTGCGGCGGCGCATATGGTTTGCTATCCTGTCCAGCGCCGGCTCAGGGCGCGATGCCGCCCGGCGCATGGTCGGCGACATAACCGAGCAGGCGTTTCTCGATCATGCGCGGGTTTTCGCCGCCGGCGATCGAAACCAGCCCGTCGACCAGAATCTCCCGCGCCAGCACCTGCCGCGCGATCAGCGTCTTCAGTTTGTTCGCCACCGGCAGAAACACCAGATTGGCCAGCCCCACGCCGTAGATGGTCGCGACGAAGGCGACCGCGATGCCGCTGCCCAGCCGCGACGGATCGGACAGATTCTCCATGACGTGAATCAGCCCGAGCACGGCGCCGAGAATGCCTATGGTCGGGGAATATCCGCCTGCGGCTTCCCAGATCCGCGCCGCCTGCCGATGGTATTCCTCGAAGCCGATGATCTCGACTTCCATGGCTTCACGCAATTTTTCCGGCTCGGCGCCGTCGACCAGCAATTGCAGACCCTTGCGCGCGAACGGATCGGCGGTCATGCCCGCCTGCCGATCGAGGGCGAGCAGCCCTTCCTTGCGCGCGGTAAGGCCCCAGCGCAGGATGTCCGCTATCAATCGCCGCGGCTCGAACGCGGGCGGCAGCACCACCCATTTTGCCATGCGCACTCCGCGCGCGAATACCCGGGCCGGACTTTGCACCATCACCGCGCCGGCGGTACCGCCGAAAACGATCATGAATGCAGCGCTCTGCAGCAAGGAGCCGGCATATCCGCCCTCGAGGAGCTGCCCCCCGAAGATGCCGGTCAGGGCGACCGCAATGCCGATGAGGCTGCCGAAATCCACAACTCAGAGATTCCGGATTTGGCTGCGCAAGCGCGCGATCGCCTGGCTGTGCAGCTGGCAAACGCGCGACTCGCTGACGCCGAGCGTCTCGCCGATTTCGCGGAAATTCAGTTCCTCTTCGTAATACAGGCCCATCACCGTTTTTTCGCGTTCCGGCAGCCCGTCGATCCCCTTCACCAAGTGTTCGCGCAGCTTGCGGTCGAGCAACGCGTCGAGCGGGTTGGCCTGGCGGCTTTCGCAATGGCGCTCAAGATAATCGCTGCCGTCGGCATGATTGAAATCCTCGAACGAGATAAGCTGGTAGCCGCGCGCCTCCTGCAGCATCGTCTGGTATTGCGCGAGAGGCATTTCGAGCTCGGCGGCCACCTCGTTCTCGATCGGGGCGCGACCCAAGCGCTGTTCGAGCTTGGTGATCGCGTTCTCGATGCGGCGCAGGTCGCGGCGGAAGCTGCGCGGCAGCCAGTCGGCCTGGCGCAAGCCGTCCAGTATGGCGCCGCGGATGCGCTGTGCCGCGTAAGTCTCGAACTGCGCCCCGTGCGATTCCTCGTAGCGGTTGACGGCATCGAGCAGGCCGAGCATGCCGGTCTGGATGACGTCGTCGATTTCGACGCTGGCGGGCAGCTTCGCCATCATGTGGTGCGCAATGCGCTTGACCAAGGGCGCATACTGCGTCAGATAGTGCTGTGTATCGCGGCGTGCAGTGGCGGTATACATGCTGGTTCCCGTGGTTGGATTAGGCGGCTGCGGCGCGCTGGCCGTTCGAGTCGATGAGTCGGCGCATGAAATCGTCGAAGCCCGAGTCTTCCTCTTCGGCGCGCGGCCAGCCGGTGACCGCCTGCGCCAGGCGCCGAAAGCTCGCCGCGGCCGCAGCCCCGGGAAACGCCGCGACCACCGGTAGGCGCAGCTGCGTCGCATGCCGCAGCTTCTCGTCCGAGGGAACATGCCCCATGAAGTGCACCGATGCCCGCAGGTAACGCCGTGCCACGGCGGACAGGTTGTCGAAAATCGTTCGCGCCTCGCTTTCGCTGGCCACGTCGCTGATCAGCACATGAAATTCCCGGCGCGCGATCTCGTTGTTCAGCCATTTAATCGAAGCGTAGGCCGCGGTGATTGCAGCGGTACTGCAGCCGGCTATGACTATCACCTCCCGTATCGCAGTGCCTGGCCAGGCGAGAGCGCCCGCGCCGCGCAGGGGAGCGCCGACCAACAGCGTATCGACCGGAAAACCCAGTCGGCCGCACCGATCGATCAGGCGCTGTTGCTCCGGCGCCGGCAGTTGCGCCAGAGAACGGCCGCCGCGCACGAGCGGCAGTATGCGGATTCCGGCCGGACCGCGCACGATCACCTCGTCGAGGGTGCGCGAGCGTCTGATCACGTCTTCGAAGTCGAAGCGCGGCTGCAGTCCGAGCGCCGCGGTGACACCCTGCGTGCCAGGATGCGCGTCGAGGATCAGCACGTCGTTGCCACCCTCGGCCAGCGCACCCGCAAGATTGATGGTGGCCGCTGACGTGCCGCTGCCGCCGGGGCTGATCGACACTACGCGCAACGCGCTGCGGTCGAGAAGCCGGCGCAGGCCTTCGGCCTGGTCTGCTCGCATTTTCAAAGCCCCCCGGCAAAAGTCATGTTGCCACGGCCCGACACGGGGGAGCACCGGGCGAGGCGCCCGGAACGAAGCCACCGCGGGGGATATTCCCTCGCATTGCGATAGCTCCTAGCCAAGGCGCGCTCCGGCGAAAGCGCTTTCCGCGGTCGCGGTGGCCAGGACCAGCTGGCATTCGGCCGCGTCGAGGTGATGCACCGAGGGCGCCACGGCCGGCGACAGCGCGCGCTGCAGCA
>Ga0307375_10000766_pt1 | contig 38076 bp, 25 predicted proteins | sample TR1MG_FD_202531 | JGI IMG/M metagenome (GOLD analysis project Ga0307375, IMG submission 202531) | Soil microbial communities from Risofladan, Vaasa, Finland - TR-1 | ecosystem: Environmental > Terrestrial > Soil > Coastal area > Acid sulfate soil | place: Finland: Risofladan, Vaasa | collected... | reverse complement strand
CTGCGTGAGCCAGCCGCAGGGACGGCGAAATAAACAGCGCGGCAGCGGAGCAAGACGGCTGTTGCGATTCGGAAATCCGCTGGACGCCCTCGGTGAGAGGGCGTTTGGCTTTACGGAAACGATTCTAGAAGATGCCGGCGAAAACAACGATTGATCGGGACGTGGAAGCGGACGAGGAACTCGAATCATCCGGGACTGACAGCGAATTGGAGTATCCCTCCGAGTTGCTTGCCACCGATGACGAAGCTGGTCTGCGTCTTGACCATTTCCTCGTCTCACACCTTTCCGGCGTCAGCCGCGCACGCGTGCAGCAACTGATTGAACAGCAGAAAATCCTGGTGGATGGAAAGCACGCGAAGCCCTCCCATAAACTGAAGGGCAGCGAACGCGTCGAAGTACTGGGCCGCGTACAGTTGGAGCCTCTGCGAGCCGAGCCTGAAGACATCCCGCTCGACGTGATCTACGAAGATAAGGACCTGGCGGTCATCAACAAGCCAGCGGGAATGATGGTGCACGCGGGCAACGGCAGCACGGACAGCGTGCGAAATCGCGGAACGCTGGTCAATGCGCTGCTGTTTCGCTTCAAGAAGCTTTCGGAGAGCGGCGGCGACTTGCGGCCGGGAATTGTGCACCGTCTCGACAAGGAAACCAGCGGACTCATTGTGGTGGCAAAGAACGACCTGGCGCATCAGCGCCTCGCGGAGCAGTTCGCAACGCGCGGAGTGAAGAAAAAATACGTCGCCCTGGTGCATGGATGGCCAAGCCACGACCGGGGAACGATCAATGCGCCGATCCAGCGGGACCGGCAAAACCGCACGCGCATGACGACACGCGGTAGCGCCGGACGGGAAGCGGTTTCCCACTACGAAGTGGTGGAACGGTTTGCGTCGCCTTACGGAAAATTCGCGTTGGTGGAAGTGAAGATCGACACCGGACGCACGCACCAGATTCGCGTGCACATGGCTTCCATCGGGCATCCGGTCGTTGGAGACACGCTCTATGGGGCGGCCGAGGTATTGTCGCCGCACGCGCTGGCCCGCGAAGCGCATGGCACGCCGGTGTCGGTGAGAACCGAAGCGAAAAAGATACACACAGCCGAGTCAAAAACGCTTTCATTGCGAAGAAATTTCCTTCATGCGGCGAACCTGCAATTCACACATCCCCGCACAAAGAAGGAACTAACCTTCACTGCATCACTGGCCATGGAATTGCAGGAATTCCTGTTGAAGCTGAGGCCGGCAGAATGACCCAGCGCGATGTCAGCGAGGCGCTATATATAATGGAAACACGATGAAGAATCGGCTCATTGTTGCCTGTATTGTGCTGTGCCTGAGCGCAACAGCGGTATTCGCGCAGAATTCCACCCAGGAGCTTCCCTCGGCGCCGTCGTCGACTGTCCAGCCGAAGAAGTTTCCCGGAGCGCCGCAAACTCCTCCACAGCAAAAGAAACCGGTGACACCGGAAACAGCACCGGCACAGCCGCAGACGTCAAACACGCAACCTGCGGCGGATCAGAATGCCGCCACGACGCAGGCAGCACCGTCCGATCAGAAGACTGCGCCGGCGTTCCCGGCAGTCGACGTTGCTCCGCAACAGCCGCAGCAAAAACCGACGACGGATGAGCAGAGCAATCAGTCGGTCACTACCATCAAGAAGACCGTGAACGAGGTTAACGTTGTCTTTACCGTGACCGACAAGCACGGCAAGTTCGTGAAGAACCTGAAGCAGGACGACTTCCGAATACTGGACAACGGAAAGCCACCGGCGGCGGTCACGTCATTCGAAAGCGAAACCAACTTGCCGCTCCGGGTGGGCCTGCTGATTGACGCGAGCAATTCCATCCGCGACCGCTTTCACTTCGAACAGGATGCGGCCATTGAATTTCTGAACCAGATCATTCGCAGGAATTCCGACAAGGCGTTCGTGATCGGATTCGACTCAACGCCGATGGTGACGCAGGATTTTACCGACGACACGGATAAGCTGGCACGGGGCGTACGGGAGTTGAGGGCGGGTGGCGGCACTGCGCTGTTCGATGCAATTTACTACGCCTGCCGTGACAAGCTGGCAAACGCGAACTCGGCCACCGGGCGAACGCGCAAGGCAATCATTCTGCTGACGGATGGCGAGGACAACCAGAGTCGCGTCACGCGCGAAGAAGCGATCGAGATGGCGCAGCGCGCAGAGGTGACCATCTACGCGATCAGCACGAACATCAGCGGCATCAAGACGCGCGGCGACAAGGTACTGGAACGCTTTGCCGACACAACCGGCGGACGCGTGTTCTTCCCGTTCCGTATCCAGGAGGTTTCGGACGCGTTCTATGCGATCCAGGACGAACTGCGCAGCCAGTATGCGCTCTCCTACAGACCGGCGGATTTCGCGCACAATGGGGAATACCACAGCATCCGGATTGAACCGACGCACGACAAGAAGCTGCTCATCCGCGCGAAGAAGGGATATTACGCACCGACTTCATAGCGTGCGCCATGCGCCAAAACTAAAGGCCAGCCCCCGCGGCTGGCCTTGCTATTTGCGATGTACCCGGCTGAGCGCGCCGGGAGTTGCAATCTACTGCTTCGGTCCGGGAGCGTAATACCCTTTCCGTGCCTGAACCTTGTATTCCTTGTCCACGGTGTGGACATCGACCTTGCGGTACGTTCCGTCGGCCTTCTGGTTGGTAGGCGTGTATCCGATCATGTACTGGGTGCGTAGCTCCTTCGATATTTCATCGAAGGCGGCGCGCAATTTTTCCGGCTTGTTGCCGACGTTGATGACGCGTCCGCCGGTTTCCTCTGCGAGTTTGCTCATGGCGCTGTCACCACCGTAGAAGCCGCCCTGCGAGAAGTAAAAGCCGCGGTCAGCAATGAGAATTACGTAGCACATGGCATCGGCCTTCTGCGCCGCCTCGATTGCCTCCTGCAGGTTCTCCTGGCTTCCCTGATCCTCGCCATCGGTGAGGATGATCATGGCTTTCCGTCCAACCTGCTCCCTCAATTTGTCATGCGCAGCGAGGTAAATTGCATCATATAGAAGTGTGCCCTTGGGGCGCGAAACTGGAACCGGCCCCTGGCCAAGACCGGGAATGCCGGCGGCGCCTCCGCCGCCTCCAGTGTTGATACGGGTCTTGCGCAGCGCTGCCCTGAGCTCCCGTCCCGAGGAGGTGAAGTCCTGGAGCAAGTCGACGTTTATGTCGAAGCCGATGAGGAATGCAAGGTCCTTCGGGGTTAATACCTGATTGAGGAATTCAGCGCCGGCGGCCTGTTCCATGCCAAGCACGTTTTGCTGGCTGCCGCTGGTGTCGATCATCAATCCGAGCGTCAGTGGCTGGTTGGATTCGGCTGCGAAGTACTTGATTGTCTGAGGCTTTCCGTCCTCGGTGACAACGAAGTCACTCTTCGTCAAATTGGGAATAAGCGCACCGTGCTTGCCCTTGACGTTGAAGTAGACGGTGACAACGTTGACGTTGACCTTGAGGGTTTCCAGCGGTTCCTGACTTTCAGGCTGCTGGGATTGGGGCTGCGATTGTTGAGCGAAAATGGCGCACGGAAGCGCGGCCATCGCGAAGAACAACACGGCGGATTTCAGGCTGGCTTGCATAGTGTTCAGCCGCTGATCGGCGTAATCTAGTATGTAGACGTAAACCGCTTCTGTACAGATTAGTTGCTGGACTATTTTGCGGTGGCAGATGGGTGATCCCCGGGGAGGAACCATGAAGAAAGCGATACAGGTATTGGGAATAGGGGCGATGGTGCTTGCGCTGACACCTATGTGGGCTCAGCAGTTGCCGGACGCGCCTACGCCCTCGCCAAACCGTCCCCCGGCGCAGACGCAGCAGCGGCCCACGCAGACGCCTCCCGACGCCCCCTCGGCCGTGAAAAAGACTTTTCCTGCGCCCGACGCCACGGTTCCGAGCCAGCCGGCTCCCGGGACGTCTGCTTCACCCACGGGAGACCAACCGCAGCAGCCTTCCGAGCCGCCGTTCCGTGTAAAGACAGTCCCGCCAGGCTCCGTGCCAACAGGTCCAGGGAGCGGTACCGATCAGCTTTACAAGTTCACGACAGGCGTCAACTACGTGGTGGTTCCCGTTACCGTAAAGGATTCCAGCGGCCACCTGGTGGACGGACTGACGGCCAATAACTTTACCGTTCTGGAGAATGGCGAGCCGCAGAAACTGGCGTTTTTCACCAGTGATCCGTTGGCGATCTCGGCGGCCGTGGTGATCGACACGGGTCTGCCGGACGTGGCGCTGAAAAAGATCCAGCAGACGTTCCCGGCACTGACCGGCGCCTTCAGCTCCTTCGATGAGATGGCCGTCTACACCTATGGCAACACGGTTAGCCAACGGCAGAATTTTCTGGCAGCACTGAGCGAAAGGACGAACGTCACTCTTTCGAAGATCAAAGCGATAGAGGGCGGGCCCAGTGGCCCGGCAATCAGTGATAGTCCGATGACGGCTGGTCCCTCCGTGAATGGACGCCCGATGGACCCCGGTTCGCCGCGTCCCATTACGAATAACCATGCGTATGACACTTCGACCGTGCTGAATGATGCCATTCTGCAGGCAGCGGTGGACCTGGGCCAACGGGGTCGCACGCGCCGCAAGGTTATTTTCGTCATCAGCGATGGCCGCGAATACGGCAGCACCGCCAGCTATAGCGACGTGCTGAAAGTCCTGCTCTCGAATAACGTGATTGTGTACGCGGTGGCGGTGGATTCGGCGGCCATACCAGGATATGGAAGGCTGAACAGGATCAAGTTGCCGCACCAGGGATTCGGCAATATTCTGCCGAAGTATGCCAATGCCACGGGCGGCGATATGCTGACGGAATTCAGCACCGACGCCATCGAAAAGGCTTACGCAAAGCTAACCGACGAGGCTCGCAATCAGTACACGCTTGGCTATTACTCGGCGCCGGTGACGATACAGAACGCCGGGATTTACCGGTCCATCGAAGTCCAGGTACGGGGATCTTCGAACTGGAGGGTGTACGCCAAGGATGGCTACTACCCGCTGCCGCCGAGGAAAGAGACCCGTTAGTAAACCGAATGGAGTAAGTGGTTGCGGTACCTTGGTAACTGCTTTACCAACTTGGGAGACGCGGAACAAAGATTGGCGCGGGCCATCATCGAACTGCTGTGGTATAAACGGGGTATCCCGCCGTTGCGGCAACTCGCACGCGTAAAGACACGTACGGGGATTAGCACGGTGGGGTGGCAGTCGGAATCCCCGCGTTTGGCGTTCTGATGTTGCCGTGCGTCAAGCGTCCGATAGCTGAGGCACCCGATTGAGTTTCATCAACTTCGCTGCACGCGAGATTAACTGCAAGATCGTCTACTACGGCCCGGGTCTGGGCGGTAAGACGACGAATTTGCAATATATCTTCGACAAGACTTCCGCCCAGCAAAAGGGGAAGATGATCTCGCTTGCCACGGAGACGGACCGCACGCTGTTTTTCGATTTTCTTCCACTCGACCTTGGGACGGTTCGCGGCTTCAAGACGCGGTTCCACCTCTACACGGTTCCTGGACAGGTTTTCTACGAGGCCAGCCGCAAGCTCATCCTGCGCGGTGTGGACGGAGTGGTGTTCGTGGCGGACTCTCAGGAAGAGCGCATGGATGCCAACGTCGAAGCGCTGGACGACCTGGTGGTCAACCTGAAAGACCACAACTACGAATTCGACAAATTGCCTTACGTGCTGCAACTCAACAAGCGCGACCTTCCAAATGCGCTGCCGGTCGACAAGATCAGGAAGGAACTGGTCCGGCGGGATGAACCTGTTTTCGAGGCTATTGCGTGCCAGGGAAATGGCGTCTTTGAAACACTGAAGGAAGTCGCGCGCCGCGTTCTGGTCGAACTCAAGAAGAGCTAGCCTCCGTGGCCCTTGGGCCAGCCCCTCCTCATTTCAGTTCAAATCTCCAACATCAACGATCAATCCTCGCGCACGGACTTCATCAGGTTGCGCGGCTTATCCACGTCGTAGTTGTTCAGCGTGGCGACGTGATAGGCGAATAACTGCAGCGGAATGATTTCGAGAATCGGCAGCAGTAGCTCGGATACGCGCGGAACGGCGAAGCAGTCAGGTACCAGCCGCTGAAGATCTTCGTCTCCCTCCGAGACGAGAAGTACCTGGCGAGTGGAACGCTCGCGAATCTCCCGGAGCAGACTGACGGATTTCTGATATCGCAGGACGGACTGATCGTCCTTGAGATCGCGAGTGGCGATGGCCACGACCGGCTGCGTGTCGTCGATAAGAGCCGTGGGGCCGTGCCGCAACTCGCCCGAAGGATAGGCTTCGGCGTGGATGTAGGAGATTTCCTTCAGCTTTAGCGCGCCTTCCAGCGCGATGGGATAATGCACGCCGCGGCCAAGGAAAGTAAATGTCTGGTCGCGATAGTAGGAAGCGGCAATTTCGCGGGCACGCCCATCGACGACCGGCAACATGTTGTGGATGACTTCTGGAATAGCGGCCAGTTCTTTTACGCGTGAGCTGATGATTTCCGCAGCCAGCGACTGTCGAGCCGCGGCCAGGTAAATAGCCAGTAGATATAACGCAGTAAGTTGCGCGGTAAAGCTCTTGGTCGCCGGAATGGCGACTTCCCTTCCGGCAACCGTAAACAGGGTTGCATCTGCCTCACGAGCAATTGTGGATTCCACTACATTGGAGATGGCCAGTGTGCAGAAGCCGCTTTCCTGGGCCAGGCGTTGTGCGGCGATCGTGTCGCCGGTTTCACCCGACTGCGTGATCGCGACTACCAGGGACTTCTCTTCTCGCAATGGACGCCGGTAACAGTATTCGCTGGCGTGCTCGACTTCCACAGGAATACCAACCAGATCCTCGATCATCAGCTTTCCGCACAGACCGGCGTGGCGACTGGCTCCGCTGGCAACGATCGTAATCTTGCGAAGCCGCGAGATGTCCTGCACCGGAAACGAGCAACGGTCCAGGCAAACTGCGCCCGTGGAGAGATCGAAATGCCGCTGAAGGGTCTCTCGGACGGCTTCCGGCTGGTCGTAGACCTCCTTGAGCATAAACGTGGAGAATGGGGACGGTGACAGCACGGGTGCATTCATATACAGCAATCTTACCTCTCGCTCCTCCGCTACATTGCCCTGCTTCAAAAAATTGGATGGCGGGGAGAGCCCCCGCCATCCTAGTCAGGATCAGGAGGAATCGTTAGTGTTGCCCCTTCTGCCCGGCCGCTGGGGTCGAGTTGAGATTGGGGTTCTGTGACAGGCTCAGGAGGTTGGCCACAATGCGATACGCTCCGGGCACACCCTCGGGCAATTGACGGTAGAAGGCAAAGGCCGCGTAGACGTACACACCTTTGCCATAGCGCGCGTAGAGTAATCCGCCCTTCTGCGGCGACTGGTCGGGATCGTGCGTTTCAACCAACGCCTCGTAGTGCGGATCCCAGCTCGCCATGAAGCTGTGTCCACGCTCTTCCACCCAGCCATCGAAGTCCGCCGAGGTAATCTTGTTCGGCCACATCATCGCCGGGTTGTTCGGTTCGAGAACATTGACCTTGGAATTCTCATCGGTCACCGTTCTGTTCTCGCTGGTCTCGAGCGTGTAGGGATACGGACCGAAGTCGTGGTTGTACTGTACGGTGTTGTACTGCACCACGACGACGCCCCCGTTCTTCACGTAATCCAGGATGCGGTTGTTATTGGCGATCAGGTCAGCGCGATTCGCGTAAGCGCGCACACCGAGCATGATCACGTTGTATTTCGAGAGATCGCCCGATGCCAGGTCCGAGGCGGACAGGAAGTGCACGTGGATGCCCAGGTCTTCAAGCGACTTCGGAACGTCGTCGCCCGTACCCATCACGTATCCCACGTTCAAGTTCTTGGCCATTTTCACGTCCACGCCGGTTGCACGGAACACCGCCGGAGCAAAGTACGGGTATGGACGGACTCCGGGGTATCCCGTCATCACGTATCCATCCTTGTAACTCTGGCCGTCATACGTGGCATCCGCCGTAACCTTGTATGCCTTCTGCTGCAACCCGGAGGGAGTCACCACGAACGGAACGTTCTGCTCCTGCCCGTCCTTGGAGAAGTGGAATTTCGCCTCTGCCGGTGAGGAAGTCCATCCTTGCGGCAGATCGAGTTTCATCGTGCCGTCCGCGGAACCTTTCACGTTGCTGTGCACGGTGGCCGTCAGCGTAAACTGCTGACCGCTCAGCGGCACGATGCCTGCGCTCGGGTCCATCCGCACCGAAATCGCTGGTTCCACAATCAGCGGGTTCAAGACCAATCCAGGTCCAACAATGCGGTCCACCGACTGCACGACTTCCGACATGCGAATCGGCACGCCGTCGTATTCCATGTTGACCCACGCAGCCAGAGGATACGGACTGGTCGGCAGCCCAAGGTATTTCGGGTTGTTGATGTTGTAATAGGATTGCTCGATGTTCGGACGCGTGAAGTAGGGCTTCGTGTACGCCGCATCTTTCGGGACGTCCACCTTGAAGCGTACCGACGCCGATTGGTTATCCGGTAGTGAAGTCGGCATCGCTCCTTCTGACTGGAAAGTCCAGTTCTTGCCATCCGATGCCTTCAGAGAAATGTCTTTCACAGTGATCGGGCTGGGGCTCTGGTCATCCAACTCCACCTTTACCCAGAACTGTTGCCCGGGAATCGCCACCTGGAAAGTCGGCGACAGCCCGCGGAACAGCGCCAGCGCAAACATTCCCGTAGGCGCTTTTTCCGGAGTTACCGCGGCCACCAGGTTCAGTCCCAGTGCCTCCACCACGCCATTGTTGAACTGCGCTTCCTTGATTTTCAGTTCATGATTGATGTCGTACTTTGCGGTGTCGCTGAGGCTGCTCTTCTCCACCGCGGCAATCAGGTCCCGTGTCGTCTTCAGCCCCTTCGCCAGCAGCGGCGCAATCGCCGAGGGATCCTTGGGATCGAATTTCGCCGTCGCGTCGTTAACGATCGAAGTCATCTCCGACAGTCCGCTCTTGAGAAATGCGTCATTGCCGCCATTCGCGTAATCGGCAATGCCCATCAGCGAAGTATCGATTCCGCTGAAGAACGATTTTTCCTGCCCGGACACCGGGATCGCCGAGGCAAAACGGTGATACGGAGACTGAACTTCCGTAGGCGCAACATAGCCCGTTCCGCCATTCTGGGTCTTCTGGAACCCAAGGCCTTTACGCGCGATTTGTACGTAGGTTTCACCGAGAATTGGATCGTAGTTGCCCTCCGGAATCTCTACGTCTGTCGAGAGTTGGTGGGTGATCCATGTCTTGTTCACGTAGTCGTAGAAGCGCAGCGGAAGAGTGTGGCCGGTCGCATAGTCGAAGATGCCCTTCGACGACACGGCCCACTGCGGCACGCGCTCGTATACCTTGAGCGGCTTCCACGGCTTCAATCCCTCTTTAATCTGGTCGGGGAACACGTTCGGATCGCCCGCCGCATTGAACACTTCCTGCGCCATCATTCCGGCAACCTGGTGATGGCCATGCCCATCGGAGGGGCCGCCGACGAACACCGAACTGACAATGAGCGGCCGCGTCATGCGAACGATGCGCACCACGTCATAGAGCACGCGCTGCTCAGTCCACTTGGACAACGCTTCTTCCTTCGTCTTCGAGAAGCCGTAATCAGCGACGCGCGTCCAGTATTCCTGCACGCCATAATAGCGGTCTGCCTGTAGGAGTTCCTGCGTACGGACTTCGCCCAGCCGATCCCAGTAATCGTTGGACATCACGTTCTGTCCGCCTTCGCCGCGGTTCAGCGTCAGCAGGGTTGCCGTGGCGCCCTCTCCGCGTGTCTCGTAGGCCAGCATGCCGCCATCCTCATCATCCGGGTGGGCGGTGATCATAAGTAAGCTGGCACGGGTGTGGAGTTTGCGGAGAGTCTGGTAGAGCGCGGTCGAGCCGCGATCAATGGGAAGTTTTACCGCATTTACTTGCGGTCTGATTTTGACGTCGCGCGGGTCCTGGGCCCAGGCTAGCAATACGGCGAACAGGACTCCAACAACTGTTAGCAACCTGGCAAAGCGCATTTCGCCTCCTGCGATTAATTCGCCTCGTGACTGTCTGGGAGATCAGAGACTGGCGCATCCGCCGCGGCAGCAGGCTGGAGAGTACCGGACCCGAAGGGCCACTCCCGCCGGAAATACGACCGCACAAGATAGATGATCAAGCCCAGGACGAGCAGAACAGTCGCGTAACGAATTTCTTTTCCGAAATATGGACGTGAAAAAAGGATGTAGACAAAACCAACCGTGGCCATGAGTGCAGGCAACGGGTACAGCCACATGCGGAATGGGCGCGGCATGTCCGGCCTGCGAATTCGCAAAACAATGACACCCACTGTCTGCAAAAGAAACTGAAGGATGATCCGAATGACTACCAGTGCCGCAATCACGTCTGCCAGCGAAAGAAAGCAGAAGGCGATGGAGACGGCGCCAAGGGTCAGCAGCGACACGTATGGAAAACGATACTTCGGATGCAGCTTCCCGAAGACCTTGAAGTAGTTGTTGTCGATAGCGGCTGCGTACGGAACGCGCGAGTAGCCGAGCAGCAGCGAAAACACCGAAGCAAACGCCGTCCAGATAATCAGGCCGGTAATGAGATAACCGGCCCAGTGTCCATAGACGCGCTGCATCATCACCGAGATCACATAAAAGCGCGTGTCGGAGTGCGCGCTCGACATCATCTCCTGCCACGGAACGACGCCAAGCACGCTGATGTTCATCGTGATGTAAATGATCGCAACCAGCACGATCGAGATCATCACCGCACGCGGAACATTCTTTTCCGGTTCCTTCACTTCCTCGCTGAGATAGCAGATGTTGTAGTAACCCCAGTAGTCATACGTGGACACCAGCATCGCGGCCCCGAGCCCGGTGAAGAAGCTCTCATCGAGGTGGAATGCGCCCTTGGGGAAACTGAACGCCATGGCTGGATTGAAGTGGGTAATGCCGGTGAAGATGATCCAACCGAGGGAGCCAAACACGCCAATCGCAAGCAACTTGGAGAACCAGGCAATATCGGTGATGCGGCGATAAAGCAGGAACACCGCGAGGCAGACCGTTCCAATCGCCAGCAGTGTTGCCATCGAGAACATCGCCTTCGCCTGTAGTACTCCGATAAAAGGCAACGTGACTTGCAAATGGCGCACCGCGATGTCATGCGTCAGCGGAGCATAGAAGTAGCTGGCATAGTGCGAGAGACCGATGCATCCGGAAGCGATGGACAGCGGGGCGCTGAACGTGACCTGCCAGATGAAAAGAAAACTCAGGAGACGACCGAGTTTGTTAGGCCCGTAAATCTCCTTGAGGAAGTAATACGATCCGCCTGCGTTGGGCATGGCGGCGCCTAGTTCGGAAATCACCAGGCCGTCGCACATGGCAAAAACCGCACCCAGAATCCATCCCAGCATTGCCTGTGGGCCGCCCATCGCGCCGATGATGAGCGGAATCGTGATAAATGGTCCCACGCCGAACATGTCGAGCATGTTCATCAGCACGGATGTGCCGAGACCCATGCCTCGTATCAGCGGGCGTTCTGTGGTTTCATCCGCCATGCGAAACTATGCCTGCTTTCCGGCGGTAGCAAGATTGGAGATTTCCTGGCGAATCCGTTGCGGATATCCGGCAAGCAGGGCCCGTTTTCCTTCGAGCCACGACAACGCACTGCCCACTTCTTTCCGGGCCAGCGCAATCTCGGATTCAACCTGTTCCGGAGCCGGACCGCCGCGCACTTTGCGAATCTCAACAAAGTGACGGGCATCCAGCGCAAGCTTCAAATGGTCTTCCGAGATGCTGAGCGGGCCACCGATAATCCCCGGCGCAAGCCGCTGGATCGCCGCTACCATCCGGTCTCGATCATACTTGGAACCAAGCTCCTCGACCGCGGCATGCACCAATCCATGCGCCAGGCGGAAGCTGAGCCCTCCCTCGCGGGCAAGTGTGTCCGCCAACTCGGTTACCGTCAGGAAGCTTCCCTGCGCGCGCTGTTCCATGTGTTCACGGTTCACGCCGCAGTGCGACATGACGCCGGCAAAAAGACTGAGCGCGCGATGCGCATCCTCAAACGCCGAGAAGACGAGCGGCTGCAGGTCGTCTTCGCTGTCAACAATGTCGCCGAATGGCGTATTATGCGCGCAACTGAGCACGGCCTGCGACTGGGCAAACGCCTTGCTCGCAAGGATGCGTGTGTGTTCGAGCGAAACCGGATTGCGCTTCTGCGGCATGATGCTGCTGGTCTGCACGTAAGCGTCCGAGACGCGCAGGAAGTTGAATTCCGCCATGCACCAAAGCAACAGATCCTGCACAAGCTTGCCGAGATTGACCATGCACACGGCGATCGCAGAGACCGATTCGGTCGCGTAGTCGATGGCGCCAATGGCGCCGTAGGAATTTACCTGCAGGCCTTCGAAGCCCAGCAGTTCGGCGGTGAAATCGCGATCAATCGGAAAGCCCGTGGTGGTGATGGCGCATGCGCCAAGCGGATTTCGATTGACGGTTGCGAAAGCCGCGCGCAGCCGCTCGAAATCACGTCCAAAGCACTCAATGGCGGCGAGCAGATAATGGGCAAGCGTAGTGGGCTGAGCGGGCTGTGTGTGGGTGTAAGCCGGCATCAGCGTACGCACGTTCTCCACGGCGAGATCGATCAGCGCCGTGCGGACCTCGAGCACTGCCGCGGCGATTCGCAGTAGCTCGCGTCTGACCGCCATGCGATAGAGCGTGAGATCGATATCGTTGCGGCTGCGCGCGGTGTGCATGCGGCCAGCCAGATCCACGCCGCACGCAGCAATCAGTTTTTCTTCGACAAAGAAAAAAAGGTCTTCGACGCTTCCGTCGTAACGCGCCTTACGTATAGATTCGCGATCAAGTTCATCCAGCGCGCGGAGCAGCACACGCGCATCTTCGGTGGGGAGAATGCCCTGCCGAGCCAGCATCAGCGTATGCGCGTAATGGAGCTCAATGAGTGCGTCCAGGAAGTAGCGCTTCGCGTCTTCGAAATTTACGGCCAGCACCGTCTCGGTGTAGATGGGCGCGGGAAACTTTTCCTGCGCGGCCTCTGCGGAATCAGGCCGGGTTTCATCGCTCTTGCGGGTCAAGGTGCATCCATATGCCGTCATGATCCTGACGGAGGGTAAGGGACCCGCCGGACTCTCGCCCGGCGGGTCGCGTTAGTTACCAGCGCACGGCGAGTCCAAACTGCACGATGCGCGCTTCCAGTACAGAACCCTGCGGTCTGAACGTCGTGGGAAGAGGAATTACCGCGTTTGACGAGTTGATCGGATACCCGTCGCTGTTCGTAAGAACCGACGTATTCAAGCTCGTCACGTTGGGATGGTTAAACAGGTTGGTGGTTTCCAGGAAGAACTGCGGCTTTACCCTGTCCCAGAAAGTTCCAATGGTGCGGGTGTAGCGCAGGTCAACCTGGTAGATCGCCGGACCGCGTACGCTGTTGCGTCCAACGAACGCTGGGCGTGTTATGCCCGCCGTCCTTTGATCTCCGTTGAGAACCGACTTCGCCGTGATGTTCTGCTCGTCGCCCGAGGATATATTTCCAAGCAGGGCGAACATGTTGTTGTTCATGATCGCGTTCATCGCTTTGTTTTGCAGGTGGAACTGCGGCTGCAATACTGTGCTGAACGTGAGCGACTGCGGACGGTTAATGGTGCTGTTGCCGCGATCGCGCAGCAGGTTCGTCGGGTCTTCGATGCTGACGTTCTGCTCAAAGCTGTTCGCATCCGGAGCATCGCTGATGGCGTGCATCCATGTGTACGAAGCGTTGAACTGAAGTCCCTTGTTCAGCCGGTGCGTATACGACACCAACATCGCGTTGTAGCTCGAGTTCGCACCCGAATTCTGCAACAGGATGTTGTTGAACTGCGGGTAGAGACGCGTCGATGAATTGACCGACGACGAGAAGACCGGCCGTCCATCTGGCAGGGTCTTGATCGGGTTGATCAGGTTCATGTTGTACAGGTAGGTCAAGTGGCGACCGCCCGTAAAGACATATCCGAGAGTAACCGCGTCGTTCGGCGTCAGTTCCCGCGACACTTCCAGGCTGGCGTTGATCACGCGCGCATTCTGGAAGTTCGGCCCTACGGTCGTCACGTCCTTCGGCCCGGGGATCGGAGGAAGCGAACTCACCACCGTCGGAAACGCTGGAGCGCCCGGCGAGGACGACGACAGCGAAGGAGAAGAAGTGGCCGATCCGTTGTTCAGCAACGAATTGAACCAGAGATTCGTCGCCGGCGGATCGTAGAAGATGCCGCCCGATGCGCGCAGCACCGTCTTTTCGTTGATGCGGTATGCGAATCCAAGCCGCGGAGCGAAGTCCGTCGAAGGGGAGGCAAAGCTCCGCGAATAAATGAACGGAGCGTTGGGATCCGCCTTCGCCGGCACGAACTTGTCGTAGCGGAGGCCGTAGGTGACCATCAACTTCGGCGTCACCTGCCAGCTATCCTGCGCGTACCAACTCCAGAACACCGAATTGTAGTGAAGCCCGGAGCCGCCGTTGCTCACGTTCACCGTGCTGTAAGCGTACGGGTTGGTTCCATTCTTCGCCAGCATGTAGTTCGTAATCGTGCTGAAAATGTATTGCGTGTAGGTGTCCGCTGCTTGTACATCAGCGTTCTCCTGCCATGCCGCCCCGAATTTGAACGAGTGCGCGCCGTGAATCCAGGTAAGGTTCTCATTGAAGTTGGGAATCTTTTCCTGGAACTTGTCGCCCTCGGCGGTGGTGCCTCCGAAGTTCGCCACACCGGAAATGGTAACTGCCGGTCCGGGTCCCGTCAGTGGTCCGCCAACGTGCTTCTCGTTGCGGTACGGGAATGAAGCGCGGAACTCATTCAACAGGTTCGGCGTGAGAGTGGTGACCCACTGCATGCCGAATACGTGCGCGCGATCATGGAAATCCGACGATGCGTCGAGAGCGTTAAGTCCGCCAACGTTGGTGTTGAACGGAAATTCGTTGCGGAAGTAGTTGTACCGCAGGAACATCTGGTTCTTCGAATTGACGGTCCAGTCAGTGCGCACGTTGAAGAACGTCGCGTGCTCAAGACCGGGAGCCGGCACCAGGAGTGATGGATCAAGGCCTAGTGCTGTGGCATCGGCGGACTTAATCGTGTTCGTCGCCGGAAGTCCGCGCGTCAGGTGCTCATACCCGGCAAACCAGAAGAGTTTGTCCTTGATGATCCTGCCGCCGGAATTCATGGAGTAGTCGTTTTCTTTCAAATCCGGCTTCGCTGATCCCGGTGCGCTCAGAATCGGACGCGCCGTTGCGCCAATCCAGCGGTGAATCCACTGGAACGACCCGTGAAATTCGTTCGTGCCCGAGTTGGTGATGACGTTGAAGATGTCGCCTGCCGTACCGCCAAATTCAGGCGCGTAGCTGTTCGAAATCGTCTGCACCTCTCGAACGTAGGTGTCAGAGATCGGGAACAGGCGCAGACCGTAGCGATCCGACTCCGTGTCCACCATGCCGTCCATCTGGTAATTGATGCGGTCCATCAATCCGTTGGTGTTCACCGTGCGTGGAATACCAAGTTCCGGATTGGGGTGACCGGTCACACCAGGCTGGAAGAGGATGAAGTTGTAAGGGTTGCGCGAAGGCAGAGGCAGATTCTCCACCTCGCGTGTGTCGATCGTGCGGCCGATGTTGACCTTGTTGGGCTCCACAATCGGAGCTCCACCGGTCACCACAACTTCGGTCGCCACGCTGGCCAGTTTCAGCGGAGCGTCAATGACCGCTACCTTGCCGGCCTCAACCGTAACGTTCGACGCCTTCAACGACGAGAAGCCGTCCTTCTTCACGGTAACCGTGTAAGTTCCCAGCGGCAGGTTCGGGAAGACATAGTATCCGTCAGTCCCGCTCTCCGCCGTTTTGGTGAACCCCGTCGCCGCGTTCAAGATCGTGACGGAAGCACCCGGAACAGCATCGCCATTTGGATCGGCAACTCTGCCACGAATGGTTCCGTTGATCGCCTGTGATTGTGCCCACGCGCCGGCCGTATACAGCAGGACGGCGAGAAGCAGTGTGACCAGGATTATGGCCCTGGCCGAAATACCTCGTAGCCGCATCGGCGCCGAGGCCTGTAGGTGTTGTTTTTGCCGTGCCATGCGTTCACTCCCGAAAGAGAAATATGGCCGTACCGCAATTCCCTGCTTACTAAAATACATTTATAAAGTCCCTGAATTTACGCACTGCATACAACCAGAAAATTTTGTCTTGTCCCTATGCTTCCACCGGAACTTCCCCACTATGAACCGGGATGCGCCGAAAACCGTGAGTTTCTGCCGTCTGCAACGCTAGCCAGACAGCGCCGTACAACTGCGCATCCGCCCCGAGACTGCTGACAGCCAATTGCGGTCGCGAAAAATGATGGCGATTGAGAAATTGGCGCGTCGCTTCCAGCAGCGCCGTATGACGCCCCACGCCGCCGCCGAGAACAACCAGCGACATATTGAGAACGAGACTGATGTTGGTGATCGCGAGGGAAAGAATTTCCGCGGTACGGTGCAGCACCTCGCGGGCCATCTCGTCTCCCTCCGTCGCCCTGTCGAAAACTTCCGTCGCGCGAAGCGACTGCAAGGAATTGCTGATCCCCGCGCGCGAACACCGCTCTGCCCAGGCCGTCTCGATTCCCTTTCCTCCAATCACACTCTCCAGAACGCCGAGTTGATTCACGTCGAGGATGAGATTGGGAAGTCCGGGAACCAGCAGGTATCCAATTTCACCCGCCGACCAGTTCGAGCCGTGATAGAGCTTGCCGTTGACCACGAGACCGGCGCCAACGCCGGTGCCCATCGCGAGAAACACAAAGTTGCGGACGTGACGCGCCATGCCGCACCAACTCTCGCCAAGTGCGCCTAAATTCACGTCATTCTCAACTCGTACCGCCAGTCCGGTCTTATCTTCGATGAGCTGACGGATTGGAACATCGTCCCAGCCAGTGAGGTTCGGGGCGGAAATTACACGGCCAGCCTGCACGTCCGTAATACCGGGTGCGCCGGCCGCAAGACAGAGAATTTTCTTTGCTGGAATGCCGTTCTGTTCACGGAGTTGCGCAACTCCAGCCGCCAGCATGTCAGTGACGGCCTCCGGACTGCGGTCAGACCGCAAAGCCGCACTCCAGCGGCCCCGCACCGTACCGTTCAAATCCGCCAGCGCGAGCCGCACGTTGGAGCCGCCGATATCGGCGCCAAAGACATAGCCGTGTCCGGCATTGAATTGCAGCAGGCGAGGTGGCCGTCCGCCGTTCGACGTTCCAGACCCGATAAAGTCAACCAACCCGCGACGATGCAGGGCGGCAATGCCGGCAGAAACCGTGGGAGCGGTCAACCCGGATGATCGCACCAGGTCCGCGCGTGAGCACGGCGAGTTCTGTCGCAGAAGGCGCAGTAGCTCCCGGCAATTAGCCTCCCGCATCCGCTTTGGACGCGCTGGGACAGCAGGACTGTCCAGGTCTAGATCCGTGCCGACGGGCACTGGCGGATTGGGATTACGCTTCATCTCGTGTGGCCGGAATCTCCAGGGGCTGTGTTGGCGAGTAATTTAGGACTCTTTACTAAGTCAAGTCAACAATAAAATTTTGATTTCGCAGATCGCATTCGTCGAGTCGCGAACACCATCCATCCAAAGTCCCTGTTGCATCAGCAAGTTGTAGGCCGCACAGTAGGACAGGGCAGTCCCAAAAAACTCTGACGCGACAGTCGCCAGCGAGGTGAATGCTCCGCTTCCATATAGCACGCCGCTTTTACTCCACTTAAGTGCCTAAATGGCCGCATCTCCCGCGACTGACGATGATGCGGGCAGCAGCCCCGTGCCATATAGAATGAAGCCTTGCGCCAAATGGGGTTCTCGAGGAGAAGCCGAACTTGCCAACACTGATTTCCACTCCGACTCGCATTGAAGCCGCAGGAACCAAACCGAAATTGATTGATGAGTACGTTGGACGGGTAAACAGCAGAACCGGAGAAGTAAGCGTGGCGCACATGCGCAGTCCCGAAGGATGGGAAGAACCGGGACAGACGCCTGAATTCGACGAGTTCACGGTGGTGCTGCGCGGCTCGCTGCATGTGCGGCACAGTGGCGGCGTGATGGAAGTGAATGCGGGCCAGGCCGTGATTTGCCACAAGGGAGAGTGGATACAGTACTTCACTCCCAACGGCGCGGAATACATTGCCGTTTGCCTGCCGGCTTTTTCCCCGACGACGGTTCACCGCGACGAATAGCGCAATGACAACTCCGAGCGACGATGCAATGACACCTCTCGCTATTCCAAGACTCACCTTGCACGATTTCGAAGTGCGCTTCGCCGACCGCCATCTGTTGCACGGAGTGGTCCGCAAGTGGGCGCGCGAAAAACCAAACGCTCCGATGCTGATCAACGCCAGCCGTGGACACGAGATGGATTGGGCAGCCTTCGAGCGCGAATCGCGGACGCTTGCCATGCAACTTCTGCACATGGGGTTGCGTCGCGGAGATTTCGTCGCCACTTCCCTTCCGCTGCTGACTGAGCATGTATTGCTCGAATACGCGTGCTTCCAGATCGGGGCGATCGTCGCGCCACTCGACCTGCGCCTCGCTCCCGCCGAAGTCATGCGATCAATGAACCTGCTTCGTCCTAAGATGTTCGTCTTCCTCGGAGCAACGCCAGTCGCTGACTTTCGCGAGCTGGGACGCACTGTAAAGGCTCAGTGTCCCTTCATCACGCATCTTGTTCAGTTCTCCGCGCCGGAAGAAACTATCGAAGGCGCTGAGTCGTGGTTCACACTCGCCGCGCAGGCGTACGCACTCTCGGGAGGCACCTCGGAAGCCGCAACTCAAGCGCAAGCCGCGTATGAACGCGCCACTGCTGAGGTCAATGAAAATGATGGTGCGCTGGTGATCTTCACGACCGGCAGCACTGGCTCGCCCAAGCCCGCGCTGCTCTCCCATCGCAACATTGCCTGCCAGTGCATGTGCATTAGCGGAGCATTCTTCGGAGCGGACGCCGGCACGCGCTCGCTCGTCAATCTTCCTCCGTCCCACGTGGGTTGCCAGACGGAGTTGTTGATGGGCACGCTCTTCGGCGGAGGCACCGCCGTGCTGCTCGAAGTATTCGACGCGACACGATCGCTCAACGCCATTCAGCAACACAAGGTCGAAACCGTCGGGCAGATTCCCGCGATGTTCAACTTTGAGTGGCGACTGAAGGATTACGACAGCTTCGACCTCAGCAGTCTGCGCTTTGCCGCTTATGGCGGACAGCAGGTCTCGAAGGTGTTTGTCGACAAATTAGCGACAATGGCGCCGGTTGTCGCAACGGGATTGGGACTGACGGAAGCCGCCGGATTCTGCACATACGTGCAGGTGGAGTCGGCGCAGGCGGACGGTATTTTTGCGGGACTCGGAACGGCGATGCCTGTCTACGAAATGTCGGTGCGTGCACCGATGCGCGAGAACGGCTCCGCTGGCGATCAGGTGCCTGATGGGGAGCTGGGCGAGATCTGCTTTCACGGTCCGCAGACATTTCTTGGATACGTAAACGATCCTGAAGCAACCGCGCGGACGATCTCGAAAGACAATTTCCTTTACACCGGAGACATCGGCTACAAGGATGCGCGCGGGCTTCATCTCACCGGTCGCGCCAAACTCGTCATCAAGCCCTTCGGATACCAGGTCTTTCCCGCCGACGTGGAAAACCACATGTGCCTGCATGAAAAAGTTGCTTCGTGCGCAGTGGTGGGAGTAGAGCACGCAATGATCTCCGAGGCCGTAGTCGCGTTCGTCGAGAAACAACCCGGCATCGAACTATCTGAGCAGGAACTCCATCGGCATGCGCGAGCACTCTCACCGTACATGCGGCCGAGGCACTACGTTGTGCTGGAACCGGGAGCAATGCCGTTGAACCGCGTCATCAAACCTGATTACATGCGCCTGCGCGAGATGGCGCGCAAGGAGATCGAAACACTGCGCACCAAGGGTGAGTGGGACATAGATATCTAGCGGATTGCCTCGCGCCGGCAAAGCAGGCATTACTTGGACGGCAACGTCTTTGAAGAAGACGTGTTGCTGAATCCCGCCAGTGTCATCGCGTTCTGCACTTCCGGATTCTTCATGAACGTCTGCCAGACCAATCCCGAGCGATAGTTCTCCGCCATCAGCATCGCGATGCCAAGGTCAATTCCGATTACGTCGGCGTTATACCAGCTGGTCAGCGGATTGAATGCATCGACGAAGCTGTAGCGGCCCCAGCCCCTGCTCGCGTAGTTCGTGCGGATGTTCCGCAGTACCTTCAGACAGTCCTGCGGCAGGAACGCCACCGAGCCGCCCGCCGCGCATGGCACCACGCTGCCGTCGATCGGCCCCGTCTTGGGAGGCCCTCCCCACACAACATATCCATTCACCGAATCCGAAGGCGTGATTCCCCACAGCGAGTCCGTGTAGTCCGAGAACTGCGATTGCAGGGAGACGCAGAACGCCTTGTGCGCCTGCGTTGCCAGAACTGAATTCTGGAAATAGTCTGCGTAGTCGTCGCTCTTGTTGCGGAAATCGAACCACGCGTGCGAGTACTGGTGCGTGAAGAGTGTCGGTGCGCCCGAAATGTAGGTATAGCCCTGGTACTGCACCGTTGGACGGCTCCAGGCCTTCCACGTTGCGGGTGACAGAGGATTTGAAGGCGAACCGATGCCGAACAGATAGATCATCATCAGTTCGCTATATGTGTCCCACCTTGCCGCAAGAAAACCAGTCTCCGGTTTCCAGCCCATGGAAAGCGTAGTGCCGCCGTTCAGCATCCATGGCCACTCGACGCGGTTATAGATTTGCGTCGCAAGGCTGACGATATCCGCGTCCGAAGCATAGTATTGCCGGCAGGTGAGCACTCCACAGAGCAACAACGCAGTGTCTATCGAAGACACCTCTGAACTAAACATGCGTGCGCCGCTCTGCCAGTCGACAAAGTGGTAGTAGAAGCCGTGTACGTTGGTGAGTTGATTAGCGACATAGCGCAGCGTAGTGAGCACGCGCGCCTTGATGTCCGCGGAAGTCCCGTAACCGCGCTGATCTCCAATGCAAAGCGCCGTCAGCCCAAAGCCGGTAGAGGCGATGCTGGCAGCCGTATAGCTGTCGCTGCCGGTGGCGTTGGCGCGATCCTTCACCAGTCCAGTCCCGCTGCCAGCCTGGTTCCAGAAAAACTGGAAGCTGGCGCGCTCTATATCGTCGAGCAACTGGTCGTCGGTTCCCGTATAAGAGGTGCCTGGCGCGGATGGGGCCGAACTCGTCTGGCCTCCGCCACACGAGCTGATCATACTCATGTCGAACAGAGGTACGACAATGAGCGCCTGCGAAAACAGCTTCAGCAACTCTCTGCGATTCACGTTCTATCCCGGATCCAGACTGCGCCTGGCCTCTTAAATTCTAATGCAACTCAACCACGGCGAGCCCATTCACCGGTAGAGTGATTCGCAGCGTTCCAGAGACGGCCTCCCGTTTCGGAGCTGGCAACTTCGCCGCCTCAATCAACTCCTCGATCTGCTTCTGCGTGGGATAGCGCGGACTGCCCATGCGCTTGTATGCCGGCATCGGATCGCCATGCGAATCGTCGACGCGATAGATCGTGGCTTCGTGCAGCGCGGGCTTTCCCTCCAGCTTCAGCGCAACGGTCTTTACCGCGCCGGTGTCACCGGGGTTGACCAGGTTCCAGACGGCGAGCACCACCGTGCCGTCTTTTCTTTTCGTCACCAGTACATCGTCCGCCTTGTTCTCGATGCGCTCATCGCCGAGTTTGTGCAGCAGTGCGAATGCATTGAACGCCGGCTTGGGAATACCGTCTTCGGCTATCAGGCCGAAACCGCCGTAAAAGGGCTGCTTGATGACGCCCTGTTCCTCGAAGACATCCGAGAAGGTCCAGTACGACATCATGTTCACCTTGCCGTCGCACTGGCGAATCGTGTCGGCCATCCACGGTCCCATATAAGTGGAGTCCGTCACGTTCGGCTCGTTCATGTAGGACGCGTTGAACTCGCTCCAGATGAGCGGCAGGTGCGGCATCGAAGACGCAAGGATTTCGTCGTGCACTTTACCAACGGCGCGACAAACCATTTTGTCGCGCGGAATCACTTCGTTTGTATGGAAGACATTCTCCGCCGAGTCATTGCCGTAAACGTGGCTGGAGACAAAATCGAGCGGGATATGGTTTTCCTCGCAGTGGCGGATGAACGTGCCTACCCACGCGGCCTGCGCCGTCGCCGGGCCGCCCACGCGCAAGCGCGGACTGACGCTCTTGATCGCCTTGGCCGTCACGTCATAGAGCTTGAAGTAGGTTTCCTGCTTGGGATTGCCAACCCAGAAGTCAAGGTTCGGCTCGTTCCAAACTTCGAAGTACCACGTGGAAACTTCGTTGATGCCATAGCGATCCACCAGGTGCTGTGTGAACGCCTTGATGAAGTCGGCCCACTTGTTCCAGTCCTTCGGTGGCGCGACGTTCGGCTTATACCAGAAGGCATGCAGCGCGGCCGGATTGGAGCTGAGATCCTTCGGCATGAAGCTGAGTTCCACGAATGGCTTGACGCCGTTCTTCAGCAGGCCGTCATAGATCTGGTCGACGTAGGAAAAGTTGTAGACGGGATTTCCCTTCGCATCTTCGCTGTAGACGCCAACCTCGTCCATCAAGATGCCATGGAAGCGCACATAGCGCATGTCCGTCACTTGTTTCACCGCCCGCAGATCGTGGCGATAGCTGGAGCGCAGACTGAGAATGGCGCGCCCCGACCCGAACATCTCATCCCAGAAGTGCGGCAGCGGATGGGCCGGTGCGGCGAGATCAACGGTGACCTGCTGCTCCGCCGGGGAGCTCTGCGCAGATATCTGGAGGCCACCAGAAAACATGAACAAGGTAATCGCAAAAACCACCGCAAAACGCACACGCATACAAGCAATCCTCGGGGGGCACAAGGGAGTGGCCGAAGCCACTCCCTTGCTTTGGGAGGAACAACGAGTTAGAAGCTGAAACGGGCCTGCAGTTCTACCACTCTACCCGCCATCGCTCCGGAGGACATCCCGAAGTTCGAGTTCTCCACTGTAGTAGCTGCACTACCGAACCCGAAGGGTAGCAGGTTGAGGTGGTTGGTAACGTTGAACACGTTCATGCGCAAATCCAGAAGCGCATGCTCGCCGAGTCCAGCCGCCTGCAACGGAATCGACTTACCCAGCGTCATGTCAAGGTCACCGTAGCGTGGACCACGGAAGGAGTTGCGACCAACTCCGGGAACGCCGGGTTTGGTGTTGTCGAAGTACTTCAAGCCGCCGCCAGGGAAATTCCCGTTATTAGCCGTGAACGTGCTGGTGTCTGAACTGTTGCCCGCACCGCCGTAATACCCAACCGGACGGATCGGACCGAAGCACTGCGAGGACGGAAGGTTCAGGCACTGCGCGTACGTCACCGGGGTCCATGGGAATCCGGAGTGGAATGTGAAAATACCGCTCACTTCCCATCCTCCCAGGACCATGCCCATCAGGTCCGTGCGTCCGCGGAAGAACGGCACCTGGTAGACGAGCGACGTCATGAAATACTGCGGAGAATCATAGTCCGACGGCCCGTACTCATAGGCCTGATTGAACGGATACGTCTGGTTGGTGGAGAAGCCAGGGCCTTCGTTCGACAACTCGTCGAGACTCTTGCTCCAACGATACTTCACCATGAACAAGAGTCCCTTCGAGGAAGACCGGGTCAAGTTCACATCCAGGGCGTTGAAATTCGAAGTGACGTCTGTGCGAGGCATGTACACCGCGCTGAAGTTATTCGGCACTTGGGTTGGTGTCTGCGGAATGACGAATTTCGCCGGTAGAATCCGCAACAACTTGTGCGCCGAGCTTCCCTCGTATCCCAGGCCGAGCACGAACTTATAAGGCAACTGCTGTTCGATTCCCAGCGAGTAGTTGTAAACGTAGGGAGTAGCGGTGTCCGGAGACGCGCCCCAGACTTCCACTGCGCCTGCATTCGGGAAACCGGTCTGCGGATTATTGCCCTGGGCAACAGCAAGGTTCGCCGGATAGCTCAGCGGCGAATTGCTGCTGCCAAGAGCGAACTGAATCAGGCCGTTGGCATAGGGTGTGCCCCAGTCCGCACTGGAAGTGCCGCAGCACAGCCCGTAGCGGGCGAAGAACGGCGGATTGCCATGAACGTTGCCATACACGGCATCCGGAAGACGGTTATATGCGACTCCGAATCCGCCGCGAACAACCACCTTGTTGTTGGAAGCGTAAGGCGTCCAGGCGAATCCAATGCGTGGTGCAAAGTTGTTGAGGTCCTTGTGGTAGAGATCGCCGCCGATTTTCATCGTGGCGTTCAACAGTCCATTCGGGCCGGGAGGCACCACCAGGTTCGCCATTTGTCCGTTGGCGGAACTCAGCGGAGAGAAATACTCCCAGCGCAACCCAAGGTTGATAGTCAGGTTCGGACGAACCTGCCAGTCGTTCTGCACAAACCACGCAATGTTGGTGGTACGGAAATACTCCTGACCGCTGGCTCCGAGTCCGCTGATCGGATTGAGGTTGATCTGTTCGTAGATCGGCGTGCCGTTGGCGAGGTTCCACGGACCTGAGAACGAATACAACGGCCGGGCGCCGCCCATAGCGTTGTTATTGTCCTGTTCCTTGCGAATCTCGAATCCAAACTTCCACGCCTGGTTGCCGACGATTTTGCTGACGATGTCGCGGAACTCGTACTGGTTCTGCGCGAAGATGCCCGGCGTATTCTCCGACCAGTTGGCGCCGAACTCCATGTTCCCTGTCGGCATGCCTTCAATCTGCATGCGCGGAATGCCCCAGTTGACGAGGCCGGCATTTGAAGTCACCTGGTTGAACGCGTAACGCGAGAAGTTGAACCGCGCTTCGTTCAGTAACGTCGGCGAAATCGTGGTGTTGCCGAGTACGGTGAAGAGCATGTTCAACGGCTTCATGTTGACGTCCGCCGCGGGCATGCCGTTGGCGCTGCCGTCAGCTCCAAGATTGTCCAGCTTGGTGATGTAGGTGCTGGCGGCAAATTGCGTGTTGCCCATGTTGTAGTCGATCCGGCCGTTGTACTGGTTGCCGACCGAACGGCTGGGCAGCGCAAATTGCGCATAACCGACATCGGGGATTCCATCAAGCCCGCCGCCCTGTGGCGTGTTGAGCGAAACGTAGTTTCCATAGGTACCGGTGATGGAACCGATATCGAGTCCGCCATTCACAACCTGGCATTGGCGGCCCTGATTCGTAAAGTTCGTGCAGGTGGCCGGCAGAGTATTCACGATCCGCGGACTCATGCCCTTGGACGACAATGCCTGCAGGATCGCCGTGTTGGCGCGAGACGCAGCCAGCGCCTGGAAGTACTGGGGAAGCATGTAGTAGCCAGTCGTATACGAAGTATTCGTCTGGTGCTGCCCTTCATACGAGAAGAAGAAGAACAGCTTGTCCTTGATGATTGGACCGCCAAGGCTGCCCGCGTAATCGCGGTAGTTGTTCTGCACTCTCTCCGGCTTTGCATTGTTGTAGCCGCCATAGCTGGGATACGCGTTAAAGTTCGGGTCGTCGTACTTGAAAAGCGCGCTGCCATGGAACTTGTTGCTTCCGGACTGTGACACCACCTTGACCTGTACGCCGGAGTTGCGTCCGTCCTCCGCCGAGTAACTGTTGGTGGTCACGTTCATTTCCTTCACGGATTCCATGTTCGGCGTGACGACCGCCGCGCCACCCCATTGCAGGCTGTTTACGCTGACACCGTCGATCTGGTAGTTGTTGGCGGAAACTCGCTGTCCATTACCGCTGATCTGAACCTGGTTTTCCGTCTGGAAAATCGAGGAGTTCGAGCCGCCTGGCCCTGTCCCGTTGGGAAGGAAAACGGCATTGCCGTTTGCCGACCGGGACGCATCTCCAAATACGCCGGGGGCCATTCGGATGAGTTCGTACGGGTCGCGTCCGAATGCCGGAAGGCTTGTGATCTGGCGCTCGGTAATCGTCTGTTGGATATTCGCGTTTTCCGTCTGTAATCCGTTTTCCGAACCGCTCACCGTGACAGACTGCGTCGCAGTCGGAAGTTGCAGGGTCATGTCGACGGAACTGACTGCATCACCGCCGACGTTGACATCCTTGCGCGTCGCCGGCTTGAACGAACCGGCCGTGATAGTGACGGTATAGATACCGGGTGGCAGAAAATCGAGCCGGTAGAACCCGGAGTTAGTAGTAACGGTGCTCTTTGCCACACCCGTGCTCTGGTTCGTGGCAACGATCTTTGCATTGGACACTACCGCGCCAGTGGTATCTGTAACTGTTCCCTGGATTCCGGCGCGAAACTGAGCGGCCGCGGGCAGTGCCACCGCCAGCAACAGCAGGCAAAACAGCAGGATGCGAACTGGGGCGTAGGTTCGCTTCATAGGTCTCTCCTCCGCATACAATCCGCCTACTTAATCGTTTAAGTAGACGGCGAAGAATACTTCGCAATTATTTGCGTTGTCAAGTCAGAACTTTAATTTTGGACTCCCGGGCGGATGACAATTTGCCCTGAAGCCGCACGCATACTTTCCCGATCGGGCTAGGCTATGAAAAAACTCGGCCCATGCCTGTTCAATATTGCTCATTTTTGACGATCATCTCGGAAATCGAATCTGCCGCCTGTGCTGCTGATTCTTCAGGCACTTCGCGGCGTCTGGCTCGTTTCCGGACGAGTTGTTTGCTCCCAGGGCTTCCGCTGCGCCGCAGGCGCTGGGCAAACAGCTGAGATTGGTTAAATCTGAACTTTGTCTAAAACCCGAACTTATCCTCCGCATTTCCCGGCTTGTAAGGTGCGTCATGAATGTGCGAGACTCGCGCCGTGCCTTCCCGTGCCAAGCCCGGTTCTGAAGCGGCCCCTCACCGTCACGTCGGCCTTAAGCAAGTGGCTGAATACGTTGGCCTTTCGACGGCAACGGTCTCCTTCGTGCTCAACGGATCGGCCGGCGCAAATGCCATTCCTGAAACTACAAAAAAACGTATATTCGAGGCGGCGCGCAAGCTCAACTACCGGCCCAATTTTGTCGCCCGTTCGCTGAAGTCCCAACGCACGTATGCCGTCGGCGTCCTCGTTCCGGAGTTCAGCGATGGCTACTCCGCGATCGTCCTGAACGGAATTGAAGAGCGGCTCCGGAACGATGGCTACCTCTGCCTCGTCACCAGCCATCGCCGCGATGCGGAGTCACTCGAGCGCTACCCGCGCATGCTCTTTGAGCGCCGTGTCGAAGGCCTGATTACGGTGGACACTCCTTATGCGCAGCATCTGCCCATCCCCGTCGTCTCCGTCTCCGGACACGACCGCGTCGAGGGCGTCACCTACGTCGTGCTGAATCACGAGATGGCAGCCGAACTCGCCCTGCAGCATCTTCAGGGACTAGGGCACAAGCACATTGCGTTCATCCGCGGCCAATCGTTCACCGCCGACGCCGAATCCCGCTGGAACGCCATTCGCTCCATGGCTCGCCGGCTTGATCTTCACATTGATCCTGCGCTCGTCGCCCAACTCGACGAGAACTCTCCTTCGCCGGAAGTCGGCTATCGCGCCGCTGTCAAGATTCTGAAATCCTCACGGCACTTCACCGCGCTCTTCGCCTTCAATGACGTCTCCGCCATTGGCGCCATACGCGCCCTGCATGAGGCAGGCCTCGAGGTGCCCGGCGACGTTTCGGTGGTTGGCTTTGACGATGTCACCGGCGCGGCCTTCCACACTCCGCCGCTCACCACCATTCGCCAACCGCTCGCCCGCATGGGTATGCTTGCCGCCGAACTGCTGATGAAACAGATTGCCGGCGATCCCGGCCTGAGTGCCGCGCATGCCGTGCAGGTCGATCCCGAGCTCGTCATTCGCAAATCCACCGCTAAGGTCCGCTCTCAGGTTCGCAAGCAACCTTCGTCAAAGCGTGTGCAGGCGTGAAACGCTTCCGGCCGCAGATTGCCTCGGCGCATTTCGCCTTCGTCCTCACCGGCGCGGTCACCACCCTGCTCGGCACCATTCTTCCCTTTCTGCGGCAATACTGGTCGCTCAACGACCTCCAGTCCGGACAACTATTCGCGGCACAGTTTCTCGCCTCCGTTTTGACTGCCGCCGTTTCGAGCCTGCTGCTTGTCGCCGTGGGCTCTCGGCGCGTAGTCACGACCGGCCTCGCTCTGATGGCCTTCGGCGTGATGGCCGCTGGATTCGCACACTGGCCGTTGGGGCTCGGTGCAGTCGCTTGTTATGGCATGGGACTCGGACTGACGATCCCCGCAACCAACATGTGGGTCGTCGAAAGCAGCGGCGAGAATCGCGCCTCTGCCTTGAATCTGCTGAATTTCTCATGGAGTGCCGGCGCTGTCCTTGCGCCTCTTGTCTTGATTCCCACGCTGCGGCGCTATGGCATTGCGCCGGTGCTCGGTAGCCTGGCGTTGCTCCTGCTCTTCGCGACCTTCTGGTCGGCAGTGGCGGGTAAGGAAAGGACCGCCAAGGCACAGGTCGCGGATGAGCGCTCTCCGCACGTCTTTTCCCGTCATGAACGCAATTTTGCCCTTCTTGCAGGGCTGATGCTTTTTCTGTATGTGGGAACCGAAAACGGCTTTGGCGGATGGATTCCCAGCTACCTCTTCCGCGTCCATAACTGGTCGCCCGGATTCATCGCCTGGGGACAATCTGCTTTCTGGGGAGCAATTCTCGCCGGACGCCTGATCGCGCCGTTCGCGCTCTCGCGCATGACCGCCGTGCAGACCGTGCTTGGCAGCCTTCTGTTGGCGATGGTTGGCGGATGCGGCATAATCGCCGCCGAGTCCCAGGTCGTCCTGCTGGCAGCTATTGTCTTGACCGGTCTTGGACTCGCGCCCATCTTCCCGACTACGGTCGCGATCTTCACCGACAAACTCGGTACTTCGGCATCCGCGACTGCCGGCTTGATCTTTGCCGCCGCCGGCCTCGGAGGAGCCGTCGTACCGGCGATTGTCGGCATTGTCTCGTATCATTCCGGCAACTTGCGATTTGCCATCGTCGTTCCCGTGCTCACCACGTTCCTCATGGTCGCCGTGCATCGCGCCATCGCCAAGTCCGCCGCTCGCAACTCCGCCGCATAACAGCAACAAGATTTGTGCCCTACCCTTGTCGCGTTCCTTTCGCGACAGGGTGGGGTCTTTGCTCTTGCTCTTGTCTTTGCCTTTGGTTTTGCCCTTTGTACTTGGGTTTACCTTGGCTCCTCGAAACCTCTGAAACATCCGAAACTTCCGAAACCGTCTTCGTGGACACCTAAGCAACTTCCGCGTCCGTCTCATCACGGTGGAAGCGGCGGGCTTCAGCCCGCCGAAATCGCATCCCCACAGTGTCGGGCTTTAGCCCCGGCACCGTGGCCACATCTTCACTCAATGTCACGATGCTTCATTCCTGCCAGCGTTTAGCGGGCACTCTGCGAGGAGATTGACATGCGTCGTGAGCGTATGGCAGTTTGCGAAAGATGATAGAAGTACAGGTACTCAGACACCCGCCGAATTCGCAGTCGATCCATCTACTAGGTTCCAGAACTCTTGCTCTGACAAGATTGTCGCTCCCACGTCTCTCGCCTTTTCAACTCGACCACGATGTGCCTCGACATCGGCTACGACTAGAAACCGCACATTCTTTGAGAGGTTTGCATGGACGATGAAGTTCTTTTCTGCCGCAAGCTGGCGTAAGGCTTCGAACGTAAATAGCTTGCCACCTCTGGTCAGTGGAGGAACAAAACAAATCCTCGCACCTGATAGGACACTAGAGGCACTTGGAGTCGTAGCAGTCCCAGCTGACGTGCTATTCAGTGTCGGCGTCCATGGGCGCGGTTGCCTTGGTACAGGACGACCAAACAATACGTCATTCAACTTGCTCAGAATCCCTGCTCTGCTTTGCATCGCAAGGGCTCTGGGCAGTAGACCCTCTGATTGTCGAAATGTCACTGGTAACGAAAACGAGGTCGCCGGAGTGACAGACTTTCGCATCAACAGTGACACAAACAGCGCAGCGGTCATGCTCACGTCGTTTTGTGCACCGTGCCAACCGTCTGCTGGAATATCGAAGCGCCTACAGCAGTCGGGCAACTTCAAAGGGTGGAAACCAGCAGACTTCGACATTTCCAACGTACAGTTTTGGGGAAGCTGGTGAACAAAGTTAATGCCAATCCTATTGAACTCTGCGGCGATGAAACCCTTATCAAATCTCGCATTATGTGCCACGAATATTGAGTCTTTGAGACATGGAAGTAGCAGCGGCGCGAGATCTTGAAACCTAGGTGCGTTGCTAACGTAAGAGTTCCGGATACCGTGAATGTTAGTCGGCCCAACATCGCGCATCGGATTCACCAAACTGGCCCAAGCGTCGAGAACATCGAACTGCTCGGACAGGGTGATTACTGCAACTTCCACAACGCGGTCAGAAGTGGGACTCAGACCTGTCGTTTCAACGTCAATAACACAATACTTGGGAGTGGCTGCCATACGCGACTACACATCCTAACCAACATCATCTATCCACTCCAGCAAATGTTTATGGGAACTCCCTAGACAAGCAACTCTCTTGATCCGTTACGAACCCGTGACTTGTGCGGTCTAAGAGGACCGGCGGGTGGCCCGCCCTAACATTCTCATTTATCGATATTCGTCGGGGTGCCCCGTTCTAGCTCCGCTAGGGCGGGGTCGTTGCAGTTGTAGTTGCTTTTCGAAACCTCCGAAACTTCCGAAACCTGCCTTTCCCCGCTTCCCTCACAACTCCAACTTGCTCCCCGTCTGCAACTCCCACGGAGCTTTGCCCCGCTGAAAGATCCTCGCCGTGCGGCTTCCCTTCAACGTGGTCGTTCCGTTCTCCATGCGCAGCATCGATCCTTCGCGCAATCCAACTACCGGCGTCTCGTTCTCTTCCAGGTATTGCAGCAGGCGCTCTTCGCGCGTCTCGCCCATGTGTGTCGAGTTCGGATCGGGATCAAGGTAGTGCGGGTTGATCTGGTAGGGAAACAGTCCGAGTGCGTCGAAGGATGGCGGCTGCACAATCGGCATGTCGTTCGTCGTGCGAATCGTTGGCCCGGCCACGTTCGATCCCGCGCTTGCACCCATGTAGCGCATGCCCGCCTTCACCCGTTCGCGAATCGGTTCCACCAGTCCCTCGTCGTAGAGCGTCTTCAGCAGCCGGAACGTGTTCCCGCCACCGATAAAAATCGCCTCCGCCATCCCCACCGCCTTCCGGGCGTTGGCCGAGCGGTGAATCGACGAACACGATAGATTCATACGTGCAAATCTTTCGCGCGCCATGTCGGCATATCCGTCACGGTCCGCCAGGGCATACGGCACAAAAAGAAGGGATTTCACTCCAGAAACGAAGTCGCGGATTTCTCCCTCCGCATGATCCAGATATCCAGTGCCATGAATCCTTGAAGTGCTTATCAGAAGCAAACTGCCCAGTATCATAGTTGTCACCTCTTATGATGACTCCCAAGGTACCAGAGCCGAACGGCGCGAGAAACACTTCTCGACTCCATGTCGTTAACAGATGCGCCATTTTCGTCCCGGACTTACAATGCCCCGCATGAAACGAATCATAATTTTATGTGCAGCTGTGTGCATTACGCTCAGCGCCGCTGCCCTCGCGCAGCAACCCCGCACCATGCGCGTGGACTACTACCATACCGGCAACGACCACAGCGAAACCTTCAGCCTCGACCGTGTCGTCGTGGAGCCGCTTCCCTGGCCCGGCAACCTGAGCCAGACAATCGACAACACCAATCTCGGCAAGTACCTGTTTGAAGTGCACGACAAGCAGTCCGGACAGCTTCTTTACTCGCGCGGCTTCTCTTCTATCTTCGGTGAATGGGAAACCACCGACGAAGCCAAGACTGCGAATCGGACCTTCAGCGAATCGTTGCGTTTTCCTGAACCGCAGAAACCCGTAGAGATCGTCCTCAAGGAGCGCGATCCGCAAAACAATTTCCGCGAGGTCTGGCGCACGGAGATCGATCCCAAAAGCATGTTCGTCGATACTGCGAAGCCGCCATCAGCCGGTCCGTTGGTTTCGATTGAGAAAAATGGCGACTCCAAAGACAAGGTCGATTTCCTTATCCTTGGTGACGGCTACACCGCCGTCGAGCGCCCCAAGTGCGAGAAGGATGCGCATCGTCTCACCAACATCCTCTTCTCGACTTCGCCATTCAAGGAGCACCGCAAGGACTTCAATGTCTGGGCCCTGTGTCCGGCGGCGGCTGAATCCGGCATCTCGCGGCCATCCACCGGAGTCCATAAGCGTTCCCCGGTTGGCGCCACCTATGATGCCTTCGGCTCTGAACGCTACATCCTCACCTTTGATAATCACGACTTCCGCGACCTCGCCTCCTGGGCGCCATATGAGTTCGTGGAAATATTGACCAATAGCAATACTTACGGCGGAGGCGGAATCTTCGGCCTGTACAGCACCGTCGCTGCCGACAGTCTTTGGGCTCCATACATCTTCGTCCACGAATTCGGCCACCACTTCGCCGGTCTCGCCGACGAGTACTACACCTCCGACGTTGCCTACAATCCGTCGTCCGTTCGCGTCGAACCGTGGGAACCAAACGTCACCGCGCTTCTCCATCCCGATCAGTTGAAATGGCGCGACCTCGTGGAATCGGGAACTCCTCTCCCAACTCCATGGAACAAGCAGGAGTTCGAAACCTACTCACAATCCGTGCAGGCGAAACGTCATGAAATTCGGAAAGAAAATCGCCCTGAAAGTGAGATGGACGCACTCTTCAAGCAGGAGCGCGCCGATGAGGATCGCATGCTCGCGTCCAGCAAATATGCAGGGAAAGTAGGCGCCTTCGAAGGCGCAAATTACGAGGCTCGGGGCTACTACCGGCCGGAAACGAACTGCATCATGTTCACTCGCACCGATCACTTCTGTCACGTCTGCCAGCGCGCCATCGAGCGGGTGATCCAACTCTATTCCGGGGACTGACCCGCAACCCAGAATCCTCAGGGCGAAAGCACTCGCTTTCGCCCATTTTCATTGGGATTCCTGCCGTCATATCGCAACGTGATGAAAAGTGACAAGTGTTACATCGACGATTGTCTTTTAACTCTTGTTCTGATTTCGTAACACTCCGCTGTGATCCGATTAACATTGCCCTGTGACCTGATACGCTGTTGCGCACGTCTCAGGGAAAGATGGAACGATTTGTGCCAGTTCGCCTCCGCTTTGCGGAATTCGAGGCCGATTTCACCACCGGGGAACTCAGCCGCAATGGCTTCACGGTAGCGCTCCAGTCCAAGCCGTTTTCATTTCTAGCTGCGCTAATCAAGAATCCAGGCGAGGTGATCACTCGTGAAGACCTCTCCCGCGCTCTCTGGCCAGACACGCACGTCCAGACGAACCAGGGATTGAACGCAGCCATCCGCAAGGTGCGGGTGGCCCTTGCCGATGACGCACTCTCCCCCAGGTTTATTGAGACGCTCGGCAGCCGGGGCTATCGATTCATTTGCCCGGTGGAAGTCGTCCGCTGGTCGAATGGCAATGGCAATGGAACCGCCTCGGCCGCGAAAAAGGTACGGATCGCGGTCCTTCCCGTGGAAAACCAGGAAAACATCAGCGAGGTACTGGTGCGCGGATTGACGCTCCGGCTTATCGCACGGTTGGAAAAGATGGTTCCCGCCGCAACGGTCGTTTCGCTTTCTGCGGGCAGTTCGTGGATACCCGCCGGAAATACATTTACGCAGGAGCGCGACCGCCTTGACGTGCAGTACTTCCTTACCAGGAGAATCTGCGATGTCGAGGGCAGGCTGCAAATGACCGTTAAGCTCTTGCAGGCGTCGGATCAACAATGCCTGTGGTCGGACACTTATGAAGGCGAGGCCCACGCGTTTGCCTGGACGGAGGACGCAATCGCAAGCAACGTTGCCGGAGCGCTCCGTGTGCGCTCGCCGGAGCAACCAACTAAGCTCATTCCGCACACGCCATTCCACGCCTACGAGCAATACCTGCTCGGCCGTCATTTCCTGAATCAGCGGACCCCGGCAGCGATTCGCAAAGGGCTCATTCACTTTGAACAGGCTGTACAAGCGGATCCGACCTTTGCGCGCGCCTATGCCGGACTCGCCGATGGCTATAACGTCCTTGGAACTCACGGCATGATGCTTCCGCGCGAGGCATTCGCCAAGGCAAAGTGGGCCGCCGATATGGCGCTCATGATTCTTCCGGATCTCTCCGAAGCGCTCGTCGCTCTCTCATGGGCGAGAACAGTGCTCGAATACGATGTTGTAGCTGGCCGTCGGACCGCTGAGCGGGCGCTCTCCCTGAATCCGGGCTATGCGTTTGCCTACAACATTGCCAGTTACCTTGCGGTTGCGGACGGAAGTCTCGATGAAGCCGTTGATCTCATGCGCCGGGGACGCGACCTCGATCCCGTCTCGCAGACTGCAAATGCCCAGCTCAGTTACATCCTTGCTCTCTGTAAACATTATGACGAGGCATTGCACCAGGCGTACTACGCGCTTGATCTTGATCCCCGCTATCCCTTCGCGCATGCTTGTGCCGGCCTTGCTTACCTGGGACTAAAAAGGCCGGACGATGCCGTCGAAGCCCTCCGCAAAGCCCTGGAGTGCGCACCCGGGTCGCACCTGTTGATGGCTGCATTTGCGCATGCACTGGCAATCGATGGCCAGACCGAGGATGCGCGGAAGCTGGTCATGGAATTGATTAACCATGAGACGAGCCAGCCTAAGCCCACGTATCACATCGGCGTCGCGTTAGCCGCTCTCGGAGAAACCGAACGCGCCATGGACTGGCTTGAGCGAGCACGCGAAGAACGCTCCAATTGGCTTCTCTTCATGGAATCCGACATTCGACTGGACCCTGTGCGCAAACATCCGAAGATGTTCACTCTGCTCGCGGAATTGCCTCCAGCAAAGATTGGGACTTAAGCTTTCAATCGGAAAAATCTCCGGCTTGCGCGCCGTTTCTAGTACGGGTTTTTCCACTTCCCAAATCAGACCTTCCCACTCTGGTCCATGAACCCCCCAGAACAACCAACACCTTAGTGCTCCATTAGTAGGAAACATGGAGCACACTCTTGGAGTCGCAGAGCATCTTTGCCCTGCGGACGCGGCCGCGGTAGATGTGCTGGGCTCTCTTCTTTGACCCGCCTCATACCAATTCCGCTAGTAGTGTTTGGGCCGTTGTTCGGAGCATGAACATGAAGGTCCCTTGCACCATCTCGAAGAGCGTGGCGGCAGCTTTCACTCCCGGGACTGCCTCGTGGGAAATTGCTGATTCGTTCGCGGGCTTGTTCGACATCGTTTCGGAAGGTGTTCTGGTCTTCAATGCGGAATCCCTCTGCGTCGCCGCCAATCGTCCCGCCTGTGCCCTGCTTGATCGCCAGTTGGATCAACTCGCCGGTCAATCGCTGTTCTCCATCCTGGGAGTCGAAAAGCGCGAACTCTGTCGGCCGGACTTCGCCATAGAGAGGCAGCACTGCGGATACCCGCAATGGCTGGCCTTGCGCTACGCCGGCCATGATTGCCATCCCTTCGTGGTCACTTGTCGCGACATCACGCGTGAGCGCCAACTTGAAGAACAATTGCTGCACTCGCAGCGGCTTCAGATCATCGGCCAACTTACCAGCGGCATTCTTCACGACGTCAACAACATGTCAACCGTCATTCGCACTTGCGCGGAACTCCTCCAGCGCGGGTTGCCCGCCGGTTCGGCGCTTGCGCGCTATTCGCAGAACATGGTGGCGGCCGTCGACCGCTCCACCCAGATCACGCGCCAGTTGCTCAACATCTCCCGTCGCGAACCTTCCGAAGTGCAGCCCATCTATCTCCACGAGGTTGTCTCCGAGATGATCCCGCTGCTGCATCGCCTCGTTTCTGAACAGATCGTGATTGAGGTTCTTGCCGATCCGGCCGTCTCTGCCGTCAAAGCCGACCCAACGCAACTGGCGCAGGTGTTGCTCAATCTCGCGGTCAATTCGCGCGATGCCATGCCTGACGGCGGAAAGATTTCCATCCGCACCGAGGATGTCCTCTCCGACGGGCAAGCCGTGCCGGATAACATCCTCTCTCCCGGAAGGTACGTACTGCTTGAGGTTGGCGATACCGGCATCGGGATGACCGCCGAAGTACAGGCGCGCATCTTTGACCCATTCTTTACGACAAAGAAACACGGAAAAGGCTCGGGGCTTGGTCTGGCTACCGTGCGCGCCATTGTGCAAGCCGCCGGCGGCTGCATCCTCGTGGAAAGCGCACTTGGAAACGGGACGCGCGTGCAGGTTTATTTTCCTGCCGTGGAATCCTTGAAGCCCGTCCGCACGGAGACCCTGAAGCGCCCGGGGGTTGCGTCCCTTCGTGCTCCGCGCCCTGCTCCGTTACATGGTCCCGCTCCGTCCGGCGCAAGCTCGGACTGAATGCGCGGGCGACAAGCTTAGTGGCTGTCTCATGGTGCAAATATGCGAATACTGGTGGTGGAAGACGATGCTCCTCTGGCTAACTTCATCCGAAAAGGTTTTGAAGCCGAAGCGTATGCAGTCGATATCGCCAGCGATGGCGAACAGGCGCGAAACATGGCCGAAGACCTTGACTATGATCTTGTGCTTCTTGATCTCAACCTGCCCAAGCTCGATGGCATCTCGGTTCTGCGGCATCTCCGGCCGTTGAAGCCGCAGCTTCCCGTGCTTGTGCTCACTGCGCGGAGCCGTGTGGAGGATCGCGTCCAGGCGCTGGATGTCGGCGCCGACGACTGCCTCAACAAGCCATTCTCTTTCTCCGAACTCTCCGCCAGGGTGCGCGCCCTTATGCGCCGTGGACGGCCGACGGCCGAGTCCGTTCTCCGCGTCTGCGATCTTGTGCTCGACCGCGTGGATCGCCGTGTGGAGCGCGCCGGACGTCGCATCGATTTAACGTCGAAGGAATTCGCGCTGCTCGAATACCTGATGCGCAATGCCGGAAGGCGCATTACCCGCTCCATGATCATCGAGCACGTCTGGAACCTCAACTTCGACACCAGTACCAACGTAGTCGACGTTTACATCAACTACCTTCGCAAGAAGATTGATGAAGGAGCGTCGTGCCGGCTCATCCACACCGTGCGCGGCGTGGGCTACGAGATCAGCGAACCCCAGGAGGTGGCGGTGTGAATTCCACCCATGCGGGGGAGCGATCGTTCGCCAATGATCATCAGCGTTTCGTATCGGATGTCTTCCATCATCTCGGGCAGCCGCTCACCGAATTGCGCTGTTCCATCGAACTCGCTTTGCGCAAGCCATTGGACCGCGCCGGTTACCGCGAGGCATTACACAGCGCGCTCCAGGCTGCCAATCGCGTTGTGGACGCCGCCAGTTTTGCTCGCCAGCTCGCCGAGGCCGAATATCCCGGCGGAGATCTCCAGGTCCTCGACGTTACGCGCATATTGCAAGAAGCTATCGACGACTTTCTGCCTGTCGCCGATGACGCAAAAGTCGCGATGGCATGGCGCATGGTTGATCCTGTCTTTATCCGCGCAGACCCGGCGCGCGTACATGAGATGTTGTTTCGCGTGATGGATTGCGTATTGCATGCCGCATCCGCCGGAACCATGCTCACCGTCAGCGCGGAAAGCGGCGGCGTGCAGGCGAGTCTCGAATTCTCCACGCGGTTTCAGCCGCTGCTCTGGGCCGAACCCTCCGATCACGACAATCCGAAGCCTCCGGAGGAAATGCACCGCTCGCTTCAGGTCGCTCGTCAGATGGTCCAGGCCATCGGCGGGACACTTCTCGAAACCACCGATTCCATCGGCAACACAGTTCGAATCCGCTTCCCACTGGCGGAAAATTCCGAAACAGTTCTTATCGGTTGATCCTGAAAAATCTTTAGCACAATAGAAAACTTTAATGCTGAACTAATCGGCTTCTAAGCTTCATGCGCTACAAATACCAACCATGAGCACCGCTTCACATTGTTCTCATTCCTATCCGGCTGGCGTGTTGATTGCCAGCGCGAATGCCGATCTCCGCAAGCGGCTTGCACGCCGCCTCTTCGATGCGCAGTGGCTGGTAGACGAGGCGCTGGGCGGCGCCGATGCGCTCGGCAAACTGGAACTAAAGCGTTGCCGCTTGCTTCTGC
>Ga0307375_10000764_pt1 | contig 38097 bp, 31 predicted proteins | sample TR1MG_FD_202531 | JGI IMG/M metagenome (GOLD analysis project Ga0307375, IMG submission 202531) | Soil microbial communities from Risofladan, Vaasa, Finland - TR-1 | ecosystem: Environmental > Terrestrial > Soil > Coastal area > Acid sulfate soil | place: Finland: Risofladan, Vaasa | collected... | reverse complement strand
TGATCGCCTATATCGCGCGGCATCACGTCGCCCGATGGCTGGCCGGACGTGCGGCGGGCAAATGGCGCGACCGAGTCCTCGACAGCCTGAACAGTTTGCCGAACGATGCCCGAAGTTTCCTGGCCACCCTCGGCTGGACCTGGATCAACTGGTTGGTGAAGCTGCTCACCCTGGCCTGGGTATTGGCTGCGCTGGCGCCCGTCACGATTATTCAGGCCGTCGCCGGGGCGATCGGGGGCGATCTGACGACAGTACTACCGATTCATGCACCGGGGGGATTCGGCACGTTCGAAGCGGGCGTCATGTTGGCGCTACAGCCCTTCGATTTGTCGATACCAACGGCGCTTGCGGCGGCCGTCAATCTGCATCTGTTCCTGCTGGGTTCGTCGATTCTGGCTGCCCTGGTGGTTCTGGCCATTCGCGTACCTCCACCAAGTCGGGATACCGCTACCACCCAACCCTAAGCGCGGTTTGATCCATCTCAGGCATGGCTTTCGGCCAGCTCCGTCGGTTCATCCGACGGCCGGACCGGAAGATCCAGCCACCAGTGCACCGGTGGGTCATTGGCTTCCATCGGCCGGATATACCGTTCGGCTTCCGCTTCCTTGCCTTCGTTATCGTACGACATGCCCTGTTTGTTGAAACTGGCGAGAATACGCGCCCGCGAGCCTTCTTCCTTGCCATTGATCAGGCTTGGATGCGCCCGCAATACGAAATCGGGTTGGAAAAAGAAATAGGTGTGATCAAAACCATAAGGATAACGGGGATGATTCGGCGGATAACAGGTGCCAAAGGCGGTGAAAAACATCGGCTCTCCCGCCCACTCGAATTTCCAGCCGACGGTACCCACCTCATTCTGTAAGCACGTCGAGTGGGCCGGATCAATCCGATTCAATTCATCAAGCAGCAAGGCCGTCGTGCGGGATAAAACCGGCACCGAGGCGCTCAACTCAGGGGGGAGACGTACGGCAAAGCCCTTGAATTTTTCCCGCTTGGCCACGGCCATGAACCGGAACAGCCCATCCGCAAAACGACGGATATTGGCTTCCCAGGAATCGGTACGCACCCAGTCATCAGCCCCCCAATACTTGCCGGAGGGGGCGAAGATGCAATGGGTTTTTTCGATCGAGGTCATGAATTCGATATGCGTCGGGGAAAAAACGGGCTCATAACCGTCCGGATCCCGAGCAAAAGGCTGAAGCTGGGCGAGCACCTCCGGCTGAGCCCAATCCTCCGCCATCTTCATCAAGTGGGCGGGTGTATGAACGGCCAATACCGCAAACAGCGCGTTGGTCAGATCCTGAACACTTTCTCCGTCCTGCTCCGGCAACTGAGGCCCCTGCTCGATCCCGGCATAAAACCACAGCGTGGCCATCAATTTATCCAGCAATTTGGGTAAGCCGTCCAACCCATGCTCGTCAAGATATTCCAAATCACGACAGGTTTTCAGCAGTCGGTCAGCCTGAACATTGTACCGTTGGGCCGTCAACAAAATGAGAAACGACAACACGGCCAACGGCACGCCATCCAAAGGACCGGACGTATTCAGAATCGGCCGCAACTCCGCCAAGATCTTCAATGTGCCCGCATCGTCCAGCTCACAGTGCTGCTGCTGCGCAAAGGCCGCACTTTCGCGCCGACCCAATACAAAAACTTTCATCATATTCATAATCGATATCGCCAATCATGATCCATCGCGAGAACCGGGCTCATCCATAAGACCCGTGATGCAAACAGGGCGTGCATCACGCCGTAGCGGTCGCCCGAACACCTTGGGTGTGTCAGAACGTCTCGCCAACGCTAAAAATTACCGTAGCCGACAATGCACAAGAACTGGTAGAAGCAGGCGCACCCGCAAAAACGCCGTCCATCATCATTCCGATGGAGGTCTTGTGGCCGACAGGCCCTCTCGGCACATTCATGGTGTGCACGCGAGTACCCGCAGATTAAAGGATTTCTGTAACCAATTGATGTCGCTAAGGACTAATACCGGACTTCGCCCGGGCTGCGAACCCTACAACAGGACTCGATCAAGCGCAAACTCGCCCCCTTAAATGTATATATATGTGCGCGGGCTGGAATACCAACAGAATTCATACGCCTATTTCTTCAGTTCGGCTACGCCAGGCAACCATAACCGACCACATATCCATTGCCGAAAACAAAACCGCCTGATCAGGGCCGCAATCTGCTATGATGGACGGTTCTATTCCCCCCAACATTCATCATGGCCTTTCGAAAACATGATCTTTCGAAGGGTCCGTTCATTTTTTTCAATTCTGGAATGCCTATGTCTTTTGCTGAACTCGGCCTTATGCCCGAGCTACTGACCGCGCTCGACGCCGTCGGTTATACCACGCCCACGCCTATCCAACGGGAAGCCATTCCCGTGGTCCTGACCGGCCGCGATTTGCTGGCCGCCGCCCAAACGGGCACCGGCAAGACCGCCGGTTTCACGCTGCCGTTGCTGCAGCGCCTCAGCACGACGCCCGTGCAGCACCCCTCCACGAAACCCCGCATTCGTGCGCTGGTCCTGACCCCCACACGCGAACTGGCTGCCCAGGTGGAAGAAAGCGTCAAGGAATATGGTCAACATCTGAACCTGACCTCAATGGTCATCTTCGGCGGCGTGAACATCAATCCCCAGCGCGATCGTCTGCGCAAGCGTCTGGATATTCTGGTCGCGACGCCGGGCCGTCTGCTCGACCACGTCGGCCAGGGCTCCGTCGATCTGGGCGGGGTTGAAATCCTCGTACTGGATGAAGCCGACCGTATGCTCGACATGGGCTTTATCCGCGACATCAAGCGAATCCTCGCCCTGTTGCCGAAGAAGCGGCAGAACCTGCTGTTCTCGGCCACCTTCGCGCCAGAAATCAAAACCTTTGCTAGCAGCCTGCTCGATAACCCGGCCAAGGTCGAAGTCGCGCCGCAGGTCACCACGGCCGAGCGCGTGACGCAACGCATCTATCCCGTGAACCGCGACGCCAAGAAAGCCCTGCTGCACAAACTGATCGACGAAGGTCAGTGGAATCAGGTGCTGGTCTTTACCCGTACCAAGCATGGTGCAAACCGTCTGGCCGAACAGCTCGACAAGGATGGCATCCCGGCCATGGCTATCCACGGCAACAAGAGCCAGGCTGCTCGTGAAAAGGCCCTGAGCGCATTCAAGGCCGGCAAGCTGCGCGTACTCGTCGCCACGGACATCGCCGCGCGTGGCATCGATATCGATGCCCTGCCGCATGTCGTGAACTACGAACTGCCCAATGTACCGGAAGACTATGTGCACCGGATCGGCCGTACGGGTCGCGCTGGCGCCGGTGGTGAAGCCCTGTCGCTCGTCTGTGTTGATGAACACAAATTGCTGGCCGATATCGAGCGCACGATTCGCCAGAAGCTGGAACGCGTGATCGTACCGGGTTTCGAACCCGATCCGAACGCCAAAGCGGAGCCATTGCGCAAGCCGCAAGGGCCACGCGCCCCCCGTCGCGACGGCCCCTCCGCCGCCCGCCCCGGCAATCCGGGCTCCCGCTCGGCCGGTGCCGGTAACGGAAATCGCCCAGGTGATGTCAATGGCAATCGGGCACCTCGCCCGGCGGGCAATGGCAATCGACCGGACAGCAGCTCCGGCCAGCGTCGGCGGCCACAAGGGCGCTAATTCCCCTTCGATCCCGATCGCATCATAAAAGGCCCCCATTTGGGGGCCTTTATCGTTGGGTCGGGCGTCAAAACGTCCGACGAACCGGACTACTTTTTCAGAATGGCATCGACCAGACTGATCATCCCCTTGCTGATTTTCTCGGCAGCCGGGCAATGCGGCACCTTGTGCCGCTTGGCAATCCACTTCGGATCGTTATAGCCCAACCACACTTTACCTGCCGCATCCTGCCAAACCAGAATTTTCAACGGCAGATCGATACCGACCGTTTGCGCACACTGCATGAAAGGTGTGCCGCCCTTGGGATTACCGAAAATCAAAAGCTGCGTCGGCCGGAGTTCATCACCGACACTCGCGCCCCCCTTGGCATGATCAACCAGGGCGAAGACCGTAAAGCCGCGCTCCTTGACCACCTGTTCCACGCGGCTCATCGTTTCGGCCACACTCCATGCGCTCTTGTGAACAATCATCCCATTGTCCGCCCAAGCATTACCGGCAAACAAGGCCAGTACCACGATCATCATTCGACGAAATAACATTCTCTATCCTCCTTTAAACACGCAAAATTCCCGCGCAGCCGTCGAAATATCCCGTCGGCCGCACAGACAAAATTCCGTAACTCAAGTGGTTACAGGTTCTCTCCCTAGCTTGACCAGTATAAGCAGAGGATCGACATGAATTCGGCAAAATATGAAAAAGAATGCATTTTACCGAAGCAATCTACCCAGATTTACCCCGGCGGAGGCTGCGAAGTCAAACGGATCGAACCCATTCGGCGCGTCAACTGGCGCCGGATTCTCCTGAAGATCTTTTTTATCGTCGTCATTGTGTCCATTCCGGAATTCAACCTGTTGAATATACAAAATCCGTACATCATTACGCCCATGAATTGCAATACGATTGATTTCGACAATATTCAGTAGTCCAATTAATTATTATTAAATACACTCATTGATAAAATATCATTCATGCCGACAGATTTGCCCAATTGCATTGGGATATTTGCCATCAAACCATCCATAATCCGCACAAGTCACCCTGAAAAATAACGGGAAAACCAAATTATTTATTTTAATAACAGGAAGTTACAAAACAAAATCCAGATTATTATCCTTTTAAAAATCAGGTTATCCAATGGAGCAGCTGCAGTTACAATCCGCTCTCGTTTGTTAAATAATAAAAGCAGGATGTCAGATGAAAAAAGAACTCGCAGAGCAAATCCAGAGTGATCCGGATTTTCAGGCACTCATTCACCACCGTACGCGCACCAACTGGATCATGGCCATCACGGTCATTGTGGTCTACTTCGTCTTTATATTAATGATTGCTTATTACCCCCAGCTACTGGCCATTAAAATATCAGCCGGATCGGAGATCTCCGTCGGCATCGTTGCCGGATTTCTGATCATTGTCTTTGCCTTCCTCATGACCGGTTTGTATGTCCGCAGGGCCAACGCGACCTACGATGTATTAACCGCGCGCATCAAGGAGACAGCACGATGAAAAACCCGATGCTCATTCTCGCCGGACTTGCGGCGCTGATTACCACATTGCTGTTTTCCACCGGTGCCCTGGCGGCCGATGTCGTACAGAAATCGATCAACGTCCCCGCGGTCACCATGTTCGTGATCTTTGTCGCGCTCACCCTGGTTGTCACCTACTGGGCGGCCAAGCGCACTCGCACCGCCAAAGACTTCTATGCCGCCGGCGGAAACATCACCGGCTTCCAGAACGGCCTGGCACTGGCTGGGGACTATATGTCTGCCGCCTCCTTCCTGGGGATCGCCGCCCTGGTGTATGCCAACGGCTTCGATGGCCTGATCTATTCGATCGGCTTCCTGGTCGGCTGGCCCATCATGCTCTTCCTGCTCGCGGAAAAATTGCGAAACCTGGGCAAATACACCTTTGCCGATGTGGCCTCGTATCGACTGGCACAAACCCCGATTCGAACCGTCGCCGCCATCGCATCGCTGATTGTCGTTTCGATGTACCTGATCGCGCAGATGGTTGGCGCGGGCAAGCTGATCCAGGTCCTGTTCGGTCTGCCCTACAGCTATGCCGTCGTGATCGTCGGTGTACTGATGATGGTGTATGTCACCTTGGGCGGCATGCTGGCCACCACCTGGGTACAGATCATCAAGGCCGTGCTGCTGCTCTCCGGCGCCACCTTCATGGCATTGGCCGTGCTGTATTCATTCGGTTTCGATTTCAACGCGATGTTCAGCAAAGCCGTGGAAATCAGTCCGAAACACGAGGCCATCATGGCCCCGGGCAGCCTGATTCACGATCCGATTTCCGCCATTTCACTGGGTTTGGCGCTGATGTTCGGGGTAGCGGGCTTGCCACACATCCTGATGCGGTTCTTCACCGTGACCGATGCCAAGGAAGCGCGTAAATCCGTCTTCGTGGCCACCGGCTTCATCGGTTATTTCTACATCCTGACCTTCATCATCGGCTTTGGCGCGATCATCATGGTCTCGACCAACCCGACCTACCTGGATGCGGCGCACAAGCTGATCGGCGGCAACAACATGGCGGCCATCCACCTGTCGCACGCCATTGGTGGCAACGTGTTCCTGGGCTTCATTTCGGCCGTGGCCTTTGCGACCATTCTCGCCGTCGTATCCGGCCTGACCCTGGCCGGCGCTTCCGCCGTCTCGCATGACCTGTATGCCAACGTATTCCGTCATGGCCGTGTCGATGAGAAAACCGAAATGCGCGTCTCGCGCTATGCCACGATCGCCCTCGGCATTCTGGCCATTTTCCTGGGCATCGCCTTTGAAAAGCAGAATATCGCCTTCATGGTCGGTCTGGCCTTCGCCGTGGCAGCCTCCGCGAACTTCCCGGTGCTGTTCCTCGCGCTGTACTGGAAAAATCTGACCACCCGCGGCGCGGTCATGGGCGGATTGGGCGGCCTCATCACCGCACTGGTGCTGGTGGTGCTCTCGCAAAGCGTCTGGGTTGATGTCCTGGGCAATGCCACAGCCATCATGCCGTACAAGTACCCGGCCATCTTCTCCATGCCGGTCGCATTCATTCTGGCCTGGATCTTCTCGATTACGGACCACAGTGTCCGCGCTCAGGCCGAACGCGATCGCTTCCATGCCCAGTTCGTGCGCTCCGAAACCGGCATTGGTGCAGAAGGTGCTGTGACACATTAACGTTGCCCTCGGCGGTATCTATCCACAGACCGAATGCGTGAAATATCCATTCGGTCGGATAGCGTAACCATCTCTAGATATATGCCCGCAATCGCGGGCATTTTTTATGGCATCTCCGAAGCAATCCCTGAACGGCCCGCGCAGCTGAATGATTATGTGTGGACATACATTCATGAAACGCTAACATTGGGATTTGCTGATGCACCCGCCCCTCTCAACTCAGGATCCATGTTTTCATGAAGTTCCCGCGATTTGCTAACACGCTGGTAGTCCGCTTGATTGGCTTTGGGGTATTACTGGTACTGATCGGCACTGTGGCACGCTATTTCATCCTGTCCAGTTATGTGCGGGACAACCTGATTCAGATAACTTCTGCCCAGCAGGCCACACTGGCGGAAGCCGCGGCAGAAGACATCAATTACAAGCTCATGGAACGATTCTCGTTCCTGAAACGGCTCGCCAAAACGCTACCCCCGGATCTCTTGCAACAACCAGCCAAACTGCAGGCCTGGCTACAGGAGCGCGCCGAGTTGCAACCCCTTTTTTCACTCGGATTGATGGCCACCGATGTTCACGGCACGGTACTGGCGGATTTCCCCAGCGTACCAGGCCGCATCGGACGTTCCCTGAGCGCAAACCCCGATTTCCAACAGCTGATTGAGGGTAAATCGGGCATCGGATCTCCCGTCGTCGGCAGGCTCACCCAACAACCCCTGATCCCCATGGGCGTCCCCATCAAGGATGAGACAGGTGCCATCCGGGGCCTTCTGGTCGGCGTAACCGCTCTGTCCACGCCGAACTTCCTGAACTTCCTGCACCATGCACATTCAGGTACGACGAGCGGATTCCGTCTGGTTTCGCCGAAAGACCGGCTGCTCATGGATTTCAGCCATGCCGATGTCACCCTCGAACCAACACCGCCACTCGGCACCAATCCCTTACTCGACCGCGCCATGGAGGGATTCCGGGGTAGCGGGGTGACGCGGGACGCGCAAGGGATAGAGGAAATCGCGGCGGCGGCCTCGATACCCAGCATGGGCTGGTTTGTTGTCGCACACGTGCCGACCTCCGTGGCGCTGGCCGCCGTGGATCGAACCAAGTCCTACCTGTTGTGGCACCTGCTTCTGCTCCTCGGGATTGGCTTGCCCGCCATCGGCGGTTTTATCACCTGGGTACTCCGCCCCCTCTACCGTTCTGCCGAAAAAGCCGAAAAAATGTCCCGGGGTGAAATCCCCCTGCAGCCCTTACCCATTGAACGTGACGATGAGGTCGGGCATCTGACACAAGCGTTCAATCATTTACTGGTCAAATTGACAGACAGTCAGGCTGCTCTGGAACACATGGCTTATCATGATCCGCTGACCGGGCTCCCCAATCGCAGTCTGTTGATCGATCGGATACACCAGGCTCAGGCCCGTTCAAGACGGCATGGCACGCGGCTTGCCATCCTGTTTCTGGACCTGGATGGTTTCAAACAGATCAACGATTCGTTTGGCCACGATGCGGGTGATCTGGTACTCAAGGAAACGGCACGACGGCTATCCTTGGTCATCCGGCAGGCTGATACGCTCGCCCGTATTGGCGGAGACGAATTCGTGATCCTGGCAACCGATCTGGATACCGAGGCCAACCAGGCTGTTGACACGGTTGCCGCCAAATGCATCAAGGCCGTCTCGGCCCCGATATCGGTACAGGAAGTTACTTACCAGATCAGCGTCTCAATCGGGGTCGCACTATGCAGTCGGGACTGCACAGCGGAGTGCCTGCTCCTGGCCGCAGACAAGGCTATGTATGCCGCCAAACAACAAGGTCAAGGGAGCTATCGGATGGCATCTTCCTGTGAAGAACTCCCGGCGTACGTCGACTGAGGCAGCTACCCGGCCCCTGTCTCAGGGACGGGCGCGATAGAACGTGATCGGTGCAGTCTGAACCTCACGAGCGCGCTGCTGAACGACACCCCGCTTGAGTTTGCCCACCACATGCATCTCACAGGGCTTGCAGTCGAACACTAGCTTGAGCGTTTCATTGCCGTTGATGAGATTGAGTGGCTCGGCCTTGATCGTGCCGTGTACGCCCGTCACGCCGCGTGTCTGCTTGGGGCAAAGGCTTAGTGAAAAACGCACGCAGTGCTTGGTGATCATCAGGCTCACCTCGCCCTCTTCCTCGTGGCTCTCATACGCGGCGGCGATCAGCTTGACGCCATGCTTGGCGTAAAAATCACGGGCCTTGTGATTGAACACGTTGGCGAGGTAGCTCAGTGTTTCTTCGGGATAAGCCACCGGCGGATCCACCGGCACGGCGCGTGGCAGCCGATGCAGCGCAGACTGGCGCGCGGCTTCCAGCGCCTCAATCCCTTCGCGACGCAACGCATTGATGCTGGAAGCCGGGACGAACCATGGCTGGCTGAGATTCAGCCGGATGTCGGTCGGGGTGAACATCGTGGTGCCGAGCTTGCCGAGGTTCTCGCGCAGGCTCGCGGCCGCCCGGTCGGCATCCTTGGCCATTTCCTTCTGTAGCTCGACCGATACCGTCGCGACATAGCCATCGTCATCTGTCAGGCGGAGGGCGAGCCCATCCGGCGTTTCATCCAGTTGCATCACCACGTTGACCCGCCGATCGCTGGATTTCTTGTCCATGACCCGCTGCCAGCTCATGTCGCGGTTTCGATTGATCTCGGTGCCGATACGCAGATGACGCAACTCAGTGATCGGGTCTTTCGGCACCACCCGCCAGCGGCCGTCACCCAGCGACTCGGCGGTATTGATCGCCATGCCGACCAAGGTCTTCTGCAAGTCGAAATAGCACATGCCATCGCCATTGTGCAGCGTGATCTCTGCAGGGGATTCGATCTCGACCGAATCCCGATTGATCTTGCTGACAGAACCGATCAACTGACCCGGATTTTTCGGACTATCAAAGGCGCCGATGTCTTCCTTACGGCCCTGCACGAAGTAGTCGGTCGCATCCCGGTTGAAATTCTGGTTGGGGTCGGGCGTGAAGGTATAACTGCAATGACCGCTGGAACCGGCGGATAGATCCGGCCGCTGCGTCAGAATCTCATCCAGCAAGGTCCGGTAATGGGCGGTGATGTTCTTCACATAACCCATGTCCTTGTAACGCCCCTCGATCTTGAAGCTGCGGACACCCGCATCGACCAGCGCCGCCAGATTGTCGCTCTGGTTGTTGTCCTTCACCGACAGCACATGCTTGTCGTGGGCGACAATACCGCCGGCGCTATCGGTGACCTGGTACGGCAAACGACAAGCCTGGCTGCAATCGCCCCGGTTGGCGCTGCGGCCGTTCTGGGCATGACTGACATAACACTGGCCGCTATAGGCGACACACAACGCGCCATGCACGAAAAACTCCAGCGGAACCTCCGTGACAGCCCGCACGGCGCGGATTTGTTCGAGGGTCAGCTCCCGCGCCAGGACCAGTTGGGACAAGCCCGCATCCTGAAGAAAACGGGCTTTTTCCGGACTGCGGATATCGCACTGGGTGCTGGCATGAAGCTGGATGGGCGGCAGGTCGAGTTCCAGCAGGCCCATGTCCTGAATAATCAGGGCATCGACACCGGCTTCGTACAATTGCCAGATCATCTGACGCGCGGGCTCCAGCTCGTCATCCCGCAGAATCGTGTTCAGCGTGGTGAAAACGCGGGCATGAAAGCGGTGCGCGTGCGCAACCAGCCGCGCGATATCGGCCAGATCGTTTTCCGCACTCTTGCGCGCGCCGAACGAAGGCCCGCCGATATAGACCGCATCGGCCCCGTGGTTGACGGCTTCGATGCCGATGTCGACATCCCGCGCCGGGGCGAGGAGTTCCAGTTGATGATTGAACATGATTTACCCGCGCATCCCGATACCACGATGGAACAACCGCAGCGTGACGGCAAACAGCAACACGATACTGACGATCAGGATCACATAGGTGCTGTACACAGGCACATCCGAAATCCCCAGCATGGCGTAACGAAAGCCATTGATGATGTACAGAATGGGGTTGAACATCGAGACCTGCTGCCAGAAAGGCGGCAGCATATGAATCGAATAAAATACACCACCGAGATAGGTCAGCGGTGTCAGGATGAAGGTCGGCACAATCGTGATGTGATCGAAACTATTCGCGTAGATGGCGTTGATCAAGCCACCGAGTGCAAACAAGGCAGACGTCAGAATGGCCACCCCCAGCAGATCAACAATGCTGTGCACATCCAGCGCGGCAAAAAACACGGCCACCACGGTGACTGCTGCGCCAACTGACAACCCGCGCGCCATGCCCCCCGCGATATAGCCCAGGATAATCAGCCAATGCGGCATGGGCGAGACCAGCAATTCCTCGATATGACGGGCGAACTTCGCCCCATAGAACGAGGACACCACGTTCGCGTAGCTCTGGGTGATGACCGCCATCAGGATCAGCCCCGGCACCAGATAATTGATATAGGGCACGCCATCGATCTCGCCCACACGCGGGCCGATCAGATGACCAAACACAATGAAATACAGCGAGGTCATGATCATCGGCGGCAGAATGGTCTGCATCCAGATCCGGCCGAAACGCAGGACCTCACGAATCAACAAGGTGTTGAAAGCGTTGAACGTTTGACGAATCGTCAACCCCTGCTCGGCGGCGGCATTGACATGGTGTTCGATACGGGGACTCATTGGTTCGCCTCATTGCTGTTTTTCACCAATTTCAGGAAGAGCTCTTCCAGACGATTGGTTTTGTTTTTCATCCGCGTCACGTTAATGCCGTGGCCACGGAGCACCTCGAACACTTCGGACAGCGATTGCTCCTTGGCCAGATCCACCTCGATCACGTCCGTATCCGTCAAACGGGCACTGATGGCCGGGACGGCAGGCAGCGAACTGACAGGCTGATCGCAATACAGCACGAAGGTTTCCTGGGACAGGTTGTCCAGCAAGTGCCGCATATTGGTGTTTTCGATAATCCGACCTTCATTGATGATCGCAATATTCCGGCAAAGCTGCTCGGCCTCCTCGAGATAGTGCGTCGTCAGAATAATGGTAGTGCCCGCTTCATTGATGTCGGTCAAAAACTGCCACATGCCGCGGCGCAGTTCGATATCCACACCGGCGGTCGGTTCGTCCAGAATCAGCAGGCGCGGCTCGTGCACCAGAGCACGGGCAATCATCAGGCGGCGCTTCATCCCGCCCGACAATTGTCGCGACATCGATTTGCGCTTTTCCCACAAACCCAGTTCCTGCAACAGATGGTCGCTTCGGGCCCGCGCCGCCTTGCGCGTCATGCCGTAGAACCCCCCCTGATTGATCACGACCTCTTCGACGGGTTCAAACTGATTGAAGTTGAATTCCTGCGGCACAATACCGATCTGCGACTTGACCCAGGAACGATCGGTGTCCAGATCTCGGCCGAACACCCGAACCACCCCCTCGCTCTTGCTCACCAGAGACGAGAGAACCCCGATCGTGGTCGACTTACCCGCGCCATTAGGGCCCAGCAGGGCGAAAAAATCACCGGGCTCGATCATCAAATCAATGCCTTTCAGCGCTTCGGCCCCGCTGGCATAGGTTTTAAACAGGTTGTGAATTTCAACGGCAGGAATCATGAATATCCAGATTTATTGAGTTAGGAAGCGCGCGCAGCCGGCAGATGCCAATGATAGACGATGCCAAGCCCACGAATGATCAGGGCGGCCACGAAACCGATGATCAGCGCCCAGATTGGCTGATGCAAAAAAACAGCCAACAGAACATAGACCACCCCGCCGATCAGCGCCGCACTGGCATAGATTTCACGGTGCAGCAGCAGGGGCGGCTCGCCAGCCAACACGTCACGAATCAACCCGCCAAACGCGGCGGTCATCATACCCATGATAATGGCGATAAACGGGCTGGTGCCGCTGGACAAGGCAATTTGCACGCCGAGCACGCTGAAGGAGGCAAGCCCCACGGCATCGGCCCAGAGCAACCAGCTCAATCGGCGATGGACGTGCTGCAACAGGTAAAACGTGGTCAGGGCCGATACCACGCAGATGACGATGTATTCCCAGTGCATGACCCAGAACACCGGCCGAGCCAGAATCAGATCCCGCAGCGTGCCGCCGCCGATCCCCGTTACCGTCGCCAGAATGGAAAACCCCATCCAGTCCATACGCTTGCGCGCTGCCACCAGTGCGCCGCTGATGGCAAACACCACCGTACCAAAGTAATCGAGGCCACGCAGCATATCCGCAATAATCAAGAGCCAGATCCTTGCAAAACCGTAATTCCGAGTAAAAAACTCAGGCGAAGGGAAAAAGTGAGTCTGCTATTGTATGCGATTGTATGATCAAACATTCTGCCGGCATCTGCCCCGGTCGATGTTTTCGTGAGAACCGCCATGACGACCGTCGAAACCACGCCACCTGCTGCCAATACCAACCTGTTCGAGCCCGACCTGATCCGTCGCTACGACAAATCCGGGCCACGTTATACCTCCTACCCCACGGCGGTCCAGTTTCACGATGAATTCGGCGAAGCGCAGTATCGCGCAGCCGCCCAACGCTCGAATCAGGCGGGCGGGCCGCTGTCGCTATATGTGCATATCCCGTTCTGCGATACCGTGTGTTACTACTGCGCCTGCAACAAGGTGGTGACCAAGGATCGCGGCCGCGCTCAGCCCTATGTGGATGATGTGGTGCGGGAACTGGCCCTGCAGGCGCCCCTGTTCGATGCCGGACGTCCGGTCGATCAGCTGCATTGGGGCGGGGGCACACCGACCTTCCTGTCCGACGACCAGATGCGCGAGATCATGCAGGCCACCGGTCGGCATTTCGAACTCAAGACCGACGACACGGGCGAATACTCCATCGAAATCGACCCGCGCGAGGCCGACGCCCATACCATTGCCGTACTGCGTGAGCTGGGCTTCAACCGCATCAGTCTCGGCGTTCAGGATTTCGACCCGACCGTGCAAAAAGCCGTCAATCGCATCCAGAGCATTGCCGAAACCCGCACCGTCATCGATGCGGCCCGGGCCGAGGCCTTCCACGGGGTGAGTCTCGACCTGATTTATGGCCTGCCGTTCCAAAGCCGCGATTCGTTCATGCGGACGCTGGATACCGTGATCGAGATGGCACCGGACCGGTTGTCGATCTTCAACTATGCCCACCTGCCGACCCGCTTCAAACCGCAGCGCCGGATCGATACCGACGATCTGCCCTCCTCCGCCGAAAAACTGGCGATCCTCGGGGGGAGCATTGAGCGACTGCAAGAAGCCGGTTATGTCCTGATCGGGATGGATCATTTCGCCCGCCCCGACGACCCGCTGGCCATCGCCCAGAGCAACGGCACCCTGCATCGCAATTTCCAGGGCTACTCCACCCACGCCGAATGCGACATGGTCGCCGCGGGCGTGTCCTCCATCAGTCAGGTCGGCGATGCCTTCAGCCAGAACACCAAGGATCTGATCGCCTATCACGAAGCCGTGAGCGCCGGGCGCCTGCCCATCGAACGGGGATACGTCCTGACACCGGAGGACCATATCCGCCGGTTCGTCATTGTGTCGCTGATCAGCCACTTCACGCTGGATTTCAACGCGGTGGCCCAACGCTTCGGCATCGACGTACCCAGCCATTTTGCCGATGCGCTGGCACAGTTGCAGCCCATGGCGGCGGACGGACTGGTCCGATTGAGTTCGAATCGCATCGAGGTATTGCCGCGCGGTCGACTCCTGATCCGCAATATCTGCATGGCCTTCGACGAATATCTCAACCCGGAAGGCCTGCAGCGCTTCTCGCGTGTCATCTGAGGCCATGCCCGCGCGCATCCCCGTCACCCTGCTGACCGGTTTTCTCGGCAGCGGTAAAACCACCTTGCTGAACGAATGGGTGCAGCAACCGGAATTCGCCCGCAGCCTGATCATCATCAATGAATTCGGTGACGTGTCGCTCGACCATCTGCTGGTCGCGCACAGTGCCGATCAATCCGTTGTCGAACTGGCGGGCGGCTGCCTCTGCTGCACGGTACGTGGCGATCTGCAAAAAACCCTGATCGATGCACGTTGGCGCTTTGCCCGTGGCGGGCAACGTCAGTTCGACCGGGTGATCATCGAAACCACCGGCCTGGCCGACCCCGTACCCATCATCAATACCCTCACCGCAAACGACACACTGGCCCGTCATTACCAGTGGCAGGGTGTGGTCACGACAGTCGATGCCCTGCAGGGTGCGGAGACCCTGGCGCGTTTCCCCGAAGCCGTTCGACAAGTCGTATTCGCCGATCTGGTGCTGATCACCAAATCCGATGAAATCGATGTCGAATGCACCGAGGCCCTGAAACAACAAATCCGGTCAATGAATCCATCGGCAGACCTATTGACGACCTGCCTCACAACGACTGCCCCATCGGTACGAAACCGACTCTTTTCTGCGCTGTCGGCCGTCACATCCGGCGCGGTTCATCCTGCAGCCACAAAGGGCGTACCGGGGCTGCAGATACGGAAAATCCATACCCTTGTCAGCAAAGAGTCAGTCAAGGCAATACATCAGGAAACGATGACGAGTTTCAGTTGGATCGCGGTGCAGCCCATTGATGCACGGGATTTCGCGGTATGGTGGGCTTTCGTGCAAGCGAATGCGGGCGAGAAATTATTGCGGCTGAAAGCACTGATTCAAACCACGGATGCTCAGCGTCCGCAGTTGTTGCAGATCGTGCAACACCGCGTGCATCCACCGATTGCCCTCCCCGACTGGCCGACAACCGACCATCGCAGCCGGATCGTCGCAATCGGGGAACCCGACGTGCTGGAAGCGATCGCTGTAGCGACTGAACAAATGGGCGCGTATCAATCCTGAGAAACAGGTTAATTCACACCCATCCGACGGAAATAACCCATCACCCGGTCTGACAAGCCGGTCAGTAACGGCTTGGTCGATTTGGCAACGGCATGTCGCTTACGGGTCTCGGGCTGCAGCTGCAGAATCTGGTGGTAATCCAGCGCCGACTGCATGTTTTTCGTGAAGGTACCGACATGGCCCGGTTTCGGATGGAATCGGAAGACCTGCCCCTGATTGATCAGCTCGACCAGCAACTCGTAATCCCGCAACTGGGTGAGTACGATGGTGACGAGATCCGGATGCGTCTGCTTGAGGGCCTTGATCGCCCCGACATGACTCGCCTGACCATCCATCACGTCCGCGACCATGACACCGATATCCTGCTGATCCAGCAACGCCATCGCTTCGTCCAAATCGCGCGCCCAGAACAGGGGATTGCTGGGCGGCGTGGCCCGCCGAACCAGCTCATGGGCCAGAGGGTCCCGATCCAGTAACAAAATACCGGTACAGGCTTTCACGGTCGGTAGTGCCGGTTGCAGATCTTGACGACTGGCCGCCGCAAAGCTCAATTCAGCCACTTGGGCTGCCGCCCGTACATCAGCCCGAATCTGCTCGGCATCCCAGGGTTTTTGCAGAAAGCGGAAAATCTCACCTTCATTGACCGAGCCGATGACCGCCGCAAGGTCGGCATAGCCGGTGAGCAGAAGACGCATGGTATTGGGAGAGACCTCACGTATGCCGCGCAGCACTTCCACGCCGCTCATGATCGGCATCCGCTGATCGGAAATAACCACCGAAATGGTTTGCTGACGTGCCATCTCGATAGCCTCGTGGCCGCTATCGGTGGTCAGTACGTCGAACTCCCCCCGAAACAGCATCTTCAATGATCGGGTAATTCGTGCCTCATCGTCGACCAACAGCAGGGTGGGCTTGGTAAACAGCTCGCTCATGATTAATTCCTCAACTGCTAGGCCTGTACGGAACCGATCATGATCGTGTTCTCGGGAAAATCGTCATGATGGGGTGAGTGCATCCCTGCAGTGGTTTGGGCATCTGGGGCCATCGCACCAGCGATGCCATCGGTCGTTTCGTCGTGATCGTTAGAAGCGGCAGGGCCATTGATCGGCAGGCTGATTTCGAATCGGGTACCGACCCCCGCCTTGGTTGCCAGACGGATATCCCCGCCATGATCCCTGATGATCCGGTAGCTGATCGACAACCCCAGCCCCGTGCCCTCACCGACTTTTTTCGTGGTGTAAAAAGGCTCGAAAATCCGCGCGACATGCTCTTCAGGAATTCCGCTGCCATTGTCTTCAATACTGATGCAGGCAAACTCGCCCCGAACATAAGTACGAATCAGCAATCTGCCCCACTCATGCGTGATCGCGTGTGCGGCATTCGTGAAGATATTGAGGAGCACCTGATTGATTTGGGATGGGGCGCAAGGCACATCGGGTAGCGGCTCGAACCGCTTTTCGATTGTCACCTTGTTTTTCAGATGATGCTGCCCGACCGTCAACGCTGTTTCGATGTTTTCAATCAGGTTCACGCGATCGCTTGCCGCCCGGTCCACGCGGGCGAAGTTCTTGAGGCTTTGAACAATTTCACCGATCTGCTTGAGGCCGAAACGTGTGTCCTGGAACAATTCGCTCAGGTCGGCGAGATCCGACACGACGTCGAAGTCCTCGCGAATCGAGGCGATCGACTGAATACGCGCCTCAATCTCCTGGGGTTCTGCCGTTTGATTGACCAGCCCATCGAACAGTTGTTCGTATTCCTGGAGCAGGACCTGAATCTGAACGAGCATCTCCTGAGCCATTTGAACATTGTTGCCGACATAACCGAGGGGCGTGTTGATCTCATGCGCAACGCCAGCCACCATCTGCCCCAGTGCGGCCATTTTCTCCGACTGGATCAGGTGTGCCTGTGAAGCCTTGATTTCCTGGTTGGCCTTGGCCAAGGCCTGGTTGCGCTGCCCCAGACGCTGCTCGACCATTTTCAGCACGTCAGCCACGGAGCCCATGCCGGCATAGGTGCCATCGATTTCGGTAAAAATGAAATCTTCAACGATCGGGATACGAATCTGACTCGTGACCGTGGAAATCACCTCTGTCGTGGCGTCCGACAGCGAGACGATGACCGGCATCGCATTCATAAAAAAGCGAATCGGCCGCTTGCCGAACAAGTCCCGAGAGTACTTGTTCAGCAACAATTCCATCAAGGCATGGCGACTGATCAAACCCACCGGTTTGTTCGCCTCGTCCACCACCGCCAGCGACAGCATGCGCTCGAATCCGCCCTGCTGGAATCGATCCGTCACGTCACTGAGCGCCAGATCAGCAGACAAGGGAAGAACAGGTTCGAGCAACGCACGAAGGGGCGACGACATCACGGACAACTCACAGAACTTAATTATCTGCGAATATATTGAGGCAATGTGACAGCTTAATGATCGCCCCCCGTGAATCGCCGCCAAACGAAAGGCCAGACCTGTGTCCGGTAGCCCGACAGAACCCCATTTACCAGGTGAACGGCGCCCACATTTGCCGTATTGATCACGGGGATGTCCGCGCGCCGATAACGGGCCAGTATGGACAGATTCGGATGGTGAAACGGATTGAATTTTCCGGCGCTCACCAGCGCTGATTTGGGATGGACTGCAGCCAGAAAATCTGGCGAGGACGAGGTTTTCGAGCCATGATGCGGCACATAGAGCCAGTCTGCCGACAGGTTATGCCGCGCGATCAGATCATGTTCCGCGCGGCGTTCGATGTCGCCGGTCAACAACAGACTGCCCTGGCGATCCGTCACCCTCAGGACGCAGGAATGATTGTTGTCGCTGCGCATGTTTTCCGCCTGAAACAACTCGAACCGAACCCCGTCCCACGCCCAATTCGATCCATCACGGCAGGGCTCTGTCGGCAGCCCGGCCAGAGGCTCACCGGAGATCACCGGCGTGTTCGGAAATGCCGTGAGCACACTCCTCAATCCGCCAGCATGATCCCGCGCATGATGGCTGATCACGATCTGATCCAGGCGGGTCACGCCGAGGGCACGCAATGCCGGAATCACGGTGCGGGATCCCGCATCGCTCGTCAGGTAGGCCGGACCGGTATCATAGACCGCAGTATGGTGTGTCGTTTTCAGAATCACGGCCAATCCCTGACCCACGTCGAGCAGCCAGATATCCACCAGCCCCGACGGTACGGCAGGTGGACGATAGATCATGGCGGGCACACAGAGCAGCAAACCCAGATATCGCCGGGGCCAGCTACGCGGCATCAACAACCAGGCAACGCCCAACCCGGCCAGCAGGATCGTCCAACCAGCCGGCGCGACAACCTGACTATCCGGCGCCCAACGCGCCAGGGCACGCAAAGCGACGAACAAACCCTGGGCCAGCCAATCGACCGGGATCATCAAAAGATGCGCGATCGCTGGCGCCCATACCGAAAACAGCGCGGTCAACAGGGCCAGCGGGGTAATGAGCAGGGTGATGAGGGGCACGGCAAGCAGGTTCGCCGGCAGGGACGACCAGGCAACCCGATCGAACATCAACCAGACCACCGGCAAAAGGGCAAGGGTCAGCACCATCTGCAGACGCAAGGCATCGCGCCAGAACGACAGCGCAGGCCGGTGCTGCAACCAGAGCACCATGACGAGAACGGCACCGAAGGACAGCCAGAAACCGGCCGTCAACGGCGCAAATGGATCAAGCAACAGAACGCCCAGCAAGGCGACCAGCCAAAGGTCCAGCAGTCGCCAGGCGCGCCCGAGCAAAATCCCAGCCAGCAAAATGGTGATCATCAACGCCGTCCGCTCGGTGGGTACAGACATGCCCGCCAGCAACGCATACCCCCAGGCGGCGGCCACCGCCACAAAAGCCGCAATACGACGCGCCGGGAGAGCTTCACACCAACGGGTACGTGCCCACATCCCCCCAACAAGCCAGGCAAACAGGCCCGCCACCATCCCGACATGCAACCCCGAGATGGCCAGCAGATGATTGGTTCCCGTTGCCAGCAGCACATTCCAATCGGCCTGACTCAAAAAATCGCCATCACCAATCGTCAGCCCCAGCAACAAACCCCGTCCCGGATCATCAGGACGGCCAGAATCCGACACATTCAGCATGTCGGTTCTGAGCGCGGCGCGCAGTGCGGCCAATCGGAGGGAAAAACCGGTGCCGGTCGACGCAAGCAGGGTTGGTGCGCCACGGGTACTGGCCGTGGCCACAATGCGCTGGGCAAACAACCAGCGCTCATAATCGAAACCGCCCGGATTCAAACTGCCATGAGGCGGCTTCAGGCGCAGCGTGAATTGCCAGACTTGCCCGCCCGCATAGGCCGGCGGATAGCGAGCATAATCCCGGATGATCAATCGCTGGCCCGCCTTGAACTGCTGACAGGCGGAATCTTCGGAATCCGCAGATACAGTACGTATCTGTCCCAGCAATCGTTGCATGTGGTCGCCGGGTTTCGGCAAATCGGCAAGGCCAACCGTCATGGCGCAGGTGATCGGCGACTCAATACCGGCGGGCATACTGCGAACGAATTCGCCCATATTGGCCAGGGACCACCACATCCCGCTCAACACGGATGCGATCAGAATGAGTCCACGCCAGATCGTGCGCTTGCCGTAGCGGCTACGGGAACTCAGGCATGTCTGATTGAATCGAATCACCCCAAGACAGAGCGCCAGAAGGCTGAGCAGTGCGATCACGGGATGAGCCCAGGCTGACGACCAGGCGATGCGCCGAACGAAGGCGGCCAATTGATCGACCGGCCAGCGCAAGGGCAGTATCCACGAAGAAGGGTCCAGCGGCGCCCAGGGCAGCAACCAAGCAACAAGGGCGCCGGCCGACCACGCGATCAGCCAGGCAACACCCAGAGGTACTTCAGAAGGCAGGATATTTGGCATGTCGGCACGAACGTGCATGGCGACGACTCCCACGCGAGGGGATAACCGGATAGTAACTGAACCATTTGCCCGACCCCATCGGCAGGGTAATCAGCGCTTCAGGCGGAACGCCATCCCCCCACCGGGCAGTCGTTCGACGTCGAACCGATCACTCAATTGCTGAACGGACTCGGAAGCACCCAGCACAAGTCGGCCATTCGGCACCAGTGCATCCGCGAGCCGGTTAATGATTTTCGACTTCGTTTCGCGGGAGAAATAAATCAGAACATTGCGGCAAAAAATAATATCAAACCGCCCCAGGCCACTGACTGAATCCAGCAGGTTGGCCACCTGAAAGCGCACACGCCGCCGCAACTCCGGCTTAAGTTGCCAACCTCGCTCGACAGGCTCGAAGAACTGCCGCCGCCGCGCGTCTGACAACCCACGCCCTAACGACAACTCATCATAGATGCCCGCTTTGGCCTGCTCCAGCACGCGAGAAGAAAGGTCGGTCCCCACGATCTCTACCGAAAAAGGGGGGTTGATCTCACTGACAATCATACTGAGTGAATACGGTTCCTGCCCCGAGGAACAGGCAGCCGACCAGATCCGGATGCTTCGTTTATGGGCGGGGATCTCCGGGAAAAATACATCCCGCACGGCCTGGAACGGATAATCATCCCGAAACCAGAGTGTTTCATTGGTCGTCATCGCCTCAATCACGGACTTCAGCAAAGCCGGATCGTGGCGCTTGAAAAGCCGGTCGACCAACTCTTCCATTGACGACAATTGCTGCTCACGTACCACACGACCAAGGCGGGTTTCCACGAGATACCGTTTGTCGGCACCCAACAAAATACCGCTCTGGCGTTCAAGCAGCTCACAAAACTGCTGATATTGCTCGGCGTGCATCCTTACACCGATTCAGCCAGATGCATCGGTCTGTTTTTCAATGCGTCGGCAATAACCCGGGCCAACTCGTCGGGATGAAATTTGGCAATGAACTGATCGGCCCCAACCCGCTTGATCATCGATTCGTTGAAACCGCCACTCAGAGAAGAGTGCAGAATAACGTACAGCCCCTTCAGGCGCGGATCGCGCCGAATCTGCGTGGTGAGTGCATAACCATCCATGATCGGCATTTCAATATCCGAAACGATCAAGGCCAAGCGATTCAGCTGTTCGGGCGCACTATCTGCCCACCGGCGCAGCAGGTCAAAAGCCTCTTTGCCATTGTTAGCCAGCACGGCATCCATGCCCATTTGACGCAGGGTATTGCGCACCTGGCTACGCGCGACTTGAGAGTCGTCGACAACCAAGGCGAAACTGCCCGCTGAAGCGATGCCCTGCACTTCCTTCAGGACATCGGACGAAATGTCATCCTTGACACCGACGACCTTCGAAAAGATCTGTTCGACATCGATAATCTCGACGAGTGATCCATCCACCCGCGCCACGGCTGTCAGAAAGTTTGATGTATTGGTTCCCGTCGGCGGCGGCATGACCTCTTTCCAGGAAAGGTTCACAATCCGATCGACCGAATTCACCAGAAAGCCCTGCACCGCCCGGTTATATTCCGTGATGATGACAAATGAATCGGCTACGGCTTCGGGCGTCATGCGCGCCGCCCCGATCGCATCCGACAGGTCGATGATGGTAATCGTATGACCGCGCACGTCCGCAATACCCCGAACGGCTGACGTGGCCTTGGGCACATCGGTCAGTTTGGGGCAACGGATGACCTCGCGCACCTTGAAGACGTTGATACCAAACAATTGATCATCGCCTAACCCGAACACCAGCAGCTCAAGGCGATTGTGTCCGGCCAAACGAGTGCGGGAATCCACCGAAGATATGACATCTTTTTTCACGACGGTACTCAACCTTGTTTAATTGTAATTCATGCGAACTGAAGTACTTATCGGCCCCATTCCGGCGATCTTTAGGGCATCCGCACAAATGAACCAACCCGGACGATTTCCGGCCTCGTCCCCTAAGCACTGCCAGCCAGGTATCCCTGGGCTGCGGCCAGACACGACGATCCAGGCATTTCAAGGATTTTACTCAATTCCACACGCCCAACAATTGTACGCCTGGCAAGGAATCAAATCCTTTTAAAAATCATAACGGATAATGACATAAATTGCGTCCTCCGATTCTCGGTGATGCAGGTCAAGCAACCGCGATGACGCATCTCAGCGGACAGATCATTACCCACGAATCCCGGCCTCTGCCCCGCTCGCCCGTGCATAGCGCCAAGCGCTGTCAAAATAATGTAACAAACAGCCCGCATGATGTAGGCGCCGGGAAAACCGAATTGATGCGCCGCCCCTTTATTACTGCCTGCAGAACGAGTCCGTCCGAAATGCTCAAAGAAATCCGCTTTGCCGGCGATTTATTGATCGAGGCCAGCGCTATCACCCCCGACTACAAGAATGAAGAAGTACTCGGATTGTTTGCCCAAAAATCCAGTTTGCAGAACCTGCCGGTGTTACTGGCGGATGCTCGACCGATGGGACTGATCAACCGGAATCTGTTCCACAGCAACATGACCAAGCCGTTTTATCCGGAACTGTACAACCAGAAAAGTTGTATCGCGTTCATGGACAAGAACCCCCTTGTTGTTGAGTCCTCCGTCAGTATCGAACATCTGACCGCACTCGCCGTCGAGGCGGGCAACAAGGTTTTTACCGATGGATTCATCATCGTCGAACAGGGCAAATATCAGGGAATCGGACAAGTCCTTGATCTCATGCAGGCGATGACAGCCCTTCAAGCCAGGCAACACCGACAACTGATCGAGAGCATCGAATACGCCAGCGTCATACAACAATCCCTACTCAAGCCTTCCCGCATTGCCCTGGAAAAACATTTGCCCAACGATCATTGGCTGATTTGGGAGCCGCGGGATGTTGTGGGCGGCGACATGTTTCATTTCGTCCCGCTCGATGACGGTTTTCTCGCCGTCCTGTTCGACTGCACAGGGCATGGCGTACCCGGTGCCTTTATGACGCTGATTGCCGAATCGGCGCTGGAACAGGCGTTGATCTCCGAAGGCAGGCATGACCCAGCGGCGCTGCTCGGCGCCATCAATCGTCACATCAAGCGGGTACTGAACCAGCATACCGATGCATCTGGCGGTCAGGAAAACTCCGATGACGGTCTGGATGGCATCGTCGTCCGCTTTGACAAGACACATAAAACCCTCACCTATGCAGGCGCACATCAATCCCTGTTCATGATACCGCTCCAGGATGATGCGCCGGTCGTGGTTCTATCCGGAGATCGCCAAGGCGTCGGGTACATCCGCACGCACATGACGGCGACCTGGAAGAATCACACACTCGATATCAACGAACCCTGCCGAATCATCATCCTGAGCGATGGGGTGATTGATCAGGTGGGCGGCCCTAAAAACATCGCCTTCGGCAAGCGGCGGTTAACCCACTTTCTGACGCAGACGCGCCACCAGGCCATGTCAGACCAACAGGCCGCCTTTCTCGCCCTATTTGCAGATTATCAGGGGCAGCAAATCCGACGAGACGATCTCACCCTGGTTGCGCTGAATATCAATCCAAACTCGAATCACAGGGACCCCCCTCATGACGCATGAACCTTTATTGCAGGACATCAACCCCTGCTTCCCCGGCCTGGATGAGAATCTGATTTTCTTCTATGCCGGTTATTTTTCGCAAAACATTATCAATGCCATTGGTGACTCAGTTCGCCTGCGGATCGGTCAATCCGATGCCAGCGGCAGCGTCCGTCGCAAGATCTTCTCGACCTTTATTGAAATGGCCCAGAACATCGTCCACTACTCCAGCGACAGCCTCACGCCACCGGAACAGACCACCCTGGAAATGCGGGCCGGCTCAGTCCTGGTCACCCATGTCGACAATGCGTTTCTCATACTCTGCGCAAACCCGGTCAGCCAGGCATTCGCGGAACAGCTCACGCCTCAACTCGAACCGCTTCGCGCCATGTCCAGCGATCAGATCAAGGATGCCTATCGCAAGGCTTTGCGTTCGGAAACCAGCGAAAGCAGCAAGGGCGCAGGACTCGGCCTCCTGACCATTGCCAAGGACAGCAGTGCGCCCATCGAATACGGTTTCAACCCGATGGGCAACGGGATGTTGATGTTTACCTTGAAAGCAACCATCTGACGCCACTCATGAAAAAAACCAGGATAAAACCATGAACAAACTGTATCTGGCCCCCAGCAGCAACACCCCCGAAGTCGATTTCGACTTCACGATGCATCGTTTGACACTCAGGGGCGAGTCCTATCCGGAGAGCGCGGCCGCATTCTACGGGGACATCCTGAGCCAGACCGCCGAGTTTCTCAGCACACTGAGCAACGAGGATGTGCAGGTCATCGTGCAACTCAACTACTTCAACAGCTCCAGCACCAAAATGCTGTTCAGTTTTTTTGATCGTCTGAACCAGGCCGCAGAGGCGGGAAACCGCATCATGCTGGATTGGCATCATGATGTGGACGACGAGACCATTCTGGAGTTTGGCCTAGAGGTCGCCGAAGACTTTCCCGCCATTGAGTTCCACGCACACGCACTTGAATCGTAATGGAACAGCCCCTTCTGATTCACCCCGATCTTTTCGAGCGTGAAAAGGCCGTGCTCGACCGGGCCATAAGTGCTCATGAGCAAGGCCCGGACTCGCTCCACCGCCCCGCACTGGGCGAGTTGATTGGCGAATTCGAACGGGTTATTCGTGAAATGCGGCGCGTCATCGGCCACTCCGATCGGACGGAGCTGGAACTGAACATTGCCAATGTGAGACTGCGGGAACTGACCGAGGCCCTGACCTACCAGAACCGGCATGATGGCCTCACGCGTCTGTTGAACAGAAACACGCTGATTCACGAAGCCGAGCGGCTTCTGACGCGGGGGCCAATGGCCATCATTCTGTTGGATATCGATCACTTCAAGCAGATCAACGACCGCTACGGCCATCCGGTTGGCGACAAGGTGCTATCCGGTCTGGCAAATGAAATATCCAAACTTGTGTCCTACCCGGGATTCACCGGACGGCTCGGCGGCGAGGAATTCGCCATGATTATTCCCACGAACGATATCCGGCAAGCCATCATCCTGGCCGAGGAAGCCAGCCATGGCATCCGCAGCCTCCGCTCCAGCACCGAGGAAGGGCTGCGCATCACGGCATCGCTGAGCGTCACCATCGCCCCGCGCGGGTTTTCATTCGAGAAGCTGTATCTCTGTGGGGATGATGCGCTCTATCGAGCCAAGCACAATGGCCGCGACCGTATTGAAATTGTCTGGACACCCCTCGGCCCGATGGACGAAAGCCCAACAGGTAAAACCGGGGAACACACCGATCACATGACGGATTAAGGGCATCTACACCCCTTGCGGGTTCTATTTCGCAGACAGTTCCTGAATTTGGCCTGTTTCCCTGACGCCGTCGAAATACTGATGTACAGTCAAGCCATTACATCCGAGATACATTCGAGGCACCTGGCATGACCCGCATGAATCTGATGGCTTCGATCCTGCTGCTGCCCTTGGGTGGCTATTCGACGTCAGCGCTTGCCGCCGATGGTCGGCTGGCACAATGCAAGGCGCTGTTGGCAAACGACGCCCGGCTGGCCTGTTACGACCGACTGGCCCAAAGCATCGAAGACGCCCCGGCAAAGTCCGAGCAGATCGTCTCCCCCATCGCGCTCCGGCCTACTGCCCCCCCGCCCTCGAATCCGGCAACGACCGCATCAGCACCGCCAGAGGCGGTCAAAAACAATGCCCTTGCACATCGCCTGGCCGAAGAAAGTCAGAAGAATGACAATCCCTTCCTGATCCGCGCCTTAAAGCCAAACTACATCCTGTTTGCCACCTACACCCCGACAAACCTGAACAGGCCGGTTTACGACTTCACCCCCCAACACGTGGAAGCCAAGTATCAGCTGTCCTTTCAGTTCGACTGGTGGGATCGTCCTTTGGGCAAAAATACCGCCTTCTATTTCGGATACACCCAGCTGTCCTTCTGGCAGCTCTACAATTCAGAGTTCCTGAATTCGAGCGCCTCGGCCCCCTTTCGGGAGACGGACTATGAACCGGAGATCGGCCTGGATCTGAGCACGAAATATCACCTGGCCGGTCTGGACTTTCGCAAATTTCGGTTCAGCTTTATCCATCAATCCAACGGTCAGGGCGGGGCACGGTCACGCAGCTGGAATCGTCTGGCGCTGCAGACCGCCTTTGGCACCGGAAATTTCGCCGGGGTAGCCCGTGCCTGGTATCGAATTCCCGAAGCACGGGCAACGGACGACAACCCCGACATTACGGACTATCTGGGCTATGGCGATTTGACCTTTGCCTACAAGCTTCAGGATGGCACCCTGTCGGCGACCTTGCGCAACAACCTGAAACGACAGAATCGGGGGTCCATCGAAATCAACTACAGCCGCCCAATCAACAAGCACATTCGCGCTTATGTTCAGTACTTCAACGGTTATGGGGAGAGCCTGATCGACTACAACCGCTCCATCAGCCGGTTCGGCATCGGTCTGGCCCTGACCGACTGGCTCTAGGTGTAGTCAGTCGAAACGCGGCCAGACGAGATATCAGTCGTTCGCATCCGGAATCGATTGCCGGGCCTTGTCGGCCACCATGGCCTCTGCGGCGCGCGCAACGGTTTCTTCGATCTCATCAATCGGGTCGAACGCAACACCGCCCACCGCCGCCGAGATCCCCGCTTCTGTCAGCGCATTCTTCAACTTGATACCGAGTTTTTCAGAGCCCGTCGCCCCGCACTCGAGGGCCAATACCCCGAACTCATTCCCCTCGATGCGCGCCAAAATATCGCTTTCACGGACACAAGCGCGCAGGCATTCGGCGGCGCGGCTAACAAGCGCATCGTCGATCGGGCTATCTGATATCCCGGCCGCAATCTCGACCACCAACACACAGACCGCGACGCCATAACGCCTGACACGGGCAGCTTCAAGAGCAATCCCCGCTTCCCAACCCCGTCGGTTGAGCAAGCCCGTCAACACATCGGTTTGCGCAGACTCCAACGTCCGCTCCAGCAATCGCTGCTGAGCGACCACCCTCAATTCATTCTCCAGAACAATACCCAGCAACCGGGCCAGCAACTCCACCAGAGGGAGCACCTGATCAACATCAATGGACTGCGGGTCAGGATCGATCGCGCTCAGCGTCCCCAGAAAGGAACCATCGCGACGGGTCATCGGCACCCCGATATAAGCCCCCGTCGGTAATAGCGCGCCGAGCGGCGCCGATGTATAAGCGGGCACAGCCTGTACATCGGGGGCCACACGGGGGCCTTCCTCATTCAACATACGGGCACAAAAGGTATCCGCCCAACGGAAAACAGCCCCTTCATGCACATCGTAGCCATGATTTTCTGCCTGAAGGATAATCCAGTCATCACCTTCGGTTCGGGTTGTCATCCATAGCTTGAAACCAAACTGTTGATGCAGGTAAGCCAGGATTGCCCGACTCGCAAATTCGAATCCCTCGGTGGTGGCCACGTGCAATGGATGGGGATGAAGCCCTTCGTCCGGCAGGGACAAGGACGGCGGTATGTGTTGATCCTGTGACAACTGATAACTCCCTCTACTGACACCTTGTACAAAATACAGCAGGTTCAAAATTCCGGATCAAACGCGTGACCCACGAAACTGCCCTGCAACCAAGTGGTTTCCTGTTACTAAATACGAAATGGACCCGAGGCGTCCACCCCGCTCCTTCGCTGGTTTAATATACCGAAATAGACCGATTTCGCTACTCTGTAAAAATTCGGTGTCTTTGTATTGTCTATCGCGATCAAAACCAGCAACCTAGGTCAGGACATCACCCCCGCGAATCAATAGCGTATTAACCCGTCGGCAAAACCACCTAGGCGCCGCCTGGTGAGCCGCTCAAAGGGTCAAAATCACGGTGTCATCCCGTGGCATGTTGGCCAATCGGTGCTTTGAAGCGAAACTTAATAATTAGTATGCTATCTTTAGTTGCTGCTTATGGCCTGCGCCGCGTGATGCGGGTTTAACTTTTCGCCGTAGCGATATTCATGACGAGGAGTGGCTTTAAACATGCGTGACTGCCCTGCCCGGTTCCACTCTATGTGGTTACCGCTCCGATCCGCCTTGCCGCTTGGATTCGTCCTGCTTGGCCTGACGGGGTGCGCGACGGTTGGCCCGAACTTCCGCAGCCCAGAGGCGCCAGCGGTCGATCGGTACACGCATGCTGCCCTGCCCGATCACACCCGTGCCACACTCAACATGCCACAGGGCGGCAGCCAGCACTATGTCGCCAGCAAGCAGGCACCGGTCGAATGGTGGCAGATGTTCCATAACGCATCGCTGAACGCTCTGGTCGCGCAAGGCTTGAGCACCAGTCCCACGCTGGCTGCGGCCGAGGCCAAGTTCCGTCAGGCACAACAGACTTTTGCGGCTCAGTCGGGCTCAACCGAACTGCCCCAGGTCAATGGAAAACTGTCAGCACAGAGCCAAGGCATCAATAATTCAGCCTTCGGGCAGGCGGGCGGAAAGCGGTCTTTCGAACTCTACAACGCCGGACTAACGGTCAGTTACAACCTCGATCTGTTCGGGGCAAACCGACGCGCACTCGAAGCACTCGCCGCCCAAACGGACTATCAACACTATGAGCTGAATGCCGCACGCTTGACGCTGGCCGGAAACATCGTCATCCAGGCCATTACCCAGGCCATGCTGAATGAGCAGATATCAACGACCCAGGCCATCATCCGCGCACAGCAGGACCAGCTCGATCTCGTGCGCCAACGCCTCAAACTCGGCGCGACCACCCGCAGCGACGAACTCACCCTGCAGACACAAATCCAGCAAACACGCGCCACCCTGCCCCCGTTGAACACCAAGCGGTCGCAGGCAAATCATCTCCTGGCCACCCTGACCGGCCAGATGCCGGGTGCCGCCAATATCCCCCAGTTCACGCTGGCTGACTTCACCCTGCCTGCCTCAGTGCCCGTAGTCGTTCCCTCCGAATGGGTCAGGGCTCGGCCGGATATCCAGGCCTCGGAAGCCTTGCTGCATGCCGCCACCGCCCAATACGGGGTAGCAGTCGCGGATCTCTATCCACAAATCAACCTGTCTGGCACGCTGGGTTCACAGAGCATTTCGCCCCAAAAGCTATTCACCCCGGATTCATTGATCTGGAGTCTGATCAGCGGCCTCACCCAGCCAATATTCAACGGCGGATTGAAAGCCGGTAAGGACGCCGCCCACGAGGCCCTCTCGGCAGCAGCAGCCAATTATCAGCAAACCGTGCTGGATGGCCTGCGCAATGTGGCCGATGTCCTGCAGGCCAGCGCGAATGATGCCGATACCCTGAAGGCACAGGCAGCAGCCGAGCAATCAGCACGGGAATCCCTGTCATTGGTCGAACAACAATTGAAACTGGGCAGCGCCAACTATCTGCAGCTGTTGATCGCTCAGCAACAAACCGCACAAACCCGGTTGCTGACGTTGGCGGCACGGGCGCAGCGACTGACCGATACCGTTGCCCTGTATCAGGCCATGGGCGGCGGCACACAGGCAGCCCAGGCGCCAATGGCCCAAAACAAATCCACCGCCCAGACCCCCACCCCATAACACCGGAGAGAGAGAAAATGTCGAAAGGAACCCCTCTGCGCATGATTGTCATGCTGTTGCTGGTCGGTCTGGTGTTTGGCGGGATCTACGGCTTTCAGCAATTCCGGAATCAAATGATCGCCAAGGCGATTCGCGGTCACGGCATTCCGCCGCAGACGGTTTCCACGATCGTTGCCGAAAAATCCAGCTGGCAGCCAACGGCTCAGGCAGTGGGCACATTGCGCGCCTCGAAAGCCACCCAACTCTCGGCGGAAGTGGGTGGGTTGATCACGGCGATTCCCTTTGAGTCCGGCAAGCACGTCAAGAAAGGGCAAACCCTGCTCGAACTGAATGCCGACCCGCTCAAGGCCCAACTGGCCCAATTCAAGGCCAATGCCGAACTGGCCCGACAGAATCTCACCCGCGACCGCGCCCAGCTGAAAATTCAGGCCGTGAGTCAAGCCGTTGTCGACAGCGATGCGGCCACACTCAAAAGCGCCGAAGCCCAGATTGCCACGCAACAGGCCTTGATCGACCAGAAAATCATTCGCGCTCCTTTCTCCGGCGTGCTCGGCATCCGTCAGGTGGATCTGGGCCAATATCTGGCACCCGGCACGACCATTGTCAGCCTGCAACAACTCGACCCGATGTATATCGATTTCACGATACCGCAGACACAGATCGATCTGATCCATATTGATGAAGCGGTAGCCGTCAAAACCGACGCTCGCCCCGGCAAGACGTTTGAAGGAAAGATCACGGCCCTCGAACCACAGATCAACACAGCCACGCGGAATCTCACCGTACGCGCATCGATCGACAATCCCAAAAGCGAACTCCTGCCCGGCATGTTTGCTACCCTCACGATCAAACAGGGCCCGCCTCAGGAATTCCTGACCCTGCCGAGCACCGCGATCGCCTTCAACCCCTACGGCAGCACCGTGTTCGTTGTCGATCACGGTAAATCCAAAGAGGGCAAGGAAACACTCACGGTATCCCAGCATTTCGTGACGACCGGTGCCACACGTGGTGATCAGATTGCCGTCCTCACCGGTATCAAGGCCGGCGACACGGTCGTGACCTCCGGCCAGATCAAGTTACGCAACGGCGCTCCCGTACTGATCAACAACAGCGTTACGCCGACCGATAATCCGCACCCCGAGGTGACTGACGAATGAGCACGGTCACGGCAAACATGCGCAAATTTACCGATATTTTTGTCGCGCGACCGGTCCTGGCCACCGTCATCAGCCTTGTTTTGCTGGTATTGGGTATCCGATCGTTCGGCCTGCTGCCCATTCTGCAGTTCCCCTACACCCAGAACGCAGTAGTCACCGTAACAACCGCCTATCCCGGTGCAGACGCCAATCTGGTCGCCAGCTTCATCACGACACCGCTGGAAAATGCCATTGCGCAGTCCAATGGCATCGACTACATGACCTCGAACAGCACCCAGGGTCTAAGCAACATCACCGTCAACCTCCGGCTCAACTACGATCCGGACAAGGCCTTGACCGAGATCAACACCAAGGTGAACTCGGTCCTGAACCAGCTCCCGCCTCAGGCACAAAAGCCCACCATGTCGGTGAGCATCGGTCAGACAATTGATGCGATGTATATCGGCTTTTACAGCGACGTGTTGAAGCCCAATCAGGTCACTGATTACCTCCTGCGTGCCGTGCAACCCAAACTGCAAGCCGTTGAAGGCGTGCAAAACGCCGAACTACTCGGCGCCAAGAATTTTGCGCTTCGTGCCTGGCTCAACCCCCAGAAGCTCGCCGCCGTCGGCCTGACTGCCGCAGACGTATACAGCACGATGGCTGCGAACAACTACCTGTCGTCCAGCGGGCAAACCAAGGGGCAGATGGTTCAGATCAACCTCAATGCCTCGACAGCCCTGCATTCGCTCGATCAGTTCAAGCAAATGATCCTGAAGCAAGACAAGGGCTCCATCGTCCGGCTGGAGGATGTCGCCAAAGTCACCCTCGGCTCGGACGACTATGATTCCAGCGTCTCTTTTGACGGGCGCAAGGCCGTGTATGTCGGGATACAGGTCGCCCCCGGTGCCAACCTGCTGGATGTGATCAAGCGGGTCCACGCTGCGATGCCGAATATCGAGGCCCAATTGCCCGAGGGGCTGAAGGCCAACATCGTCTACGACTCCACCAAGTTCGTGAATTCGTCGATCCATGAGGTGCTGAAAACCCTGATCGAAGCCATCCTCATCGTCACCGTGGTGGTGTTCGTATTCCTGGGAAATCTGCGATCTGTGCTGATTCCCGTCATCGCCATCCCCCTGTCGTTGGTCGGCACCTTTACCGTGATGCTGGCTTTGGGTTATTCGATCAATCTGCTCACCCTGCTCGCGTTCGTGCTGGCGATCGGTCTCGTCGTGGACGATGCGATCATCGTGGTGGAGAACGTCAGTCGCCATCTCGAAGATGGTTCCAGTCCGTTACAAGCCGCGACCCTGGCCGCGCGGGAACTCGCAGGCCCCATTCTGGCCATGACCGTCGTCTTGGTTGCGGTCTACATTCCGATCGGTTTCATGAAAGGGCTCACCGGCGCGCTATTTACCGAATTCGCCTTTACCCTGGTTGGGGCCGTCACCATGTCGGCCATCATTGCCCTGACGCTCTCACCCATGATGTGCTCGCGTTTGCTTCGCGCCCCCAAACGCGATGGCGGCGGATGGCAGGATCGGCTGGTGGTGTGGCTCGACAACCAATTCGACAAGGTGCATGCCGGCTATTCTCGCAAGCTGAATGGTGTATTGAATCACCTGCCGGTCGTCACGGTATTCATCTTCTTGATGCTGGGTGGTATCTACTTTCTCTACTCCACCTCAATGACAGAACTGGCCCCACAAGAGGATCAGGGCGTATTGCTCTCAATCGCCTTCAATTCGCCGACAGCGACCCTGCAACAGCGCGATTTGTATGGGAAACAGGTCATCAAGACTTTCCAGAAATTCCCGGAAACCAACCATATATTCCAGCTGAACACACCCACCCAGGTGATCAGTGGCATGGTGCTCAAGCCTTGGGACGAGCGCGCCAAAACCGCCGGACAACTACAACCAGTGATCCAGGGCGACCTGAGTCACATTGCCGGCACGCAGAACGCCGTTTTCCAGCCGCCGCCGCTGCCCGGCTCGCGTGGGCTGCCCATTCAATTCGCTATCACGACGACCGAGCCCTTTGATCAACTCTTCAAGGTGGCCAACGATTTTCTGCAGACTGCGCTGAAAACCGGGGATTTCATCTTCCTGCAATCAGATCTGCGAATCGACCTCCCACAGACCACCGTAGTGATTAACCGCGACATGGCGGCGCAACTCGGCATCAACATGCAGGATATCGGCTCGGCGCTCTCGGCGATGCTGGGCGGCGGCTACGTCAATTACTTCGAATTGGGCGGACGGTCCTATAAGGTCATTCCCCAGGTGCAGCAACGCTTCCGCCTGAATGCCGATCAACTCAATCACTACTACCTAAAAACCGCCAGCGGAACAATGGTAACGCTGTCAACCGTTGCCAAACTGGAAACCAAGGTGGAACCGGAGTCGATCAACCATTTCCAGCAACAAAACACGGCCACGATCCAGGGGGTGAACTTCCCAACCATCCCACAAGGTGTCGCACTGGATAAACTCACCCAGTTGGCCAAAACCACCCTGCCGGTGGGCTACGGCTATGGCTACACGGGGCCATCACGTCAATTCGTCCAGGAATCCGGCGGGATGGTGGTGACCTTCTTCTTCTCCATCGTCATTATCTTTCTCGTACTGGCTGCGCTGTTCGAAAGCTTCCGGGATCCGGTCATCATCCTGGTGTCTGTCCCCCTCTCGATTGCCGGCGCCCTGATCTTCATCAACCTCGGTATCGGGCGAGCCACGCTCAATATTTACACCGAGGTGGGCCTCGTCACCCTGATTGGCCTGATTTCCAAGCACGGGATTCTGATCGTGGAATTCGCCAATAAGCTGCAGGAACAGGGGAAAGCCAAGCGCGACGCAATCATCGAGGCCGCTGGCATGCGTCTACGGCCCATCTTGATGACCACCTTCGCGATGGTGCTGGGCGTCGTTCCGCTGATCATGGCCACAGGCGCTGGCGCGGTCAGTCGATTCGATTTGGGCCTCGTCATCGCCAGTGGCCTGGGCATCGGTACCTTCTTCACTCTGTTTATTGTGCCTGGCGTCTATATGCTGCTGGCGCATGACCAGGGTAAGAACCGGGACAAACCGAATGTCGATGCCCAGCCCCCACACGTGCCGTCATGATAGGCTCGGCTCAACAATGGGTGGAAGCCCACAAGAGAGCGATGTACGGCCTTAATTCAACCTCGCGACGACCGTGATTCCTGACGGTTGGGCGGTGGACAGCCTCCTCCCAAACGGCTATGATTCGCGCTCAAAATTTGCGCCCGTAGCTCAGATGGATAGAGTACAGCCCTCCGAAGGCTGGGGTCACTGGTTCGAATCCAGTCGGGCGCACCAATTCTGACGCCATTCTAGGCTTCTCTACATTTTTCCTGTGACGAATCTGTGACGAATCTGTGCCAAGCATTTTCTGGCAATTAACGTCATTCTAAAAACTCCGACCCCTACCCTCTTTCAGTGGGTTCTGTTTCCACGTGCTCAAAAAGATCTCCAACAGCACACTTAAAAAGTGCACAAAGCTTGTCAACCGCGTCCAAATCCACTCGAGTTGCTGTTTCGTTATAGAGCAGAGTAATAGTATTGCGATGAAGGCCTGTCTCTCTGGCTACGTCAGCTATTTTTAGCTTATTCCGTCCCATCAATGTTGATAGATGACATCTGATCATCGCCTTCCCTCAATAAAATGTCATTCAGGATGACAAAAACACTTGCAATGTGCATTTTTGTCGCTTAATATGTCACTCAGGATGACAAATAAACATCCTGAATCGAAAACAGACATACAGAGTAACAAAGGAGTTATATCAATGTCACATACCTATCTGACAACCGAGGAACTGGCCTTGCGCATCAAGTACAACGCTCGAACCATCCGCAACGCGCTCAAAGACAGCGTACTTCTTGAAGGCCGTCATTACATCCGGCCATTCGGAGGACGGAAAATCCTCTACATCTGGGAGCACATTGAACAGGATATGTTCTGCGATGAGTCAAGTGTCGTACCACTGGTGATTCCAATGAGCAACGGAACACAAGCGGTTACTAAACCGATGAGAACTCCAATTCCTGCGATCAGTGGAATTGCAATCCCGATGAAAAACGGAGGGGTCGCTCATGGCTAAGGTACGAGCTCGACTTGAGACAGGGAAACTGTATCTGGATTTCACCTATCAAGGCATCCGATGCCGTGAGCAAACAGCACTGACAGATACACCTGCGAACAGAAAAAATGTCGAAAAGCTTCTTGGCCGGATTGAAGCCGAGATCACCTTGGGTCAGTTCGAGTACGAGCGTTATTTCCCGAACAGTTCGATGCTCGGTAAGTTCAATCGTATCGCTCAAGCTCGGCGGGTGTACTCAGGAGAGGCCAAACCGTTGTTCCGGGTGTTTGCTCAGGAATGGTTTGATGAAATGCAGCTGCAGTGGCGGCATTCATACAAGGTGACAATCGATGGACTGATCCAACGGCGGTTGATTCCGTGGTTCGGGGAGAAGGAAGTCAGCGACATCACCAAAGCGGATTTACTGAAGTTTAGGGCAGAGCTTGGCGGCATGACCCAGAGCAACGGCAAAGCGTTTTCGGCTGAACATATCAATCGGCACATGAAAGTGTTGCGAATGATTCTGAACGAGGCCGCTGACCGATTTGAGTTTACGACACCATTCAGGGGAATCAAACCCCTGAAAAAACCCAAGGTGCATGTCGATCCTTTCACGCTGGAAGAAATCGAGCACATCTTGAAAGTGGTGCGGGCTGATTTCCGCAGCTACTACACCGTCCGTTTCTTTACCGGCATGCGAACCGGCGAGATCGATGGGCTCAAATGGAAATATGTCGACTTCGCTCGTCGACAAATCCTGATCCGCGAAACCCGGGTGATGAACCGTGAGGAGTACACCAAGAATGATTACTCCCAACGTGAGATCGAGATGTCGCAAATGGTGTACGACGCACTGTTGGCTCAGAAGGCCATGACGGGTCATCTACCCTATGTGTTTTGCACCAGGCAAGGCACGCCACTGGATCATCACAACGTGAGCAAACGTATCTGGTATCCCCTGCTTGAGCTTCTGGGCATGCAGCGACGAAAACCCTATCAAACCCGTCATACCGCAGCGACATTGTGGCTGGCCGCCGGTGAGAACCCCGAATGGATTGCACGTCAAATGGGGCACTCCACCACCGAGATGCTATTCCGGGTGTATTCACATTTTGTACCGAACCTGACCCGTCAGGATGGCTCGGCGATGGATCGCATGCTGACGTCGAATCTGGGGGCACCCCTGAAGCAGACAAGGCCGTTGGTCGTCAACGAAAAGGAGGTTATGTGATGAACATGATGATTTCAGATATGCAGTTACCTGATCAGGAACTGATCAATGCCGTGGATCGAGACATCGCCATGGTGAATCCCGAGGATCCGGCCATCGTTCATCGATTGGTTACCGGTTTGATTTATGCCTTTGACCTTCAGTCTGAAGTGGATCTGTCGTTCGTGCTGGGGCATGGCGAGTGTGAAAGCAATGAAGACGCGCTGACCGCCTGGGTCATGGATCAACTGGACTATACCGACTGGGTTGAACCGGGTGTCCTGTTCAATGATCTGGCGTATCAGTTGCAATACACGCTTAAATTCTGGAGGGCCACCGCATGATTGCCTCTCGACAAGTAGCGACGAAACGATCTGCTGTGGTTAAACCCAAAGACATGTTGTTCGGTACGGTAAACAGCATCTGTCTTCATCGATCATCGGCAGGGATGAAACAGGCCGTTGAACTGATACATCACGACAACCGGGAATGGGTATACACCCAACAGGTTGAATTAGAGGCTGGAGCGATGATTCGTTTTGATCCGGCAGAGAGATTGATTACTCCCCTCCCCTCACTGATGTCGGTTGAACGAATTGAGGCGCTCTATCAAACGGTGATTCATCCGGAAGACCTGGATCGCTTGCTGTGGCTGATCGAGGAGATAAGCCACCCTGCCCTGCAGACATTCATGGTCGAGATACTGCAGGACCAGCCACTGGCTTCCGCATGGGTGCGTATACCGGCCAGTTGTGGGCACCACCATAGTGAACCGGGCGGGCTACTACGCCATACAGTTGAGTGTGGTGAGTGGGTACAGCAGTGGGCCGCTGTCTTGCCGGAACCGGAGGCGTCCCTGACCCTGGTGGCTATGCTGTGTCATGACCTTGGCAAAACCCGCACCATCACGGTATCGAATCGCCCATCAGATACCGGACGATTGGTCTCACACGAGACCATGGGGTTGCAGATTCTTCAGCCCTTTCTGGATCGTCTACGTAAAAGCTGGGCAAAAGGTGCCGATGCCCTGATTCACATGCTGAGCTGGTTTCCCACCAGGCAGGAGCCTCTGCCTTGTCTGCCCGGATTGGTGATGCTTAAGCATGCGGATCAACTCAGCACTGTGATGGATTTGCGGGCACGTGCCTTTGATGGACAGCCATCCCGCTATTTCTGGAACAAACCCAACACCGTGGTCAACCAGCGCTTTCATCAGATCGCCTGATTACACACTGATTTTCGCCCACGCTATCGTGGGCAACTCAGACCACCCATTCAGAAAACTTGTCATCTGACTTAATTTCAGCACGCTCAAATTTTGCTCCCACCTAATCATCTAGGCGAACTGATTTCGCCCGAGATGGCAGCCCTGTCGACGTTACCCCGAATTTGAGTAGCACTGGCATTTAGAGTCCAATCCCATGAAGTAAGGAGATTGGACGTGAAGAAGCGATACAGCGAAGAGCAGATCATTGGTTTTCTGAAGGAGGCGGAGGCTGG